>Ga0209433_10000128_pt1 | contig 22202 bp, 25 predicted proteins | sample METZYME_5_50m_FD_187552 | JGI IMG/M metagenome (GOLD analysis project Ga0209433, IMG submission 187552) | Marine microbial communities from oxygen minimum zone in mesopelagic equatorial Pacific - METZYME_5_50m (SPAdes) (version 2) | ecosystem: Environmental > Aquatic > Marine > Oceanic | place...
AAACAGCTTCATGCTTCTCAGGATTAAATTCCTCATTAACAGGATAAATGGGTATCAATCCAAATTTATCAAGGGTAGATTCAAAAGATTTTAATGTTAGTTCGATGCCCTCTTTATCTTCATTTGTTGCATCTTTAGAAAGATTTGATAGCGCATGTTCAAGATTGTCTATAACTGGTAAAAGCTCTTGTATGAGCTTCTCTACACCATATTTATGAGCTTTTTCTACTTCAGAAAGCGTTCTCTTTAAGGCATTATCAAGGTCAGCATTTGCTCTAAGCAAGGCTTTTTCAAGATCTTCATTTTTATCAAATAATTCTTCGTAGCTCGGTGTAGCTAGATTCTCATTGTTATCAACTTCGGTATCCAAAGAATCTTCATTTGCAGAGGATTCAACATCAGCCCCGTTTTGAATATTTTTCTTTTCTTTTTTTGTCATTTTTAAAACCCACTCATCAAATATATTGGGATTTAAAAGCTCAGTTCAAGAGCACTAGGATTTATTTATGATTCTTGTTTTTTGACGTGAAGAACGAGATTATGATCAACTAATTGGTATCCTGCATCATTAGCAATTTTATTCAATCTATTTATTAAATCATTGTCTTGAAATTCCAAAACCTTTCCAGTTTCAACGTCTACCATGTGCTCATGATCGCCTAGTACCTCGTAAACAGCAGTACTTCCTTCGAAATGATGTTTTTTAACCATTCCAGCGGCTTCGAATTGAGTTAATACTCTATATACAGAAGCTAAGCCAATATTCTCACCCTTTTTTATAAGTTCTTTATATATATCTTCAGCGCTAAAATGAGCTTCTTCTTGTATAACAGTGGATTCAAGAACCTCCATAATTTTTACTCTTGGCAAAGTTGCCTTCAGTCCTGCTTTTTTAAGTTCTTTGTTTTGGTTATTCATTTGTTTATTATAACAGTCTCTTCGCATGTTTTTTAATTTACAAAGGGACATTGAAATTATAAGAAAGTATAATTAATTTTAATCATGAAACAACCTAAATATATTATGTTCCGTCAAATTTTATTTTCTTTTTTAATAATGGCTATGATTGTTTCATGCTCATCATTAAGCCCTTACAAAGTTCCAATCTTGCAAGGAAATATCTTTGAAGAGAAAGACATTGAGAAGTTATCAGAGGGCCTTACGCGAGATCAGGTTCAATTTATATTTGGGACTGCGCTTATAAAAGATCCCTTTCATTCTGATAGATGGGATTATTATTATTCCGTTCAGGTCGGTGATAAAAAACTAAATGAAAATAAACTTTCAATCTTTTTCAACACCCAGGGTCTCGTGGACAGTTGGACAATTGAAGAAATAAAAGACTCAAATTAACTATCGATATTTTTTAAAAAGCCGTCTAAAGCGGCTTCACAAAAAGAATTAATTACATTTTCAGGTACAAGTTTATCCAATAAAAATGGTAACTTAAATCTTGCGGTTAGTTTCGCTTCACACGACTCTTCACTTATAGGATTTAAATGCCATTGGCCCTCAAATATCTCAAAAGGACCTTCGATTTGTTCAATTTTGATGTGATTTTTAGAAAGAGTATTTTTAGATTTTATCTGATATTTCTTCGTTAAAAAATCAAACTCGAGAATACCTATTTCATAATCTTCCAATTTTTCAACAAGTTTTGCATTTGAACAGCCGGGAATGAAGTTCATGTAGTTCTCAAAATTAGCTATTTCTCTAAATGCTTTATCACTATTTGTTGGTATTGTTCTAGCAATCTCAAGATTTTTTATCACGTTAATTGAGATATAAAAATAGACACAACGCTTAAAGGCGCAACGAATTTTATAAAAAATCTCCAAAGTTTGTACAACAGTGGATTAATCGTTTTAATTTCATTCTTTATCAATGACTCACTCATAAACCATCCAACAAATATTGCAATCATCATGCCACCGAATGGTTGCAAATATTGAACTGAGATCATTTCAACTAAGTTTAAAAAAGGATTAATAGTTTCGCCGGAAGAATCTACTGCTGAAAATATATTAAAGCCAGTTGCTGTTCCGATGCCAATTACCCAACATAAAGCTGAGATTGTGATTGCAGATTGCTTTCTTGAAAGAAAACCCTCCTCTGCAAGATAGGCCACACCTGGCTCTAAAATAGAAATAGATGAACTCAATGCTGCAACGGATAAGAGAATAAAGAAAATTGGTCCGATTAATTGGCCAAACTCCATTTGATTAAATGCTGAGAGAAGAGATACAAATACCAAGCCTGGGCCACTTCCTGGTTCAAGATTAAATGCAAAAATAATTGGGAAAATTGCTAATCCCGCCAATATGGCGACCAAAGTATCTAGAGAACCAACACTAAATGATGTAGATACAATTTCCTGTTCTTTTGGCATATAAGCTCCGTAAGCCATTATTGAACCCATTCCTAAACTCATACTAAAAAAAGCTTGGCCCATAGCAGATAAAAAAGTATCGGTACCTACATTGCTAAAATCAGGTGTGAACAAAAAAGAAAGGGCTTTAAGAAAGGCACCATTTATCATTCCATAAATGACCATAAATATTAATAAAAAACCTAACAAAGGCATCAAGATTTTTACCATCCTTCCAATACCGTCTTCAATGCCTGCGGAAACAATTAAGAGAGTAAGAACCATAAATATTGTGTGCCAAAATATAAGATTTTCAGGAGATGAAGTAACTTGACCAAATTGTTCAGAAGCGCTTAAAAGCTCATTTGGCGACGCAGATATGAAAATGTAATTTAGACAAATGCCAGCTATTACGCTGTAGAAAGATAAAATGAAAACTCCAGCAATGATTCCAGTCCAACCAACCAATTGCCACCAAGATGAAGCACCAGAATCAACCGCAGATTTCTTCATCGCATTTATTGGACTGTTTCCTGAACGACGTCCAATTAAAATTTCACTAATCATAATCGGAACTCCAATTACAACGATGCAAAGCAAATAAATAAGAACAAAAGCGGCTCCACCCTCTGTGCCAGCCTTATATGGAAAGCCCCATATATTACCTAAACCGACAGCTGAACCAGTTGCAGCAAGTACAAATGTCCATTTTCCGATCCAAGTTCCATGTGACTTTAATGTTTTTTGCATAATTATTTTATAAGTATGGGCTACTGTAAGGATTTATCCAATATCCTGAAGATATTAGGAAACTAATGCAAACAAGTAAAGTGAGTATTTTTCTAAATTTCTTATAATCTTCGTCTTTCTTTTGAAATATCTCTGTTGAGCTTTCGAAAACATAAAATAAATAAAAACTTATTATTGATAAAATTAATCCTGTAAAAATAAAATCAAAATATGTTAATAAAAGCATCAAGCAGCCTAACAAGCTAAATCCAATTCCAATTGAGAGATTTCTAGGCTGATTTTTTTCTTCATCACTCCACCCCCAAGCAAAACCACCGAGAAATGTAATTATTATCGATCCATAGGCAAGCTGAAATTGAATTGAGGTTTTGCCAAGATCACCATCTATTATCCAGGGTATAAGAGAAAAGATCGCAAAGGGAATAAATCCAATGTATCCATATGTTGATTTTATATTTGTAATGTTCAATTTAAGTCTAAAATTTATTGCATATCACTTTTCACAATACATAATAAAGTATGTCTAATGAAAAACCTGCATTAATTGTAAAAAATAAAAATGCATCAAGAAACTATAAGCTTAATGAATCTTTTGAGGCTGGCATTGTTCTGGAAGGATGGGAAGTTAAATCACTAAGACAAAATAAAGTAGATGTTAAGAATTCTTATGTAAATATTAAAAAAAATGAAGCATGGTTGATAGGTGTAAAAATAGATAGTCCTGCTTCATTGATTGGTGAGGATATAGATATAACTAGATCTAGAAAACTTTTGCTTCATAAAAAAGAAATTTTAAAAATTCAAAAGCTCAAAGGGGAAAAAGGGCTTACTTGTGTTTTAACCAAGCTATATTGGAAAAATAATAACGCTAAATGTGAAATTGCACTTGGTACAGGAAAGAAACAAAGAGACCAAAGAGAAGATATTAAAAAAAGAGATTGGCAGAGAGATCAAGCTAGAATTCTTAAAAATAAGAATAAATAATCTAAATTAAAAGCTAGATACTATTAATAATGTATAATCTTTTTCCCGTTGGGGGCGAATAGGGTTCGACGTTTCTACTGGACTCCAAAGCGCATGCCAAGATTGTAGTAACTCTTGTAAAACATACTATAAAAAAATAGTTGCAAATAACGACAACTACGCTTTAGCAGCTTAATGCTAACCGATGCAAAAATTGACTATGGTTTGAAGCATCGGATAAACACATAGTCTAGCCAGGCTGTATTGCTTGGATACAGTTTGGTTAAACTTAATCAAGCTCGCTTTCAAACCCTGCTCTTCGGGCCTTGAAAGTCAAAAATAATAGAATGAGCTAAGCATGTAGAAGTTAGGCTGAAGGATTAGCGGACGCGGGTTCAATTCCCGCCGCCTCCACCAAAATGTCATGATTTTCTTTTCTGTTCAAAATAACCCAAAAGTAGTAATATTAACTCAATAGGGTTTAAAAATTATTTTGAAATTTAAACAATAAGGGGGGAACTTATGCAAAATTCAAAAAAATTATTTGTCCGGTGTCTTTCAATTTTTCTCATATTCAATTCATTTGCCATTAATGCACAAGAAGAGTCTGTTGAAGAAGTTGTAGTTACTGGTTCATATATTAAGGCAAGTCCAACAGATGGAGCATCGCCTGTTGAGATTATTAATAGAGATGAAATTGATAACTTAAATGCTACTACAATTGCAGATATTACTGCAAACATAGCTGTTAATTCAGGATCGGAAAATAATCCTGATTCATTTACACAGGGAGCTACTCAAGGAACATCAAATATTAATTTGAGAGGCTTAGGTCTATCTTCAACCTTAGTGTTGGTGGATGGCAAAAGACATACTCTAGCTACAGCAACTGCTAATGATGGAAGTGTCTTTGTAAATACTAATGCTATCCCAGTTATAGCGCTTGACAGAGTTGAAGTGCTAAAAGAAGGTGCTGCATCTATTTACGGTTCAGATGCTGTTGCTGGTGTTGTTAACTACATTCTAAGAAAGGATTTCACTGGTTTAGAAGTAGAAGTTTCTAGGCAAGAAGCAGATATTGGCGGACAAACTGATGATAGAGTTGGTGTTATTTGGGGAGTTGAGAACGGTAACAGCAATTTAGTAGTTGCTTTTAGTCAACTTGACCGATCACCAATGAGCTCTTCTCTTCGTCCTAAATTATCTGAACTAGCTATAAGTACTTTAGGAAACAGCTTCTTACTTTTTGGTCCTAGCACTGTTGATAGTGGGCCTTATGCTGGAACTTATACTCCATTTCAAAATGTTCCTGATGCAAACTGTTTAGCTAATGGAGGTTTCTTAATACCTCAAGCTAGTGGTTCACGTTGTGGGTTTCATTATGGTCCGAGATTTAATCTTGTGAATGATGAAGACCATATGAGTACGTTTGCTTCATTTACAAACGAATTAGAGAGTGGAATAACATTTAATGTAAATATTACACACACAGAAATTGATGTGAATGATAATCCACAATCTCCTTCTTACCCTGCTTTATCATACCTAAGTCCAGCAAATGCAATTTTACCTGGACAAGCTGGAAATCCTTTTGGAGTTCCTTTGTTATGGCTGGGTAGACCTTTAGGTTCTGCTTTTCCATCGCCACTTGCACCAAGAGAGGGTGAAACAGATAGACTGTCAATGAGCTTAACAGGTGAATTTGATAATGGATTCTCATGGGATCTTTCTTATACAGATAGCAGTGATTCAGGTTATGGTCGTCAACCAGATACTAGCACGTCAAGATTTACAGCAGCTATTGCTGGCACTGGCGGTGCATCAGGCAATCAAAGTTGGAATCTTTTTGATCCAACTGCAAACTCTCAAGAGTTAATTGACTATATCTCAACTGCTCAGCAAACATGGACTGATACTGATCTTACAGTTCTTGATTATGTTATGTCTGGAACTGTAGGAAAAATGGAAGTTGCTGCAGGCTTTCAATTCAGGGATGAATCTTTCTCAATAAAACGTGGTCCGGAATCTATTGCTCAATTTGCAGCAGATGGAAGTATTGCGGTACCTGCAGATTTATTATTCTTAGGTGGTGGTCTAGATAGTGACGCAAGTAGAAATGCAAAAGCTATTTTTGTTGAGGCATCTAATCAGGTCTCTGATCGACTAGAAGTTAGGGGTGCACTAAGATATGAAAGTCTTGAAAGTGATAGTTCAGTAAATCCAAAAATTTCAGCAAGATATGAGGTTTCAGATGATTTAATATTACGTGCTTCACTTAGTACTTCTTTCAGAGAAGCATCACTATCTCAATTAACAGCTACAACGATTGGTCTTCAGGGTATTCAAGATTTTGATACAACTGGTGCTCCTGTAGGTGGTGTTGCATTTATAAGAATTGCTCAAGCAAACAATCCTAATTTAGAACCAGAAGAATCAGATAATACCAATATAGGTTTAATTTGGTCACCAGGTGATAATTTCAATCTCAAACTTGATTATTGGGCTATCGACTATTCTGACTTGATTACAATTGAGAGCGCACAAGGTAAAGTAATAGCTAATCCACTAGATCCAGATGTTAAAAGAACAGTTGATGGAACCTTAACAGGTGTGACCACTAGCTACTTTAATGCTTCTTCTGTTGATACAAATGGTTTTGACTTAGAGATGACTTATGATTTTGATACTAATATGGGCTCTGCTCAGGTTGGATTAAAATCAATGCACATGCTTCAGTATAAAATTCCTCTTCAAACAGGAACTACTGCGGATGTTGTTGGGCTCTTTAATCACGATAACTTTGCAAGATCATTACCTGAGACAAAAATGGTTCTTCACGCAGCACTAAAAAATGGAAATCATTCTGCGGTTGCTTATGGAAGATATGTTTCAGATTACGAAACTACTAGACCTTTAGATGCGTTCGCAACATCGAGAGGATTCGATCAAAATATAGATAGTTTCTTTACTGTAGATCTTAAGTATTCATACAAGTTTGATATGAATGATAGTAATCTTCTTCTTACATTAGGTATGACTAATGCATTTGATGAGGATGTACCGGAAGTTTATGATGCAGCTAATTTCAGCTATGATCCTAAACATCATGATCCTAGAGGAAGAATGGTTTATATTGGACTTAAATATTCTAAATAGTAAGAATATAATTAAAAGGCAGCGTTCTAGCTGCCTTTTTTTTATTTCAAATAATGGGCTGAAATATGGACATTGAAGCGTTTCATTATTAAACTACGCACCTAATTAAACATTATGGCTAATTCAAAACAAGCAATTAAAAGAGCTAAGCAAAATACTGAAAGGTATAAATTAAGGCATGCTCAGAGATCAATGGTGAGAACAGCGGTAAAAACTGTTCGTGCAAGTATCGAAAATAACGATCCTGTAAAAGCTAAAGAACTGTTAAAAAATGCAGAAAAAGTAATTGATTCTGCAGCTTCTAAAAATGTTATCCACAAAAATGCTGCTGCTAGGACTAAAAGCAGGTTATCAAAAGCTGTTAAAAGCTTAGGCTAATTTTGACAAACTTCCGTTTCCAGTTTTTTTAGAAGCTGGTCTATTCCATTACCCGTAGCTGCTGAGATCATAAAAATTTCATTTTCCGAGAAATTAAGATTTGTAAGAATTTCGACTTTGATTTTTCTAAGCTCATCTTCTTCTAATAAATCTGTTTTATTGCAAACAATCCATGAAATTTTTTGAGTCAAATCATCTTTGTAGGTCTCAAGCTCCTTATAAAGCAAGCTTGCTTGCTTAGTCGGACTTAAATTCTCTGTTGGATATAAATCAACAAATATTAGAAGTAAGCCTGTCCTAGAAATATGCTTTAGAAACTTTGTTCCTAGACCTGCTCCATCAGATGCACCTTCAATAAGGCCGGGGATATCAGCGATTACATAACTTGATTCTGAGCCTTTAATTGTGCCAAGGTGAGGTCTTAAAGTTGTAAAAGGATAATTACCTATTTTAGGCTTAGCCGATGATACATAATTGAGAAAAGTTGATTTTCCAGCATTAGGAAATCCAACTAAACCAACATCTGCAAGTGATTTTAACTCCAACCTTAATGATCGGATCTCGCCTTTAAAACCAGGTGTTGACTTCCTTGGAGCTCTATTTGTAGAGGATTTAAATCTTGCATTCCCATGTCCACCCTCTCCGCCTTTGGCAATCAAATATTCTTTTGTTTCATCAACGCAATCTAACAACTCCTCATTAGTAACATCATCATATATGACTGTACCATTTGGCACATTAATGATTAGATCTTCTCCAGCAGATCCAGACTTATTTTTACCTGAACCTCTTTCACCATTCTTTGCCTCAAATATTTTTCTATTCTGGAAATCTATTAGCGTATTAGAGTTTGGATTCACTCTAAATAAGACGTCTCCGCCCTTACCACCATCACCGCCATCAGGACCACCAAATGGAATATACTTTTCTCTTCTAAAACTAGACGCGCCAGAACCCCCATCTCCTGCCCTGACTTCGAGATAGGCCTCATCAATGAAGTTCATTTGATTAAACTACTGAGGAATAACGTTAGCAGTTTTTCTTTTCTTTGGACCTTTGTATGTGAATTGAACCATACCTGAAGCTTTTGCAAAAAGAGTATCGTCTTTTCCTATCCCCACATTTAGACCAGGATGAGTATTGGTACCACGTTGACGAATTAAAATCTCTCCAGCTTTAACTATCTGACCACCAAACCTCTTTACTCCAAGACGTTTGGAGTTGGAATCTCGACCGTTCTTACTTGATCCACCTGCTTTCTTATGTGCCATTTTAACTCTCTAATTTAATATTCTTAATTTCTATCTGAGTATGCTTTGCTCTATGTCCTACTTTTCTCATACTATGCTTTCTTCTTCTAAATCGAAGAACTGAAATTTTATCAGATTTAACAACATCTTTAACTTCAGCTGTTACTTTTACATTACTAAGGTAAGGTTGACCAACCTCAACATTATCACCATCAACGTACAAAAGAACATTTTCAAAAGTTATCTTTTTACCAACCTCATCTTTTGTGAGATCAATCGATAAAACCATGCCTTTCTCAACTTTATGTTGTTTTCCACCTGTTTCAATAACCGCGTACATAATATAATCCTTTAAAGCCCGCAAAATATACGCTTTAATGAAGAAATTATCAATACTTATGTATAATTTTGACTTAAATAGTCTATAAAAATGAAATCAATGCAAACAACATTAAAAGAAGTGCGACTTGTTGAAAAAATAATAAAAAATGATGTTGTAAAAGAAAAAACCATAAAAAATCTTTATAAGCATATCTTCAAATCGAATGGAAAAAAAATTAGGTCAAAACTTAATCTCATAGCGTCATCAGCAAACAGAAAGAAAAAAGACAGAATTAAGCTTGCTGCGATAATTGAGTTGTTACATACAGCAACTTTGGTGCATGACGATGTCGTTGATGATTCGTCATTTAGAAGAGGAAAAGAGTCTGTCAATAAACTATGGTCTAACGCTCACGGAGTTTTGATAGGTGATTATATTTATTCCAAAGCCTTTATGTATATGGTTGATATTGGCAATCAAGAAATTCTAAATGAGCTATCTAGGGCAACTAATGATATATCCCAAGGAGAATTAATTCAGCTTGATGCAATCAATAATGAAAATATATCTCTAAATAAATTAAAAAAAATAAGTTATTTTAAAACCGGAAGGTTGTTTGAGGCTTCAGCAAGAACAGGCGCACTTTTGGTAAATGCTGATAAAAAATATATAAAAAATATTAGTGAGTGTGCAAAAAATATTGGCATACTATTTCAAATAAAAGATGATCTTTTAGATTATTCATTTAACAAAAAAATGGGCAAACCGCTTTTTCAGGATCTAAAAGAAGGAAAAATCACTTATCCATTCTATTTCGCTTACAAAAACGCAAAAAGCAGTGAAAAAAAAATATTACTAAATTTCTTGGGGAACCAGAGAATTAATGCAGATAAAGTATTGGAAGTCATAAAAAATTTACAAGGTATACGTAAAACAGAGCTTCTTGCAAAACAATTTCATAAAAATGCGATAATCTTTGCTGGAGGGATTGATAATCTTAAAGTTAAAAAAGAAATGATAGAATTAACCAATATCGCTTATAACAGGGACAAATGACATTCATACCTAAAAATAGTTATTCAAAAAGTGACTTGATAGCATGTGCAAATGGGGAGCTATTTACAAAAGAGGGAGATGGCAGGCTTCCCTCAGATAATATGTTGATGTTTGATGAGATATCAAATATCAATGATTCTAGTGGTAATTATAAAAAAGGATCGATCGAAGCACATCTTAATATAAATCCTGATTTGTGGTTTTTTAAATGTCATTTTAAGACAGATCCTGTTATGCCCGGTTGTCTTGGACTTGATGCAATGTGGCAACTTCTTGGTTTTTATTTACTCTGGTCTGGTCTTCCAGGAATTGGAAGAGCTCTTGGAGCAGAAAATGTAAAATTTTTTGGACAAGTTCTTCCAAGTGCAAAAAAAGTAAAATATAAAATTGACATAAAGAGAGTTATTAATAGGGGTGCAATTGTGGGCTTGGCAGATGGTGAAATGTTTGTAGATGATAAGAAAATTTATAGTGCTGAAAAGCTTAAAGTTGGACTCTTTAAAGACCCAAGCAATTTCTAATGAAGAATGTAGTTATAACAGGTGTGGGAATAAAATCATGTATTGGCAATACTTATGATGATGTTTTATTTAACCTTAAAAACGGCAATTCAGGTATAACCTTTAATCAAACATATTCAGATATGGGCTTTAGAAGTTGTGTATCTGGATCTATTGATATAGATCTTTCAGAACACATTGATCGAAAGCTATTACGATTTATGGGAGAATCTGCAGGATATGCTTATTTAGCTACTAAAGACGCATTAAGCATGGCGGGTATTAGTGAAGATGCGCTTGATTCACCTAGAGTTGGTATTGTTGCAGGATCCGGAGGCTCTTCAACTAGAATTATGGTTGCTAATGGGGATATTGCGAGAGAAAAAGGACCAAAAAGGATCGGCCCCTATGGAGTTACAAGAAGTATGTCTAGCTCTATATCAGCAATCGTTGCGACCGCATTTAAACTAAAGGGTATAAATTATTCAATCTCATCGGCTTGTGCTACTAGCGCACATTGTATTGGTCATGCAGCAGACCTAATTAGAAATGGTCAACAAGATATAGTTATTGCTGGAGGAAGTGACGACGAACATTGGAGTTCATCTTGTTTGTTTGATGCTATGGGAGCTTTGTCCTCTAAATTTAATTCTGACCCTGAATTAGCCTCAAGACCATATGATGTAAATAGAGATGGCTTTGTTATTGCAGGAGGTGCTGGGATGATAATTCTTGAGGATGAGGAACACGCAAAGAAAAGAAATGCAAATATTTTAGCTAAAATTTCGGGATATTATGCTAACTCTGATGGCTACGATATGGTTGCACCTTCCGGTGAGGGCGCAATAAGGTGCATGAAAGGAGCCATGGAGGATTCTCAATTAGAGATTGGATATATAAATACTCATGGTACAAGTACTCCTGTCGGTGATGTGGCCGAATTAAATGCAATCAATGAAGTTTTTGGATCTAGCTGTCCACCTATCAGCTCTACAAAATCTATGACAGGCCATTCACTTGGGGCTACAGGTGTCCACGAAGCAATATACTCAGTAATGATGCTTAATGAAAACTTTATTGCCCCAACAATAAATGTATCGGAACTATGTGATGAAGCAAAAAATTTGGATATAGTTACTGAAACTAGAAATTGCGAAGTAAATCATATTTTGAGCAACTCTTTTGGGTTTGGCGGAACTAATGCAAGTCTAATACTTAGCAAGAATTAATAAAGCGTCATCAAAGCTTCTTTAGTATAAGGCACTAAATCTTTCAATCTTCCCTCTTTCATCTTTACTACCCAATTTGGATCAGCTATGAGCGCCCTCCCAACAGCAATTAATTCATATTTGTTTTGAGAGATATCTTCAATTGCTCTATCAATACTTGTTGGATTTGCAGAGGCAGTCATGTCAATGAAATCGGTGTCTAATCCTACACTCCCAACAGCAATTGTTGGAATATTTGATATTTTTTTTGTCCAAAATGCTAAATTTTCATCTGAATTTGGAAATTCACTCTCCCAAAACCTTCTCATGCTTGAATGAAGGTAGTCTAAACCAGCATTGACCGGTGGCATGATAACTTCCTCAAGCTCTGCAGCTGTATCAGCTAACTTCGCATTAAAATCATGTTGCTTCCATTGGGAAAATCTGAGCCCAACAATAAAATCATCACTTACTCTCGATCTGACTGCTTTTACAATGTCAGTTACAAATTGTGATCTTTTTTCAATTGTTCCACCATATTCATCCTCACGAACATTTGTACCCTCCCAGAAAAAGTTGTCTATCAAATATCCGTGCGCACCATGTATTTCTACTCCATCAAAACCAATATTTTCACAAAACTCTGCATCAGATGCATAAGCCTCAATTGTTTCTTCTATATCTCTCAATGTCATCTCATGTGCAACTTTTTTTCCTGGTTTGACAAGTCCTGAAGCTGTATGTCCCGGCACTTCTGGATCAGGGCCCATTCCAAGTTTTCTAAACCCACCGCAATGCCAAAGTTGAGCAATTACTGAACCATTATCTTCTTTAATGCCTTGAACTACTTTTTTCCAACCATCTCTGGCTTTTACTGAATCTAGTCTTGGTACATTTGGATATGCACTAGAAGCTTTGTGACTGACCTCAATTCCTTCAGTAATAATTAACCCAACTTCTCCTTGAGCTCTTCTTTGATAATATTTTGCTACTTGATCAGTTGGGACTCCTTCAGGTGACTGATTTCTTGTCATGGGAGCCATAACTATTCGATTTCGTAGATTTAATTTTTTAAGTTTATAGGGCTCAAATAACATCTATTCATCCTTAAATTTTGATTTTCTCCATGGAAAAAAATCAGGTAAATCTTTTGAAATTTTATTTTTAAAAACTGGCTTTCTTTTTTCTAAGAAGGACATAACGCCCTCTTTCGCATCATCTGATGCACCTCTTGAATCAATTAGCTTGCTCTCCATTATATGAGCATTTTCTGGATCAGTATCAGAAGAGTAATTCCACAACATATGTCTTGTCATAGCTACAGAAACTTGGGCAGTATTTTCCGTAAATTTTTTTGCAATTTCAACTGCTTTTTTGAGCAAATTATTAGGATCATCCTCAAGATAATTCACTAAGCCAAATTTCTGTCCATCCTCTGCGGTTATCAGCTCTCCTGAATAACATAATTCAAGAGATTTCGAAACACCAACAAGTTTTGGAAGAAACCAACTAGCGCATCCGTCAGGAACAATTCCTCTTCTCGCAAATACAAAACCATATCTTGCCGACTTATTTGCGATTCTTATATCAGCAGCAAGTTGCATAGTAGCCCCTACACCAACAGCATCGCCGTTACATGCAGCTATTACAGGCTTTAAAGAGTTGAATATCTTTAGTGTCAATATTCCGCCAGCATCTCTTCTAAAATCTGATTCAAAAATACCACTTGTATCAAAACCTTTATCAAATGTTTTTTCACCAGCTGAGAGATCAGCGCCTGCACAGAATGCTTTTCCAGCTCCTGTAATTATTAAAGAATTAATTCCATCCTCTTTATTAACATAATCGATTGCATCGATCATATCCTCTAACATTTGCATATTGAATGCATTAAGTTTTTCAGGCCTGTTAAGTGTAAGAATTGCTATAGAATCTGATTCCTCTAAAAGGACTGTTTTATATTCTTTAATCAAAATTTATTTTTAAAAAGGGATATCATCGTCGGTGAGTCCTTGACCAGTATCATCTTCTGGAAAAGGTGTGTCAGATGAGCTCTCTTGTTGCATATTAGAGTCACTAGAACCTCTTGAGCCTAGCATTGTAAGTTGATTTCCTAATATCTCAGTTGTCCATCTATCATTTCCGTCTTTGTCTTGCCATTTTCTTGTCTGTATTTTTCCTTCAACGTACACACTTGAACCTTTATCTAGATATCTTTCTGCGATTTCAGCAAGATTCCCGAAAAAAACAACTCTATGCCACTCAGTCTTATCCCTATTTTCTCCACTTTCCTTATCTTTCCATGATTCTGTTGTAGCTATTGATAGGTTTGCTACGGCTGTTTGAGTAGCTGTATATCTCATTTCAGGCTTTTGGCCTAAATTTCCAACTAAAATTACTTTATTTACTCCTCTGCTCATAATTACCTCTTATAATATGTTAGAAGTTTAACCTAATTTAATTTTTTCATCACGGAATTTTTATTTCATATGGATAGTATTTTTATCAAAGGCGCTCGAACGCATAATTTAAAAAATGTAAGTCTTGAAATACCAAGAAATAAAATTATTGTAATTACAGGTCTTTCCGGTTCTGGCAAATCTTCCCTCGCCTTCGATACACTTTATGCCGAAGGTCAAAGAAGATATGTAGAGTCACTATCGACATACGCTAGACGTTTTTTATCAATGATGGAAAAACCTGATGTAGATCAAATTGAAGGTCTTTCACCTGCAATATCCATTGAACAAAAAGCAACTTCTCACAATCCAAGATCAACCGTTGGAACTGTTACAGAAGTTTATGACTATCTTCGATTATTATTCTCTAGGATTGGTACTCCTGTTTGTCCCGATCATAATCAAGAATTAAAAGCCAAAACTGTCTCAGAAATATGTGATGAAATACTTACGATGAAAGAGAATACAAAGATAATGCTTTTATCTCCTGTAGTAAGAGGAAAAAAAGGTGAACATTTGGGGATATATGAAGAATTAAGAAAGAGTGGATATGTAAGAGTTAAAGTAAATGATGTTGTATATCCTATGGAAGAATTTCCAGATTTAGATAAAAATAAAAAACATGATATATCAGCCGTCATCGATAGATTAGTAATTAAAAAAGATGACGATATAAGATCGAGAATCTCCGAATCAATTGAAACATCATTACAACTCTCAGACGGTCTAATTGAGATTGAAAACATGGATAAAGGTGAAATTACTTTGTATTCATCAAATTTCTCTTGTTCAAAATGTGGTTATGCTGTTCCGGAGCTAGAACCTAGAATGTTCTCATTCAACAACCCTTATGGTGCATGTACAAAATGCGATGGACTAGGGGTTATCCAGTTTTTTAACGAAAAAATGCTTATTCAAGATGATGAAGTTTCAATTGCTAATGGAGCTATTAAAGGTTGGACTAGAAGAAATAGGTTTTATTATTATCAGTTGAGATGCTTAAGTAATCATTTTGATTTCACTCTCACAACAAAATGGAAGGATTATCCTCAAAATATTAAAGATATTATCCTATGGGGAACAAAAGAGAAAATTGATTTTTCACACAGATTTAGAAGTGGAAGTAGAATAATAAGAAAGCATCGTTTTGAAGGAATTATTCCCAGCACTGAAAGAAGATTTAAAGAGACTGACTCAGAATACATAAGAAATGAATTGGCTAAATTAATGTCTGAGAGCTCATGTGATGAATGCGGTGGCTCAAGACTTAACACATATTCAAGAAATGTTTTTATAAATGATACTCAAATTCACAAAATTACGAGTATGAGAATAAATGATTCTCTTAAATTTATTAAAAATATGAACCTTAAAGGATCAAAGAAAAAAATAGCTGAGAAAATTCTCAAAGAAATTTCAGATAGACTCACTTTTTTAGAAGATGTTGGGTTAAATTACTTAACACTAGATAGAAGTGCTGAAACATTATCTGGTGGAGAGGCACAGCGAATAAGGCTAGCCAGCCAAATAGGTTCAGGATTGGTAGGTGTTACATATGTTCTTGACGAGCCATCCATTGGACTTCATCAGAGAGATAATTCTAAACTTATAAAAACCCTAAATAATCTTAAAAATCTAGGAAATACTGTGATAGTTGTTGAGCATGATGAAGAGGCTATTAGGTCAGCAGATCATATTATAGATATTGGACCTGGTGCTGGAAAACATGGAGGAGAAATATGTGCTCAAGGTGATATTCAATCAATCTTAAAAAATAAAGATTCAATTACTGCGCAGTATTTATCTGGCAAAAAAGAAATCAAAATTCCAAAAAAAAGAACAAAAATTAAAGAAGAAAAAATTCGAATTATCAATGCATGTGAAAATAATTTAAAAGATATTAATGTAGAAATACCGATTGGTCTTTTTACATGTGTTACCGGAGTTTCTGGCTCTGGAAAGTCTTCCTTAATAAATCAAACTTTAATGCCGATAAGTTCATTTATGTTAAATAAATCAAAGCTTTCTAAAGAAATTAAATGTGAAAAGATAGAAGGTCTTGATCATCTAGATAAAGTAATTAATATCGATCAATCTCCTATTGGCAGAACGCCTAGATCTAATCCAGCAACTTATACTGGTTTATTTTCACATATTCGAGATCTTCTATCTCAAACAGTTGAAGCAAGATCAAGAGGTTATAAGCCCGGAAGGTTTAGTTTTAATGTGAAGGGCGGAAGATGTGAAGCATGTCAGGGAGACGGAATGATTAAAGTTGAAATGCATTTTCTTGCTGACGTCTATGTAAAGTGTGATATATGTGATGGAAACAGATACAACGAACAAACACTAGAAGTAAAATTTAAGGAAAAAAATATAAGTGACATTTTGAATATGACTGTCGAAGACGCATTAAATTTCTTTGACGCACATCCTTCGATTAAGAAAAAATTAGTAACGCTTAATGACGTAGGTCTTGGATATATAACACTTGGGCAATCTGCTTTAACTCTTTCTGGTGGAGAAGCTCAAAGAATAAAGCTTGCAAAAGAGTTATCAAAAAGAAGTACTGGTAAAACATTATTTATACTCGATGAGCCAACCACTGGACTTCATTTTGCAGATATTGAATTATTATTGAAGGTTTTAAATAGATTAAAAGATCAAGGTAACACAGTAGTTGTAATAGAGCATAATCTGGATGTGATTAAAACAGCGGACTGGATTATTGATCTTGGACCGGAAGGAGGAAGTGACGGAGGGGCAATAGTTGCAGAAGGAACACCGGAAGAGGTTGCAAAAGTTAAAGGATCTTTTACTGGCAACTTTCTCAAGCCAATTTTATCCTAGGCAGCACTCTCCTCTTCAGATTTATTATCCTCAACAATATCTTCACCTAAATCTCTATCAACTAATTCAATGTAAGCCATATCTGCTTTATCACCTGCTCTAAATCCAGCTTTAATGATTCTTGTATAACCACCGTTACGATCTTTTGAATTTACTGCAACTTCTGTAAAAAGTTTAGCGACTGCGCTATCGGACCGCAATTTGTTAAAGACATGTCTCCTGTTAGCAACAGAATCCTCTTTTGCCATGGTAATGAGTGGTTCAATAAACCCTCTCAATTCCTTAGCTTTTGGAAGAGTAGTTTTAATGATATCTCTCTCAATCAATGCAATTGCAAGATTCTTAAACAAGGCTTTTCTATGTGAAGAATTTCTATTAAGTTTTCTTCCAGATTTTTTGTGTCTCATTATTTATCCTACTGGTGGCCAGTTTTCAACGTTCATACCTAAAGAAAGATCTTTAGAAGCTAAAACATCTTTTATTTCATTAAGAGATTTTTTACCTAAATTTGGTGTTTTAAGTAAATCGAACTCAGATCTGTGAATCAAATCGCCTATTAAGAAGATACTTTCTGCCTTAAGGCAATTAGTTGACCTAACAGTAAGTTCGAGCTCCTCAATTGATCTAAGCAATATTGGGTCAAAGTCATTTTGATCTTTCTTAGCTTCTTGCTCTGCTATTGCATCTAAATCAACAAAAGCACTAAGCTGTTGCTGTAATATAGTTGCGGAATGCTCAATAGCCATTTTAGGATCTAATGTACCATCAGTCTCTAATTCGACTACTAGCTTATCTAGGTCAGTTCTTTTACCAAATCTAGCATTATCAACAGTATAAGAAACTCTTCTTACTGGACTATATGATGCGTCAACTTTTAAAGCTCCAACTACTCTGTCTTCATCGTCTCTTAAGTCAGCAGGCTCATATCCTCTGCCAGTCTTAACTGTAAGAGTCATTTTTAGTTTGACTTTATCAACTATAGTTGCAACGTGGAAATCTTGATCAACTAATTCAACATTACCAGGTACATCAAAAGAAGAAGCGAGCACATCACAAGGCCCAGTTACATCTAGAGTTACCTCTGCAGTATCTCCTTCAATCAAATTAATTGGCATATCTTTAATGTTAAGCAAAATGTCTATTACATCTTCTCTTATTCCTTCAATGGTGCTGTATTCATGGGAGATTCCATCAATTGCTACGTCTGTTACAGCAGCGCCAGGCATTGAAGATAATAAAATCCTTCTAAGAGCATTACCAAGAGTGTGTCCAAAACCTCTTTCTAAAGGTTCTAAAGTTACCTTAGATAAAGTTGGTGTTACATCATCAACTTGAATTTCAGTTGGTACTAATAGGTCTATTACTGATGTTTGCATAATTTTCTCCGCCTTTATATTATTTTGAGTAAAGCTCAACAATAAGATTTTCGTTAATTTCCGAACTTAAATCTGTTCTGTCAGGAACCGATTTAAATACACCTTTTAAATTTTTATCGTCAACTTCAAGCCAGTCACAATCTTCTCTTGTAGCAGCAATTTTAAGAGCAGCAGCAATTCTAAGATGACTTTTTTTAGATTCTCTTACTTCAATTTCATCACCAGCCTGAACTTGATATGAAGGAATATTGACTACTTTTCCGTTTAACATAAAAGCTTTGTGTGTGACCATTTGTCTAGCTTCAGCTCTTGTTGAACCGAATCCCATTCTATAAACAACATTATCAAGTCTTTTTTCCAAAAGAGATAATAAGTTCTCACCAGTATTGCCCTTTGATGAAGCTGCTTTTTTATAATAGTTTCTGAATTGTTTTTCTAGCACACCGTACATTCTTCTTACTTTCTGTTTCTCTCTAAGCTGGAGTCCATAGTCAGATAGCCTTCCTCTTCTAGCTCCATGCACACCTGGTTGGGTATCCATATTACACTTAGACTCGATAGCTCTAACGCCACTTTTTAAAAGCAGATCAGTTCCTTCTCTTCTAGATAATCTTAATGATGGTCCTCTATATCTTGCCATTTAATACTCCCTTAAACTCTTCTTTTTTTAGATGGTCGACACCCGTTATGAGGTAAGGGTGTTACATCTGTAATACTTTTAATTTTTAAACCGCATGCATTCAATGATCTGATAGCAGACTCTCTGCCACCTCCAGGACCTTTTACTTTCACATCCAGATTTATCATCCCAAATTCTTTTGCAGCATTGCCAGCTTTATCTGCAGCAATTTGTGCTGCAAATGGTGTGCTCTTTCTTGAGCCTTTGAAACCACTGCCGCCTGAAGTAGCCCAGCAAATTGTATTACCCTGTTTGTCTGTTATTGTGACAATAGTATTGTTAAAAGATGAATGAATGTGTGCCACTCCATCTGTAACAATTTTTTTATTTTTCTTACCTTTCGCTGCCATTATTAACCTCTCATTGGCTTTTTAGGGCCTTTTCTAGTTCTTGCATTATTCTTTGTATTTTGACCTCTTGTTGGCAGCTTTCTTCTATGCCTGATACCTCTATAGCTAGCCAAATCTTGTAACCTTTTAATGTTGGTACTTATGTTCCTTCTTAAATCACCCTCTACAACTATTGAAGAAACTGCTGTTCTAATATTCTCAATTTCTTCTTCAGATAAATCAGATATCTTTCTTGTGTAATCAATTTTCAAGTCAACGCAAATATTTTGCGCCGTCTTTCTACCTATACCAAAAATATGAGTTAATGAAATTTCGACATGTTTATTTTCTGGTATGTTTACACCTGCTATTCTAGCCATAACTTAACCTTGCCTCTGTTTATGTTTTTGATCTGTTTTACATATGACATACAAAACACCCTTTCTTCTTACAATTTTGCAATTTCTACAAATCTTCTTTACTGATGCCTTGACTTTCATACTACCTTCTATAATTTTTAATGTTTGCTTTTTTCATCAATGATGCATACTGTGAAGACATCATATGCGACTGAACCTGTGCCATAAAATCCATTAGAACCACAACTATAATTAACACAGATGTTCCACCTACTGATATTGTTGGAGATATTCCTGCAAAATTAATTAAAGCAAGTGGTAATAAACAAATTAGAGTTAAATATATTGCTCCAAAAACAGTAAGCCTTGCGAGAACAGAATCAATATAATTTGCTGTTTGTTCGCCCGGTCTTATTCCAGCAATGTATGCTCCCGATCTTTTTAAATTATCAGACACATCTTTTGTATTGAATGTTAAAGCTAGCCAAATAAAGCAAAAACTTATAATTAATCCAGCAAAAACTAATATGTAAAGTGGTTGTCCAGGATTAAGGGCTAATGAAAAGCTCTGAAGAAAACTCAATGATTCATTCTCACCAAACCATGTTGAAAGTGAAGCTGGGAAAAGTAGAAATGTACTTGCAAATATTGCAGGTATCACTCCAGCCATATTTACTTTAAAAGGAAGATGACTTGTTTGTGCCTGCATCATTCTTCTTCCCTGTTGTCTCTGAGCGTAATTAACAGTAATTCTTCTTTGTCCTCTTTCTATAAAAACAACAACTGCGATTACTGCCATTGATAATAATCCAATTCCAATCAGTAATAAGATACTTAAGTCGCCCTGTCTTGATTGTTCTAATGCCTGGCCAATAGCTCCAGGAATCCCAGTTAATATACTAGTAGCAATTATTATTGAAATACCATTTCCTATTCCTCTCTCAGACACTTGCTCACCTAGCCACATTAAGAACATTGTTCCAGCTACTACCGAAAATACTGCTGAAACAAAGAATGATGGACCAGGAACGTAAGCAAGCCCACTTGCTGAAAGAGTGACTGCAAGTGCGGATGCTTGAATAAACGCGAGTACTGCGGTTCCATATCTTGTATATTGAGTAATTGCATTTCTACCAGCTTGACCATCTTTTTTTAATTCCTGCAGATAAGGTATCGAGTTTGAAAATAACTGCATAATAATTGCTGATGATATATATGGGACAACATTTAGTGCAAATATGCTCATTCTCTCAAGAGCTCCTCCAGAGAATAAGTTGAACATTTCAATTATCGTTCCCTGATTTTGAGCAAATAGCGCAGCGAGTCTGTCAGGATCTATTCCAGGTATTGGAATATGAGTTCCAATCCTGTAAACCAAAATAGCAACGAATACGAAACGTAATCTCTTCCAAAGATCGCTCATACTGCTTCCTTGATCAGCCATATTTATTCATTACCCTCTTGTTTTTCTTCAGATTTATCTTGTTTCGCTGAAGCAACCTCTGAAATTTTTCCACCTGCCTTCTCAATAGATTTTCTAGCGCCTTTAGAAACGCTTATACCTTCTACAACTACTTTTGATTGAATATCAGTATTACCAAATATTTTTACTTTCTTGATAGATTTTCCTATGATTTTCTTAGCTTTTAATGTCTCAAGACTTACAACATCCATGCCATCAATATTTTTGACATTCACCTCTTTAAATGAATTATTTACTCTAGATGAGAAACCAAATTTAGGTAATCTCATTTGAAGTGGCATTTGTCCGCCCTCAAATCCAAGTCTTACATTGCCTCCTGATCTTGATTTTTGACCCTTATGGCCTCTTCCTGCAGTTTTACCAGTTCCAGAACCTATGCCTCTTCCAACTCTCTTTCTATTTTTGGATGTTCCAATATTGGTAAGAGTGTTTAAATTCATATTATTTGTAGTTTCTTCCGTCATCTTAACTCTCAATAATTTCTAACATATCTGAAATTTTATTAATCATGCCTCTATTGCTTGGTGTGTCTAAAACAGTAACAACTTGATTAAGTTTCTTAAAGCCGAGTCCTTTGATACATAGTTTGTGATTGTTCATCCGACCAATTCCACTTTTAACTAATTTTATTGTTATTGTTTGATCTTTACTCATGATATTTCTTCTACTTTCTTACCTCTTCTAGCAGCAACAGTTTCAGGAGATTCCATAGCACT
>Ga0209433_10000129_pt1 | contig 22192 bp, 20 predicted proteins | sample METZYME_5_50m_FD_187552 | JGI IMG/M metagenome (GOLD analysis project Ga0209433, IMG submission 187552) | Marine microbial communities from oxygen minimum zone in mesopelagic equatorial Pacific - METZYME_5_50m (SPAdes) (version 2) | ecosystem: Environmental > Aquatic > Marine > Oceanic | place...
ATTTTCAAATCTAATCAATAAAGAGTGTAAAAACATTCCCTTTATTCCAGAAGTTTGGCAGGGGCATAAGGATAAGGGAGCTGGGTTTTATAATGCACTTAATTTTCTTGAAAAATATTTATAAAATTTTTTTTAGATGAGATATCTTTTTGACGGAGATTATTCGAAGTCTCAGCTACCAGCTTTATTCCTTGACAGAGATGGCATTATAAATATTGACCATGGTCACGTATATAAAATTAGTGATTTTGAATTTAATGATGAAATATTTAATTTAGTTAGAGAAGCAAAAAAAAATAACTTTCTGGTAATAGTAATTACAAACCAAGCTGGAATTGCTAAAGGTTTTTATACGGAGGAAGATTTTAAAAAGCTTTCACATTGGATGTTAAAAATATTTTTGGAAAAAAATGCAAAAATTGATGCAATTTATTACTCCCCATTTCATCCTACCATGGGCAAAGGTAAATATCTTTTAAAGGAAAATACAAGAAAACCAGGTGCAGGAATGATAGTCGAAGCAATGCAAGACTTTAACATAAATATATCAAAATCAATCTTAGTTGGAGATAAATTAAGTGATATTCAAGCAGGTATTGCAGCCAATATAGAGCATAATTTTCTTTATAAGAACTCTGACGACTTATCTAAAAGATTCTCGGAGAGAACTATAAGAAAACTTATAAAGAAAATAGAATCTCTCAATGATGTCCATCCATTCTTAAACAAATAATTCAATTAGGTCGAAAACTAGTATAAATGTTAAAATTTTAGACATTTAGAAAAGTAAATTAGTTATGAATATTAATCATTTCCAGCTTCCTGTCTCTTCATCAATAAGAGACTGCTTGGAAGCCATTAATGAAAACAAACATGGAATTATTTTTATACATGACTTATCGAAAGTTAAAAAGATTATTGGTGTTCTTACTGATGGAGATATTCGAGACTGTTTATTAAAAGGAGCAAAAATAGATGACAAAATTAAGAAACACATCAATAAAGATTTTGTTTATGCTGAAATAGACTCACCTCGAGAAGAGATTTTAAAAAGATTGGATACTAATATAAAGGTGATACCAATTTTAAAGAAAAATAAGTCTCTAAATGATATTGCTAACAGAGACTATATTCCTAATCCATCTGAAAGAAGTATTTTTGTGCGCTCTAGGGCGCCAGCAAGAATAACTTTTGGAGGTGGTGGATCTGACCTGACCTATTTTTTTACCAAAGAGAAGGGAGCAGTCATCAATGCAACTATCTCTATTTATAGTCATGCACTTCTTTCACTAAGAAATGACAATAAGATTATTGTAAATTCATTAGATTTTAATAAGAAATGGACTTCAAATAATCTTGAAAGTGCTCTAAAAATAAAAGATAAAAGTTTTGGATTATTCAAAAGCCTTTTTATGGCTATAAATCCTAATCATGGTTTTGAATTAACTGTTTATTCAGATTTCCCAAAAGAATCTGGTTTAGGAGGTTCTTCTGTTGTCTATGCTGCAATAATAGGCTGCTTTAATGAATTAAGGGTTGATAAGTGGGATTCTTATGATATTTCTGAAATAGCATTTCAGGCAGAAAGATTACATATGAAAATTGCTGGTGGATGGCAGGATCAATATGCTACTGTGTTTGGTGGATTCAATTTCATAGAATTCAATAAAAAAAATAATTCCGTTCATAACTTAAAAATTCCTAAAAAGATTATCCTTGAAATGGAAGAGAACTTACTCTTATTTGAAATACCAAAAAAAAGAATTGCTACCGGAGGCGATATACATAGCAACCAGAAAAAAACTATGGAAACAAAAAAAGCAAACACTAAGATGAAAGAAGCAGTGAACCTTTGTTACGAAATAAAAGAGCAACTCCTTAGAGGTAATTTAGAGATGTTTGGTAAATCTTTGGATAAGGCATGGAGGCTAAAAAGAACATTTAGTAAGAAAATATCAAATAAACACATTGATGCAATTTATGAGCATGCCATAAAAAATGGAGCTATTGGCGGAAAACTAATGGGAGCAGGAGGGGGTGGATTCTTTTTATTTTATGTCAATCCATTACTTAGAAGTCAGCTGATAACGGCAATGAATAAAAAAGGGCTGAAAAATACTAACTTTTCATTTGATAAAGAAGGTATGCAATCATGGACTATAAGACAATAGCTTATGAAGATAGGTAAATTTTATATAAATCAGGGAAACACCTTTGTTATTGCTGAAATAGGAAATAACCACAATGGATCATTTAAAAGAGCAAAGGAGATGGTGGATTTAGCAATTGAGTCAGGTGCTGATTGTGTCAAATTCCAAATGAGAGATATGGAAGAAACCTATCGAAAAAAAACCCTTCAAAAAAAAGGCGATGATCTTGGCACTGAGTATGTATTAGATCTTCTAGAAAGATTTCAATTAACGATAGATGAGCATAAGAAAATATTCCAATATTGTAATGATAAGAATATTATTTATATGTGCACCCCTTGGGACAAAAAAAGTGTTGATGTTCTCGAGTCTTTTGGAGTCGAAGCATACAAAGTAGCTTCGGCTGATTTAACAAATCTCCCCCTAATAGACAGGCTTTCTAAAACACAAAAACCATTGATATTATCAACAGGTATGAGCACTTCTTCTGAACTAGAGATAACTATTAATTTTTTAAATAAAAGAGCTATAGATTTTGCAATACTGCATTGCAACAGCACATATCCTGCTCCCCTACATGATATAAATCTTAAGTGGATGGAGTCGTTAAAGAATTTTCATAATTTGGTGGGATATTCAGGTCATGAGAGGGGAATAAGTGTTTCACTGGGCGCAGTTGGAATAGGCGCCTGTATTATTGAAAGACACTTCACGCTTGATAGAAGCATGGAAGGGCCTGACCATGCTGCTAGCTTAGAACCTAAAAATTTTGAAAATTTAGTAAAAGGAATAAGGGAAATTGATGAAGCAATGGGAACAAGTGACAAAAGAATTGTCTCTCAAGGAGAAATGATAAACAGAGAAAACCTTGGTAAGAGTTTAGTTGCAGACGGTGATATCAAGAAAGGCAGTACGATAAAGTCTGAAGATATAAAAGTGAGGAGTCCGGGACAAGGCTTATCACCTCAATATTTTGAGAAACTTGTTGGAAAAACTCTAAAGAGAGACATGCAAGATGAGGACTTTTTCTTTAAATCTGATATCAATGAGGAAATACTAAAACCCAGAGAATATTCTTTCAAAAGACCATGGGGCATTCCGGTTCGATATCATGATTTTAAGGAATATCAATCTAAGGTAACACCTAATTTTTTTGAATTCCATTTATCATATTCTGATATGGAAATTGATCCTAAAGACTTCATTGAAGAAAGTCCAGGAACAGGCTTTGTAGTTCATGCCCCAGAGCTTTTTTCTAATAGTCGGTTAATGGACTTAGCAACCGAGAATAAATCTTATCGAACTGAATCAATTGTTGAGACACAAAAAGTGATTGATATTACAAGAAATCTCAACGAATACTTTCCCTCTACTGAACGGCCTTTAATTGTAGCAAATGTAGGTGGTTTTTCGATGGATGATCCATTTCCAGAAAAAAAGAAGAATATCCTTTATGAAAATTTTAGAAAAAGTTTAGATCAATTAGATACTAATGGTGTAGAAATAATTCCACAAACAATGGCTCCATTTCCATGGCATTTTGGAGGACAAAGGTTTCAAAATATTTTTGTGCTCCCAAATGAAATTGTAGAATGGTGCAATAAGCTTGATTTAAGAATGTGCTTTGATATATCGCATAGTATGCTTACTTGCAATCATTTCGGGTTAGATTTTTATGATTTTGCTGAAGAGATCTCCCCAGTAACCGCTTATTTACATATGGGAGATGCAAAAGGTGTAAACGGCGAGGGACTTCAGATAGGCGAAGGAGACATTGATTTTAATAGACTGTCAAAGATCTTAGATGAGCTTTGTCCGAAGGCTGGCTTTATTCCTGAAATTTGGCAAGGTCACAAGAATGGTGGCGAAGGTTTTTGGAATGCACTAGATAAATTGGAGAAAACATTATGAGCAAAGAGCAAAAAGAATATATAAAAGAAATCGTCAGCTCTTCAATAGCTACTAAAAATGCTCTTTTAGATTCTAATGAATGTATTGAAATGATAGACATGCTTTCAAAATCATGCCTTAAGTCTCTTCAACAAGGTGGAAAAATTATTTTTGCTGGTAATGGTGGAAGTTTTGGTGATGCGCAACATATTTCTGCTGAATTTACCTCACGTTTTCTTTTTGATAGAAGTCCATTGGCTTCTATAGCGCTGGGAACAAATAGCTCTTCTATGAGTGCAATAGGAAATGATTATGGATACGAATCTGTATTTTCAAGAGAGTTAGATGCTCTTGGTAAACCCACTGACACATTTGTGCCTATTACTACAAGCGGCAATTCTCCTAATATCATAGAGGCCATTAAAGTAGCCAATTATAAGAATATTAGGACCATAGGCTTGACAGGATCGAATAATGGAAAAATTAACAATATTTGCGATTGTATTTCGGTTCCTTCTAAAGATACAGGGCGAATACAAGAGTGTCATATTCTGATTGGCCATATTGTTTGCGGCTTAGTTGAAAGAAATTACTTTGATAAAAGCTAGGCTTAGCAACTTAAAATATGAAAATATATAAAGATCTACTATCAATATTTGAAAAAAAGCATCTTTCAAGATTCTTTGTATTGATCTTTTTAATGATAGTTGGGGCTATTATGGAAACGTTTGGTATTTCTCTAATAATCCCACTTGTTGGGACATTGCTTTCTGATGAGTTTATTTTGCCAAATCAGCTGACTTCAATAATTCCAGCACTGAAAGAGATATCAAAGGAACAAATGATTTTTGCTTCAATATCTTTTTTTATATTTTTTTATTTAATAAAAAGCATTTATTTAGGTTTTCTTGTATATATTCAATCAAAATATATATACTCAGTACAAAGACATGTCTCAACAAGTTTATATAAAACATATTTATATCAACCATATAGTTTTCATTTAAATAGAAATTCTGGTGAGATAATTAGTAATACAATTACAGAGTCAATGCAGTTTGCTCTTGGTTTTGTTTCTCCTCTTATTTACATAATTACAGACATCTTAATTATTTTTTTTATAAGCGCTCTTCTATTTTATGTAGAGCCGCTTGGCGCATTATCAGTAATGATACTATTCTCAATTGGCTCTTATTTTTTATATTTTCTGTCAAAAAACCGATCTGCAATTTGGGGAGAAAAAAGACAAGAAAACGAAGCTAAAAGAATTAAATCGGCTCAACAAGGCTTGAGTGGCATTAAGGAAGTAAAGTTACATGGGTTTGAAGAAATCTTTGCAGAATTTTTTTCAAAAAGTACAAGTGTTAGTCTAAATTCGGCAATGAAACAAACAACACTTCAAGGAATGCCAAAGATTTTCTTTGAATTACTGACTGTTATTGCAATTTCATTGTTAATATTTGTCCTATACAATTCCGGGACATCTAGCACTCAACTAATTTCAACATTAGGTATTTTTGCTTTAGCGGCGTTTAAATTATTACCATCAGTTGCAAGGTTGGTAACGAACATTCAGGCTTTAAGATTTGCTAATCCAGTAATTAATAAAATTAAAAATGAATTAGGTCTTGAACCAAAACAAGTTTTATTTACCTCAAATAATAATTTAATTATTGAAAAAGAACTTACTTTAAAAGATATATCATTTCAATATGACAAATCAGAGAATTACGCTCTTGATAATATTAACCTTTCAATCCTATCAGGACAATCCATAGGTATTATTGGTTCTAGCGGCGCAGGTAAGAGCACGCTAGTAGATATAATTTTAGGCTTGTTGAGGCCTCACAAAGGAAAGATGCTAGTTGATGGAAAAGAAATTAACTCAGAAAATATTCAAATGTGGCAAAAAAATATTGGTTATGTTTCACAATCTATCTATATTTTGGATGATTCATTCAAAAATAATATAGCTTTTGGGATTCCTAAAGATGAAATTGATGATGAAAAAATAAATAATGCTACTAAATTAGCCCAGCTAGAAACATTTATTAATGAATTGCCAGAAGGACTTAATACTTTCGCTGGTGAACAGGGAGTTAGAATTTCTGGAGGTCAATTGCAGCGGATTGGTATTGCTAGGGCCTTATATAATAATCCTTCTATATTAGTATTCGATGAAGCTACTAGTGCCTTAGACAATGAAACAGAAAAAAGTGTAATGGATTCAATTACAAACTTACAAGGAAATAAGACAATTATTATAATTGCTCACAGATTAACTACCGTTAAAGACTGCGACATTATCATTGAATTAGACAAAGGCTCAATTATAAAAAAAGGAACACCTAGAGAAATGCTATGAAAAATAATCATGAGAAACAAGAGATACCTGGATTTATAACAGTGCGGAGTTCATCAAGCAGATTGCCAAGAAAATGCTTTCTTCCTTTTGGAGATAACGAAAATGTTTTAACTCATGTTATAAATAGGTGTAAATATTTTGGTATTGACGCAATCATATGCACAAGTAATGATCCAATGGATGATGAGATTGAAGAAATTACTAATAAAATGGGAATCAAGATATTCAGGGGATCTTTAAAAAATAAGCTCAAGAGATGGTCAGATTGTGCTAATTATTTCGGTATAAATGCTTTTCATACGATAGATGCTGATGATCCTTTTTTTGACGGCAATTTGGTGAGGAAAAGCATGGAGCTTTTAGCAGAAAAAGAACTAGACTGTGTATGTCCAACCACAGCATCTTCAAATGGAAGCGCAAGTGTGGGCTATTCCCTTACAAGTAAAATAGTTAATGAATCAATTAAAGATCTTTCAGAAGATGAGGATACTGAAATGATGTGGTATTTTTTGGAAAAAATTAACAATATAAAAATGGAAGATTTAGTTGATGATAATGAGTTTGAACAAAAAGTAAGGCTTACTCTAGACTATGAAGAAGACTATTGGTTATTATCATTTTTAAAAAGATTATTAGGGACATATGCATCCAGAGAGGATATAAATAATTTGTTCGCAAAAAATCCAGATTTAGCTAAAATTAACCTTTTCAGAAACGATGAATGGAAAAATGCTCAACTAAAGAAAAAGATATAGAAAAAAATGAAAAGTGACTTTAAGAATAAATTTGGAAAGTATAATGGTAATGAGGCTGAATACGCGCTAAGAGTTTTAGATTCTGAAAGCCCTCAAAACAGGGGGTACCCATGGGTTACAGAATTTGAGGATAAGTTTTGTGAGCTATCAGGTTCAAAGTATGCAATAGCTGTTAATTCAGCAACATCTGGTCTGCATGCTGCATTAGTTGCTGCAGACGTTGGTCCTGATGATGAAGTAATTCAGCCTGCGTTAACAGTAATAATGAACTCTCTCGTTACAATAGCATGTGGCGCTACTCCTGTTTTTGTGGATATTAATCCAGATACATGGAATATTGATGTTAATTCGATTGAAAAGAAGATAACATCAAAGACAAAGGCTATTATGGCAGTATCTTTATTTGGTCTTCCATTAGATATTGAGCCGATAATGGAGTTAGCAAAAAAACATAATTTAATAGTTATTGACGACTCGGCTGAGACAATCACAGGAAAACATAAAGGAAAATTTCCTGGTATGCATGCTGACATGGCTGTATATAGTTTTGAAAACAAAAAGCATATGTCTTCCGGTTCAGAGGGCGGTATGGTCATTACCTCAAACCCAAAACTTGCAGAAAAGGTAAGAAAATTCTCAGGCATTGGATATAAAAACTTAACCGCTTCTGCAGGCAGAACAAGCCTAGCCTCTTCTGAGTTTCAAAATCCTGACTACGAAAGGCATGATGTATTAGGTCTTAATTATCGAATGAACGCAATAACAGCTGCTGTTGGCTTAGCTCAGCTTGAGAGAATTGAATTTTTAGTAAATAGAAGAATCTCAATAGGGAAGAAGTTCCTAAATGCTGTCAAAGATTGCGAATATTTTGTACCGCAAGGACATTTAGATAATACGACTCACACTTTCTATACCTTTGGCGTAAGATATTTAGGTGAAAAAATGAGAGGTATTTCGTGGAAAGATTTCTACAATAGATATACCTCAAAAGGTGGAAACGGATTTTATTCAGCATGGGTTAATCCATATCTCGAACCTGTCTTAAAAGGTAAAAAACTTGGCGAACAATATTTAAATCATGGCCTATGCCCAATAGCTGAAGAATATCAAAAAAGTATTATGCTTTTTAAAACAAATCATCGGAATCCAGACGAGGCATCAAAAGATGTTCAAATCCTAAAGGATTTGATTAAAGAAATTGGATAAGACCGATGTATTCTAATAAGCTTGGAATAATGCAAGGAAGACTTAGCAGCGCTCCTGATAATGACAACTTAGACTGGTTTCCACTAGAAAAATGGAGTGACGAATTTGGGCATGCCAAAGATTTAGGCTTTCAAACCATTGAAATTGTAATCGATAAAGAAAAAAATATTAATAACCCAATATGGACGCCTGATGGAAGAAATAAGATTCTTAATGCATTTAAAAAGAGTCAATTAAAAGCATACTCTTCTTGTATAAATTTTATTATTGCAAACTCTATCTCTAAAGAAGATGTATTCATACAAGCCTTTAAAGCAATTGAGTTTTTGAATGAAATAGGTATTGAATTAATTGTTTTACCTCTTTTTGAAAAAAGTGATCTTAAAAATATTCAAAACCATAAAAATATAAAAAGAATTCTAGAGCTCAATAAAGACATTGATAATGACTTAATAATTGAAGTTGATCTTCAGGCTAAAGATCTGCTTAAAACATTAGAGTCCTTGGAGATTTTTGATGTGGGTATAGTCTATGACATAGGCAATTCAACTTTTCTTGGGCACCAAATCGGAGAAGATTTAGATTTACTTGATGAAAAGATTAAGCATATTCATATTAAAGATAAAGATAGGTTTGGAGAAAATGTTTTATTGGGAGAGGGAAATTGTGACTTTGATTTTTTTTTTCATCATCCCTTTATTCAAAAGTATAATGGGTACTATACATTAGAAACTTCTAGAGGGCTCAATCCTATTGAAAGCGCAGCAATGAATCTTCACTTTCTTAAAAAATATCTTAGTAGGGAATTATGAAATTTAAAGGCACAAAATTTGATATCACAGGAAGGGTTGCTTTAATAACTGGTGGAGCTGGCCTTTTGGGCATTAAGCATGCAGCTGCACTCCTTGATATTGGAGCCACAGTCTTTTTAACAGATATAAATATGTCGCTGCTAGAAAAAGCAAAGAATACTCTTGTTGATGACGGATATACAGAAGAAAAGATTTATATCCATAATATGGATGTAAGTGATGAACAAAGCATATTATCCTCTTTGAAGTTTATTCATAAAAAGGATATGAATGTAAATATCTTAATCAATAATGCTGCTATAAATCCAACGGTATCATCGCTTGAAAATAACATCAGAACAACTAGGTTAGAAAACTTTTCTATCGAAAGATGGAATGACGAGTTCAAGGTTGGACTAACTGGTGCTTTTTTATGTTCAAAAATCTTTGGAACAGATATGGCAAATAGAAACGATGGCGGAGTAATTTTAAATATCGCATCTGACCTTTCTGTAATTGCGCCTGATCAAAGAATTTATCATCAAGATTCATTGCCAGATGAAATTCAAGCCGTCAAACCAATTACCTATTCCGTAATAAAGCATGGACTGATTGGGCTCACAAAATATCTTGCAAGTTATTGGCCAGAAAAAGGAATAAGATCTAACGCTCTTTCTCCTGGAGGAGTATTTGTTAATCAGGATGAGGAATTTGTTACCAAGATTAGTAAGCTCATTCCTTTGGGAAGAATGGCGACGAATGATGAGTATGTCAGCGCAATTCAGTTTCTATGCTCTGATGCATCTATTTATATGAATGGGCATAACTTAGTAATTGATGGCGGTCGGTCAATCATTTAAATAAACATGATAAAGAATAAAGAAGAATTTTTTTATAAGTTTACTAAAATTCTTCCTGGTCAATTTGATAATAACAATCAAAACTTAAAAGAGTTTAGTATATATTTTGATCATTTTTCCAAGGATGCCGTTGAGGAAATGCATAGATATTCTATCGATCAATCATTTTATGAGCACTATGAATTTGATGCGTTTACTTCAATTGATGAAACACGTGCTTATATGGATAAACTTCTTCATAGAATGTCAGGTGATAAAGACGAGAGAGTAACTACATATTGGTTAATTAGAAGGAAAGCAGATAATTACTTAATAGGTACCGCGGGTTTAATTGATCTGAATTTTGCCAGGCAATCAATTGAATGGGGGTATGGAGTAGATCCAAAATTATGGGGAAAGGGCTATATTTTACAAATTCAAGAAATATTAAAAGATTATGTTTTTAATGTGCTTGAACTTAACAGAATTCACGGAGTAACAATGGCTAATAATTATAAGACCATAGAATCCATTCAAGCTGCAGGAATGTCGCATGAAGGCATATCTAGAGATCATTATTGTAAAAATGGTCAATTCATTGATGGCTGGCGATATGCGATGATAAGAAATGATTATGAAAAACAAACATTTTCAAAGCTCAATAACCAAGATATTTCTCCCGATCAAATAGTAAATTTAATCAATGAAGTTCTAGAAAATGAGATTATTGATATTAACTCCAGTATGGAAAATACTGATACTTGGGATTCTTTGAATCATATGTTGATCATGGTTGCTCTAAAAGAAAAACTTGGTTTAGATTTATCACCATCAGATATAGCAGATGCAGTTTCTGTAAAAGAGATTTTAAAAATAGTCCAAACCATAAAAAATTAGATGAATGTAGCTTCATTAATTCTTTCAAAGTCAAAAAAATTTTCAAGTAGCACTGCTTTAAAAATTGAAAATAAAGTCCTCACTTATGATGATTTGCTTGAAAAAGCATTAAGAATTGCAAATGTTCTCCAAGAAAATGGTGCACAAAAAGAAACTATAGGCATTGTAGGGCAAAGAAAAGTTGCATCATATATTGGGCTATTATCAATATTAACAGCGGGTTGTAGCTTCACGCCAATTAATCCAAAACATAATGATGTAAAAATAAAATCAATTATTAAAGGATCTAAAATTAGGTTTCTTATTGGGGATGAATCAGATGTTTTAAAGCTGCACAAGGATACGTTATCAAATCTTGATTTAATAGTTTTACCTGGAAGTAATTTGCAAAACTTTGAAGGTGTAAAGATTGTTAATGAAAAAGAACTAAAAAGAACTAACGCTTTATCTAATCCTGTTCACTGCGAATATGAAGACATTGCTTACATTAATTTTACATCTGGATCCACAGGAGAGCCTAAAGGAGTAAAAGTATCTCATAAAAATATCATTAATTTTATTATGAATATGTCAGATATATATAAGCTTAATCCCGGTTTTATTGCTTCACAAACCTTTGATTTAAGCTTTGATCCGTCCGTTTCCGATATTTTATTTACTTGGTATGAAGGCGGCATTTTATGTGTTTTACCTGAAAGAGAGTTATTAGTCCCAACCGATTTTATTATTAGGGAGAAAATAAATTTTTGGAATTCAGTTCCTTCAATTGCAAATTTTATGATAAAAACCGGGAATCTTAATCCGAATTCTTTTCCTAATCTTGAATATAGTATGTTTTGTGGGGAACAATTTTCTACTCATATAGCTAAGGCATGGAGGAAAGCTGCTCCAAATAGCACAATTGAAAATTTATATGGACCAACTGAAACTACAATTTATATAACGAGATACATGTACTCAAAAGAGGATGAAGATAAGAACTTTAAAAATGATATTGTTCCCATTGGCTTGCCGCTTGGTGATCATAAATTTGCCCTCATAGATGAGAATGAAAATCTTGTTGCTAAAAATGAAAAAGGTGAAATAATTTTTTCTGGAAAACAGTTATCTAAGGGCTATCTTAATAATGAAAAGAAAACAGAAGAAGTATTTAAAAAATTTGAATGGGATGCAGATGATCTCACATGGTATAAAACAGGAGACCTAGGTTTTGTAAATCATGAAGGTGATATTGAATGTATTGGAAGAATTGATAGCCAAATTAAGATTGCTGGAAGAAGAATAGAAATAGGAGAAATAGAATATGTGCTTTCTAAGTTTAAAAAAACAAAAGGAGCAGTGGTTGTTCCATTAAGGGATTCTCAAGACATAGTCACAGGGTGCGCTGCGTTTATAATAGAAAAATTGACAAAAGACGAAGAGAACCTCATTAAAAAAGAAAGCATGAAAATGCTCGATTCAGTTTTCTTCCCGAAAAAGATAATTTCAGTTGATAGCTATCCAAAAGCCGAAAGTGGCAAGGTCAATAGAAAAAAACTGGAAGCTATTGCAAAAAATTATTAAATGAAATTGTTAGGTAGGTCTATATCCTTCAGCTCTCCAAAATATGCAGATTTCATAATATTTGATGAAACAAATTCAGATATTATTTTTCAGGTTATTCCAGAAACTTATAGCACTTCAGTTTTTAGAACAAGACCAGTACAACTTTCAATAACTATTGAGATAATTTTGTATTTTCTAAAATATCTAAAGGATATAAGGATATTTAAAAAATTCAACTCAAATAAAAGCTTTATAAGAAATATACTTTGGCAACTTTTATGTATTTATATTAAGTCCTATATTCATGCAGTTAAGCCTAAAGTAGTAATTTCATCTATAGATAATTGCACAAAATTCGCTTGGCTCTCAAAAAATATAAGTGAGATACCTTTTATAGCTGTTCAAAATGGATTTCGTCTAAGTTACGATGTTGATCCCGAATCAATCTATCATTGCCAACACCTTTTTTGTTTTGGCAAATTTGAAGTTGAAAAATTTCCTCAACGAAATTGGATCGTAAATAATTTTTATCCTGTTGGATCATTGAATGCATCTTTAAATTTTGAAAAAAAACATAAGTCAGACAAGGATAAATATGATTTTTTAATTGTATCTTGCTGGAGAGGAAATATAGGCTTTACTGAAGATGTTCGAGACAGCATGGAAGCGATGAGATTATTTGATGAAGATTTTTCCAACTACTTAAAGAAACGAAATCTACGAGCTGGAGTAATAATGCGATCAGAAAGAGATTCTGATCAATGGTTCATGCAGGAAATAGGCATGAATGAAGAGGAATATTATAAATCAATCTATAATGATCAAATAGAAATTATTGATACAAACTTTACTGAAAGGAATATTTATAAAGAAATATTAAGATCAAAAATTATAATTTCTGGCTTTTCTACAACAGTTCTTCTCGAAGCATTAGGCGTAAAGAAAAAAATTCTCTATTGCAACTATACATTTAAAGATATTTATCATATAGATTTTGAACAAGATATTGTTTTTGATAAAGATGAAAATAATAGTCTCTCCGTTGAATTAGATAAACTGTTACAGGTTCCAGAAAGTGATTATGAAAAGAATCTTTCTAAATTAATGACTTATTACCAATCATTTAACTCCGAAATAAGTACTCGAGATATAATTAGAGATAAAATAAATCAGCTTATCAAATCTTATGAAGTATAAATCCATTCATTCATATTCAGACTTTAAAAGATTATGTATGGAAAAAAGATTCTTTAAATATGACAACCTTCATGACAGAGTTTTTGTTGAACCAGCAATTTTAATTGCTTGGATTTGTGTTTATCTAAATATTAGTGCAAATCAGATTTCTTGGTTTTCAGGATTTGTAGCCATTGGTGGAAGCATTCTTCTTGCAACCCAAGACTATTTGTTGGTTTTTATTGGCTCTCTTTCTTTTTTAATCTGGTATTTGCTCGATTACGTTGATGGATCTATAGCTAGATATCAAAATACAACTTCAATTGAGGGGCAATACATTGACTGGTTAATGAATGTGATTGCGAGCATTTCAATTACCATTGGAGTATCAGTTGGTGGAGTATTGGCTGCAGGACCATGGCTAATTCCATTCATGATTACTGCAATCTTGGCATCGGTTTTATCTTATGAAAGAAATTCAATGGCATGGTTCTCAATTATTATGCAGTATCAGCAAAACAAAATTAAAGAAGATGATATGAATACTGCAGAAAAAGTCATCTCAGGAATGCCAAAGAAAGAAATTAAGACTTTCCCAATTAAGAAAATAATAATGCTAATTTTCCACGAAAACTATATGATTTTCATTCTTCCATTGTTAGCATTGACGCAATTAATTTATATTAATGATTTATTTGACTTTAGAGTGGTTTTTACAATTTTGGCAGGAACATTAAATTTCAGCGTAATGATTATGCTCATAAATGATGTCATAAGAGAAAAAAAGGCCTCAAGGGCATATAATAATTTATTTGAAACTTTAAAAAAACCGGATCTTCCAAAAGACCATTTTTTTGATGATTAAAGAGGAATCTAGATGCAAGTAATAATTCCAGCAGCAGGTATGGGCAAGAGATTGGGTGAGGAGACAGCCAATAAAACCAAGTGCATGGTTAAATTGGGAGATAAAACACTTATTGAGCATTGTCTAGACTCTGTAACAAAGCATCAGATTACAAGGATAATTATTGTTGTAGGCTTTGAAAAGAATAAATTAAAGGAATTTCTAGGTGAGGAATATAACGGAATAAAAATAGTTTATGTTGATAATGATGACTTCGATAAAACTAATAACATCTATTCAGTATTCCTAGCAAAAGATTATTTACTCGAGGATGACACTATTTTAATAGAGAGTGACTTAATTTTTGATCCAAAAATATTTGAAATGGTTCTTGAAAATAAATGCAAGGATATTGCTGTTGTGGATAAATATAGAGCGTGGATGGACGGAACAGTAGTTAAGATTGATGATGATTTTTCAATTAGTCATTTCATTCCAAAAAATAGTTTCAATTATGAAGAGATAGATACCTATTTTAAGACAGTGAATATCTATAAATTTTCAAAAAGTTTCTTAAAAGAGATATATATTCCTTTTTTAGAAGCATACTCAAAAGCTCTTGGTAAAAACGAATACTATGAGCAAGTTTTAAAGGTTATTGTAAATCTTGATACGAAGCACCTTAAAGCCCTGACCTTAAATGGACAGATGTGGTATGAAATTGATGATGCTCAAGACTTAGACATTGCAGACGTAATGTTTTCATCACCTGAAAGGAAGTTTGATTTACTTTCAAATAGATATGGAGGATATTGGAGATTCGATGAGCTTATAGATTTTTGTTATTTAGTTAATCCTTACTTCCCACCAAAAAAAATGATAGATGAAATTGATTTTAGCCTTCAAAAATTAATGCAAAGCTATCCATCTGGTCAAGAAGTTCAAGCCATGCTTGCTGCAAAGATGTTCAATATTCCAAAAGATTACATTGCGGTTGGGAATGGAGCAGCTGAATTAATTAATATTATGAAAAATTGCATGAGTCATAAATTTGGTATTTATGGCCCAACATTTGAAGAATATACCGCTAGATTTCAAGACATTGATTTAAAAATCTCAAAAAATGATGGGTTCTCCTATGCTCATCAAGATGTCATGGATTTATCAAAACAAAATGATGGAGTAATCCTAATAAATCCTGATAATCCAACAGGAAATTTTATCGATTATGATGGAATAATTAAAATCCTTGAAGAGTTTAAATTAAGTAAAAAAATCTTGGTATTAGACGAATCTTTTTTGGACTTTGCTGATAATGGTTTCAATTCATCAGCTTTAAAGAAATCAGTTTTAGAAGAATTCGATAATTTAATTGTAATAAAAAGCATTGGAAAAAGTTTTGGTATTGGCGGTTTACGCTTGGGTGTTTTAGCATCATCAAATAAGGAATTAATCACAAAAATTAAGAAAGATATCTCAATTTGGAATATAAATTCAGTATCAGAATTTTACTTACAAATTATTGCTAAATATTATGACGAATATATTGAGGCATGTGAAAAATTAAAATACGCTAGAAAAATTTTAATGAAAGGTCTTGAAGAAATAGAATATATTCAACCTTATCCATCTCAAGCAAATTACATTTTTTGTAAATTAATAAATAAAGATTCGAGAGAGCTCGCAATTAAGCTATGTAATGAATATGGAATCTTAATAAAAGATTGTTCTAGCAAAGAAAGTATAAATCAGAGCTATATTCGTATCGCAGTGAGGGACATAAGAGATAATGAATATCTCTTAAGCGGCCTTCAAAATATTTAAAACATTACTCGTCAAATGGGCAGCTTAAAATATGATCTTATATCACTCACCAATCTAATTGAAACAGAAGAGCACTTTGAAAATAAGGCAATTCTTCTTGCTGAAGAGATCAAAAAAAATAATGCGTGGACAGTTCCTATAGCTGTTGAAATAAATACAAATGGTATTATGGATGGTCATCACAGATTCAATGCTGCCAAAATACTTGGATTAAGAAGAGTGCCTTGTGTTTTTTTGTCGTATTTAAAAAACGAAGTTTTCTTAAGATCATGGTCTACAAATAATCAAATAACGATTGATGATTTTTTTGAAGTTATAAATCATAATAAAAAATTTCCACCAAAAACAACTAGGCATGTTTTTAACCAAAAAATAAAAGAAATAAATTTACCTCTAGATTTTTTGTATTAACTACTTTTTTGCCATTAGGTTAAACCTAAATTGAGAATTCAAATAGTTTTTGCAAGGATTTTCAAATAGTTTTATATTCTTAAAACCAATTTCTTCAAGAGTACTTACTAGTGAATCGATTGAAAAGAAAAGATGACTATGCAATTCATATTTTTCCTCATATTTCTCTGGGGTTACGTATAATTTTTTTCTAAGATCATGGTACTCTCTCTCTTTTTCTAAATTATTTAGGTCAAGGAGGGCTATAAAACCACCTTTTTTTAGATTTAAAAAAGTATTCTCTAAAACCTTTGCGACATATTCCATATCCGGAAAATAATTAAAGACCGAGTGAGAAATAATATAATCAACTTTTGCTTTAAGCCTCCAATTATCTTTTGCATCACAAACTTTAAAATCTCCATCGATGTTTTCTTGCGCAATTTTTATTAAAGGTTGAGAGTAGTCAACTCCAGAAATCTTACAACCTGAATGTTGCTTTAAAGAATATAAGAATGCTCCAGATCCACAACCAATTTCAAAAACTTTTGAATTATTATTTAAACTAAATTTTTTTGCTAAAAACGCCGTAAAAATCTGCCAATCTTCAGTACTATAATCTCCAACACCGGTATCAAATCCATTCGCTTTTATTAATTCATCAAGTAGCTGTGATCTTGTATTAAGTTCAATGGTCCTAGAATTCCAGACTTTTTTCCAATTCTGAAATGAGTTACTTTTTTTAGACATACGTTAAATTTTTTTATTTAAAAGTTATATTCTACAATGATTAAGATCCTAAATTTTTAAAATTCTAATGAAAGTAGCAAAGACTAGACTCGATCTTCAAAATGATGATACTAAATCAAATGTCATTTTATTGGGAACTTGGTGTATAAAAAATAATTCAGACTTATTTGAAAATATTAATTCTTATAAAATCTTTCCTTACCATTGGGAAGATAAAGATAAGTTTATAAAAGATTACGATTATTTAGACAGGATTTACGAAAAAAAATTAGCAGAATGTAAAGACATCTTAAATAAAATTCATAAAATCAATAAGGGGCAAAGGTATTGGAGAATAGTTATAGGACCGTGGCTTAGGTTTTTTATAGATTCTTTATTTGACAGATACGAATGTGTAAGGCTTTCCTATAACAAGCAACCAAACTCTTTTTTTACAATATATAGTTATAAACAAAATCCACCTAAAGATTTTGAAGAATTTTATGAGGAGCTTGTCTCTGATTATTGGAATGAAATAATTTTTTCTGAGTGCATAAAGCATCAAGGACTCCCTTATAATATTTCGGAGAATTTAATAAAACCCGGAAAATCTTTTTCTAACAAAAAAAGTTTCTTGAGAAACATGATTGAAAAGAGTCTAATGTTTTATCAATTTCTTATATCAAAGCTTGACAATAAGATTGTTATTTTTTCTCCATATATTGATATTTTTAAGGCACTAAGGCTGCAAAGATATCTAATTAGATTTCCGTATTTAATAACACCAAAAATAAAAACAAAAAATTCACAGATTAGCGGAAGCAGAAAGAAATATTTTATATTTAATAATATTGATGATGATTTTGAGGAATTTCTTTCTACACAAATTCGTAAAAACATACCCCAGGCATACATAGAAAACTTTCATATAATCAAATCACAAGCACTTAAAGAGTATCCAAAAACCCCAAAAGTTATCTATACAGCGAATGCATATCAATCTCTAGAATCATTTAAAATATGGTCTGCTGAAATGACCTCAAAAGATACTAAACTTCTCATTGGTCAGCATGGCGGGACTTTTGGGTTATCACTATTAAATCAAACCGAAAAACATCAGATAAACATCGCTGATAAATTTATATCATGGGGTTGGACTTCAAAAGATCATAAAAATATAACTTATCTTCCATCGCTCAAGCTTAAAAGCGAGCCAAAGAAATCATTTCAAAAAGATGACGGTAAGATTATTCATGTATTAGGATCCGTACCAAGATTTTTTTATAACTACTTTTCCATGCCTATAGCTTCAGAATATATCGATTATTTAAGAAACCAGATAATCTTTCTTAAAGAATTAAATGACTTTAATCTTTCGCGTTTGGAAATCAGGCAAGATAATTCTGGAATAAAATGGGGTTGGAATGTAGATGATGTTTTAAAAAATAATGGATTTGATAAAAATATTTCAAGGACAAATATTTCTCTTTTTGATCAACTTAAAGGCGCATCATTGAGTGTTTCAACTCACAATGGGACAGTTCCGCTTGAAACACTTGCTCTAAATTTTCCAACAATAATTTTTTGGGATATGAACCATTATCAGTTGAGAAAAGAAGCATCTCAAAAAATAAGTCTCTTAAAGGAAGTTGGTATATTTCATGATTGTCCAAAAAAAGCAGCTCTTCACATAAATGATATATCAAACAATATCTCTTCTTGGTGGTATGAGGAAAATTTGCAAGCTGCATTAAAAGAATTTACAACAGAATATGCATTGAATGCCCGAGATCCAATTAAAGTTTGGCAAAAATTCTTATTAGAAGAAGCTGCTAAATAGAAAAGATGATTTTTTAACATGATAAATTTGACTAAAAGTTACCCACTTCAAGTTTTTAGACACAGACTATATATTCCGTTCTTAAATTTGATAGATAGATTTAAAGATTTCACTCGTAAAGTAAACACACAACAATATATTGAATTAAAAGCTATTGGCTTAGATCCTAACTTTGGATCGAGGTATGAAACAGTAAGTTATAGTAAATTAAAAAAAATATTAAAATTTGCTAAAGAGAATCACCATAACACTTTTATTGATATAGGTTGCGGTCTTGGAAGACCCTTAATTGTTGCCAATGAAATAGATTTCAAGTATTTGCATGGAATTGACATCTCAGAATATTTCATAAACAGATGTAGGAAGAATCTTGATAGCCAAGGCTGCAATGCAGATTTATTAATATCTGATATTTCAAACTATGAAATACCGCCGGGCAAAATTTGTATTTATATTTTTAATCCTTTTGGAGAAAAAAAAATGAAAGAAATGTTATTTAAGATCAATAATAGAAAAGACGATACATTAATCTTGTATTTCAATCCAAAACATTCTCATTTATTCGATCCAAGACACCTTATAAAAGAATTTATATGGCATAACTTTGGTTTATATGAAGAAAAATGTCACGCTTATTTAGTCCCAGGAAAAGGAAATCCTTAGTATTTAATCTATAATCTGAATTATTAATTTAATGACATCAGACAATAAAATGGAAATCTTTAAAAACAAAAAAGTTATTGTTACTGGACATACAGGCTTTAAGGGGTCATGGCTTACTGCATGGCTTAAAATATTAGGTGCTGATGTTATAGGAATTTCTCTTGATCCGCCTACTCCAGTTTCTCATTATGATTCTGCAAATATTGCAGATGGAATTGAAGATTATCGAACAGATATACGTAATTTAGATTCTTTAGTAAAAATATTTGCTGATGCCAAACCAGATTATGTTTTCCATTTAGCTGCTCAGCCAATTGTTGCAAAAAGTTACAACGATCCTATAGAAACATGGACAACAAATGTTCTAGGTACTATCAACATATTAGAAGCTTTAAAAAATTTATCGAATCAATGTACTGCAGTAATTATTACAAGTGACAAGTGTTATGACAATGTTGAATGGGAGTGGGGCTATAGAGAAAATGATGCTCTAGGAGGACCAGATCCATACAGCGCTTCAAAAGGAGCAGCTGAAATTGCCATCAAGTCTTATGTAAAATCCTATTTTAATAATCCTAAAAAAGGAATTAGAGTAGCTTCGGCTAGAGCAGGAAATGTTATAGGTGGTGGAGATTGGGCAGATAATAGGATTGTTCCAGACTCAGTTAAGGCTTGGTCAAACGATCAACCTTTAGAGTTACGAAACCCTCACTCTACAAGACCTTGGCAGCATGTTCTTGAGCCACTTGGCGGTTATTTAGTTCTTGCATCAAAATTATCAAGTAATGATGAATTGCATGGTGAAGCTTTTAATTTTGGACCACCATCACAACAAAATTATAGTGTGCTTTCTTTGGTAGAAGAAATGTCTAAACACTGGGAAAAGGTTAACTGGGAAGTTCCAAAGAAAAGCAATGACTCATTTTATGAATCAGGCCTATTAAAATTAAATTGTGACAAGGCTCTGCATTTACTTGATTGGAAGGCAGTCCTAAAATTTGAAGACACAGTTAAACTTACTGCGGAATGGTATAGATCTTTTTATGAAGATGAAAAGAATATTTCTGAAACGACAGATAAACAAATAAAGATTTATCAAAAGTTATTGTCTTAAATTATATGAATCAGCTTGATAAGATTTTGGTTCACTCGTTAAAAGAGATTGATGTTGCTGATGGAAATGTTTTACATGCCTTAAAGAAAAATGATCAAGGCTATGAAAATTTTGGCGAGGTCTATTTCTCAAAGATTAACTTTAAGGCCATAAAAGCATGGAAATTTCATCAAAAGATGAGCTTAAATTTAGTTGTACCAATAGGAAATGTGAAGTTTGTATTTTTTAATGAGTGCGACAAAAGTTTCAGAGAAATAACAATTGGAGAAAATAATTACAAAAGAATTTATGTCCCTCCCCAAATTTGGTTTGGCTTTATGGGACTAGATGAAAATGTTAATCTAGTTATGAATATTGCCGATATTGTGCATGACCCGGAAGAGGTTACGAAAAAAGATTTAGATGAGTTTAAATATGATTGGTAATAAATTATGAAAGTTATAATTTTAGCAGGAGGTTTCGGCACTCGTTTTTCTGAATATACTGAGGATATTCCTAAACCAATGATTCCGATTGCTGAAAATCCAATTCTATGGCACATCATGAAAATATACTCATCATATGATTTCAATGATTTCTTTATTGCTTGCGGTTATAAAGCAGACTATATAAAAGACTTTTTTCTTAAGTACGCCAGCCTAAAAGACGATTTTACTGTTAATTTCTCTACAGGAAAAACTGAATCTCATAAAACTAACATTAGCGAGGATTGGAGAGTAACACTTGTAGATACCGGATTGGATACTATGACAGGCGGCAGGGTAAAGAAAATGAAAGAATATATAGGAAAAGATAAAACATTTTTGCTTACTTATGGTGACGGTCTTTCAAATATAAATATTAAAGATTTGGTTAATTTCCATAAAGATCATAAAAAAATGGTCACCGTCTCTGCGGTTAGGCCAACAGCAAGATTTGGAGAATTAAAATTAAATGACAATAACGTGGAATCATTTCAGGAAAAACCTCAACTAAATCAAGGATGGATTAATGGTGGCTTTTTTGTAGTCAACTCTGAATTCATCGATTTCATAGATGGGGACTCTGTCATGCTTGAGAGAGAACCTCTTGAAAAAGTTGCCTCTATGGGAGAGTTAATGGCATTCAAGCATGAAGGTTTTTGGCAATGCATGGATACAAAAAGAGATCACGAAATGTTAGAAAAACTGTGGAA
>Ga0209433_10000130_pt1 | contig 22189 bp, 20 predicted proteins | sample METZYME_5_50m_FD_187552 | JGI IMG/M metagenome (GOLD analysis project Ga0209433, IMG submission 187552) | Marine microbial communities from oxygen minimum zone in mesopelagic equatorial Pacific - METZYME_5_50m (SPAdes) (version 2) | ecosystem: Environmental > Aquatic > Marine > Oceanic | place...
AACTTTTTTTAAATATTCTTTCATATTTTTATTTTTAGCATTATTTATTAAACTAATAAAACATTACATAATCTATTTTATAAAAAACGCTCATTTTGACCCTCAGCGTTTTAGATTATATACTAAATAAATTTAGATAATGCTTTTAAGTGAGTTAAGTCATCCTAATCAGCTTCATGGCTTAACAGTATCACAACTTGAAGAAATTGCTTGTCAAATCAGAGAACGACATTTACAGGTCGTATCTACTAGTGGTGGCCATCTTGGACCAGGATTAGGTGTTGTTGAACTGACTCTAGCTTTATATCAAACTTTGGATCTTGATAAAGATAAAGTTGTGTGGGATGTTGGTCATCAAGCATATCCTCATAAGTTATTAACAGGACGTTTTAATAACTTTGATACTTTAAGACAAGAAAAGGGGATTGCAGGTTATCTGAAAAGGAGTGAAAGTCCTTTTGATCATTTTGGCGCAGGACACGCTAGCACATCAATTTCAGCAGCACTTGGGATGGCTTTTGCTAGAGATAGAAATGGTGATGATTATAAGTGCGTAGCTGTTATTGGAGATGGTGCTTTAACAGGAGGAATGGCTCTGGAAGCAATTAATCATGCTGGAACATTACCTAATACGCCATTTGTTGTTGTTTTAAATGATAACGATATGTCTATTTCACCTCCAGTTGGAGCATTATCAACTTATCTAAATAAAGTTAGATTAAGTCCTCCTTTGCAATTTATCTCTAATAGTGTTCAAGAAAGTGTGAAAAATATACCCATAATTGGGAAAGATATTCCAGAGGAATTAAAGAGTATTCAAGGGAGTGTGAGACGTTTAGCAGTACCAAAAGTTGGAGCTGTTTTTGAAGAATTAGGTTTTACATATATGGGACCAATCGATGGTCACGATATTTCTAATCTTATAAACACTTTTAATGCTGCTCACAGATTAAAAAAACCAGTATTAGTGCATGTTGTGACCACAAAAGGTAAGGGTTACCCTTATGCAGAGGCTGATCAGGTTGGATATCATGCACAATCCGCCTTTGATTTAACTACAGGAAAATCTATCCCTTCAAGTAAGCCAAAACCAAGTAGTTATAGTAAAATATTTGGCCAAACACTATTAAAGATTTGTGAACAAGATAGTAAGGTTATAGGCATTACAGCAGCAATGGCTACAGGTACGGGCCTTGATCTATTGCAAAAGAATATTCCCAGTCAGTATATAGACGTTGGAATTGCAGAACAACATGCAGTCACGCTAGCAGCAGGTATGTCCTGTGATGGCCTCAAGCCTGTTGTTGCAATATATAGTACTTTCCTTCAAAGAGCATTTGATCAACTAATTCATGATGTTGGGATACAAAAATTACCAGTCTCTTTTGTTTTGGATAGAGCAGGGATAGTTGGAGCAGATGGTCCAACTCATCAAGGTCAATATGATATCAGCTATATGAGATCTATTCCTAATTTTGTTTTAATGGCTCCCAAAGACGAAGCTGAATTACAAAGAATGTTGATTACTTCTATAAATCATAATGGCCCAACCGCTTTAAGAATTCCTAGGGGTTCAGGCTTGGGTGTTGCAACAATGGATGAAGGTTGGGAACCTCTTGAGATTGGTAAAGGGGAAGTTCTCAATCAAGGAGATGATGTTTTACTCATAGCCTATGGATCTATGGTTGCATCAGCTTTAGAAACAGCAACTCTCTTAAAGCAAAAAAATATAAATGCTTGCGTTGTTAATGCGAGATTTGCAAGGCCTCTTGATAATGAATTAATATTGCCATTAGTTCAAAATATTAAAAAAGTAGTGACGATGGAAGAAGGTACATTAATCGGTGGTTTTGGATCTGCCATTGTAGAGCTTCTTAACGATAATGATATTATTTTTCCGGTACTAAGGCTTGGAATCCCTGATGTTCTAGTTGATCATGCATCACCCGATCAAAGTAAAAGGGCTTTGGAATTAACTCCAAATCAAATGACTAATAAAATAATTAATAAATATTTTTCAGATTAAAGTACTTTAACTTTTCTAAAATTTTACAAAACGCCTCTTGCGGCTAAACCAAGAATAGAGCCTATGCCAAGTAAATGTCCTAAGCAATTTGCACCAACAAAGGCTCCGTGACTTAAACCTCCAAAAAATCTAGAATTCGGCATTTCAAAACCTTCATTAGGTTGCCTTATCGTTGCTCTTGCAATTGCATAAGCAAGAATATTGCATGAAATCATGACTAAAGCACATTTTGGTGACCATTGATAAGTTGCGGGTCCAGCTGTAGCGAAAATAATATTTAACATAAGAGTACGTTTTTTTATATTCTGCTACATTTTTTGCAAATTTATTGAAAATTTGAACATTTATTAAGAGTTTTTTACTTCTAAGGTTTTAAGAATGGATATAAATCCTAACAGGATTACAAAATCACTTAAGGTTAGAAAGGATTCAGCTAAGCCATGAAATAGATCAACTTCTACAAGTGATCTTCCATAAATGATTTCAGAACTAATAGAAAAAATAATTGTAATAGCAACAAATAAAACTGTAAGTGAGAAACCTATCTTAACGGTTTTGTTCAGTTCTTTTATCTTATAAAGATAGTATAGAAAAATAGCATAAGGAACAATTGAGAAGACAAAAATATATGTGTTTTCAAAAGATGATAATTTGTTAATAAATTTTATAAAAAAATCATTCATATATTTTCGAATTTTTATAAATATATAAGCTAGCAATAGCTAAAGTTGTATTACCGATTATTGTAAAAATACCTTGTAAAGTTACTAAACCATATAATTCAATAGGGTTATCAAATATGTGCCATGTTATTGCACACATCGCTCCAATTAAGTTAGGAATCATTGCTAATCCAAACCAATAATATTTTTTAAATTCATTGTAATTACTTATTTTATTAACTATAAATATTGCCACTACCCACTCTAAAACACTTGATATGTGTATTATCCATGTACCTAATGATAATTCGTGCAAAATTTAAACCTTTTTCTTCAAAATGTTCAATACTTCTTTAGCGTGATTAATGGGGGTCACACTTATCCATCTGTAAGCTATTTGTCCTTCTGGTGAAATTAAGAATGTATTCCGATCAGAATATGGAGGAATCCATGAACCATATTTTTCACTAACAATTCCATTCGTATCGGATAAAAGAGTATAGTTTATAGATTTTTCATTACAAAAACTATCGTGAGATTCTTCACTGTCAGCACTAATTCCAACTACTTCAGCATTAAGCCTCATAAATTCATTTTTAAGATTTGAAAAACCTTTTGCTTCAAGAGTACAACCTGCAGTAAAGTCTTTCGGGTAAAAATATAAAACCAACCATTTTTTATTAAAGTCTCTGATATTCCATTCAGTCTTTTTTTTAAGGCTACTATTTATCCCTTTTAAGTTAAATGAAGGAGCTTGATCACCTATTTCTGGTGCAAAATCAAAGCTAAAAGATGGTTGACTATTAAAAAAAATTAAAAATATTAACGCTAAAGAAAAAAAAAATTTTTTCATATCATTAGAATTTTTTCAAATCTATACCTTGAGATTTTGCAAATTTCCCTAATCCTACCTTTTGTATAGATTTAAGAGCCTTTGTACTTATCCTTAAATTAATCCATCTATTACCTTCATCCCACCATAATCTTCTTTTTTGTAGATTTACTTGTTGTAATTTTTTAGTTCTAATATGAGAATGACTAACTGCCATTCCATTATTAGCTCTAGCTCCAGTAAGATCACATACCCTTGACATATTTTTTAAATTGTTATTTATTTATTAACTTTATCACATTAATTATTACTTTGAATTCAATAATTCTGTAATTAATTCAGCATTATTAATTTGTAAATTATGAAGATCCTTTTGATCCATGCCTCCTACACTTAATTTTGCCATTTCATAAATGTGAGTTACTATTTTTTTACTTAATAGATCCTCCACGTTTTCTTTCCCTTTTAATAATATTTTCTTATTAGATAAATTTTTTAAACCTGAAATTAAGGGATGTTCTTTATTAATAAGTAGTACATGATATTCTGGCAAACCTGGCAACTTTTGCTCCATGAAGGCACCCATATCACTAATTCTTCTCATTTGCTCAGGAAGAAGTATTAGGGCTGGAGGAGCATCATCACTCTTAATGGATTGCAATTTTACAGTAACTTTTTCATTGTCAAGTGCACTAGTAATAATCTCTTTTAAATAATCTGCATTAGATTTTCCATCTTTATCAACAATTTCAGGTTGGTCTTCATTTTTATCTTCACTTATTTCAGAATCAACTCTTTGAAATTGAAAATCTTCATTTTTGCTTTCTAGCCATGGTATAAATTGTGCATCAATCAATGGATCTGCTTTTAAAACCTCTCTGTTATTTGATAACCATAAATTTAAAGGGTTAGATTGTGAAATCTCATCTGTACAATAAATTATTTTTTTATCATCAAAATTTTTATTTCTTTCCTTGTAATTTGAGATAGTTGTAAAGTATTTTTCATCCTTTTTTATTAAAGTGTTGCTATCTATTTCTTTGTTTAAATCTTTAGTAGGACCAAACTTCGTTTCGAAAATAATACTTTCCTTGGCAAGTTCTGCAAATTTGTCATCCTCAATTACTCCTATTTTTACGAATGCAGCTATTGATTCCCAAATTTCAGCATAAAATTCCGGTTTGTTTTTTAGAAGATCTTTTAATTTATTAGCAATTTTCTTAGATATAAATGATGAAATGGATCTGACTTTTCTATCGGTTTGTAGCGCACTTCTACTTACATTTAACGGTATATCTGTTGAGTCTATTACGCCTCTTAGAGGTAGAAGATATTTTGGGACTATTTCTTTAATAGAATCACTAACAAATACTTGATTACAATAAAGTTTTATTTCTCCTTTTTCCCAATCTGCTCTGCCTGATAATTTTGGAAAATATAAAATACCTTGTAAATGATATGGAAAATCAGTGTTGAGATGAATCCACATTAAGGGATCACCCTGAAAAGGATAAAGGTATTTGTATAGTTCAATATATTCTTCGTCTTTAAGTTCTGCTGATGATTTTCTCCAAGGTGGATTTTTTTTGTTTATAACTTCACCCTCTAATAAGACATCAATGGGCATGAAATCACAATATTTTTTAATTAAGGATTTTATTCTTGCAGGTTCTATAAATTCTTTTTCTTCATCCAGAAGATGTAATATTACATCTGTTCCAATATCCTTTTTCTCGCATGCATCTAGTGTAAAACTGGGAGATCCATCACATGACCATCTAAAAGCTTTATCATTATTAACAGCAGATTTTGTAATTATTTCAACTTTATCAGAGACCATAAAACTTGAATAAAAACCAAGTCCAAAATGACCTATAAACTCATCATTATCTTTTTTATATTTTTCTAAGAATTCTTCAGCGCTGGAGAATGCCACCTGATTGATATATTTTTTGATCTCTTCATCAGTCATACCAATTCCATTGTCCGATATTGTTAAGGTGTTTTTTTCTCTATTAATTTGAATATTTACTTGAGGCGTTTCGCTATTTTCACATTCTCCTGCAATAGAAACCATTCTCCTTTTGCTTATTGCATCAACTGAATTACTAACTAATTCTCTTAAAAAGATTTCGTGATCAGAATATACAGCTTTTTTTATAATAGGAAATATATTTTCTGTATTAATGCGTATCTTTCCTTTTTCCATTTAATCCTGAGTAAACTTTTATATCTTATTTGTTGTTTAATTCATTATCAAGTTCCTGTAGGAGTGTTCACCGAACATTATTTATTAAATTTTTATTTAATGAGTTAATAAATATTTTTTAAACTTTTAAGATAAATAATTTGTTAATTAATCCATTTAATTTCATTACAATTATTTTCAGCCATAATCAATTTTGCTTTTTCAGGATTTTTACAGGGGTTAATTTCCAGAATTGTTATTATTCCTAATTCATGTAATTTTTTTTGAGCTTTTATCGCTTTTGAAAGATTTTTTTCATTACTATAAAGAATAAGGACTTTTTTATTTGAATCCTTCTCTTCCTTTATAAGTTTTCTTAAATTGTCTACAGATATACTAAACCCTAAGCCTGTTGGAATTTTTTCTTTGTTATTAAAAAATCTCACTAGTTCGTCATATCTCCCACCTTTTGCGATAACTGATTTTGACTTATTATTGTCGCAGATTAATTGAAATACAATACCTTCATATAAATTTAAATGGGGTTGAAATGTGGGATCAAGTTTAATTTGTATTCCATAGTTATTTGCTATTGGACTTAGTGTTTCGAATAAATATTTCAAATCATCTAGATCCTTATTCTTTCCATAAATTTTCGCTAGCTTCTCTATTACAACGTTTGGTTTACCTCTTGTAAAGAATATATCTTTAAGTATTTTTTTTTCTTCATCATTAATATCTAATTTAGTAATGCTGACTTGATCAAGCTCTGTCAAGCTTTTTTTTATAATCTCAAAATCATTACCTGAATATTTTTTTAAGATTAAATCTAAAATTGTTGTACTGCTTACAAGAAGGATTAGATTACAGTTATCTTGTAATTTGAGCTTATCTATTGCATCAAATAAAATATTTATAACTTCTATCTCAGGAAAATCAGTTTCATAACCAATTAATTCTATGCCGCTTTGAATTCTTTCATTTAGTTTGTAGGAATTTTTTATTCCTTTTTCTTTTTCGAAGATTGTTCCATTATTCCACAGCCTCAAAGGTCTTTTTTTATTAATTAATCTTGTGGATATTAACTTTACAATTGAGGTAGTCATCTCCGGCCTTAGACATAGAGACTTATTACTTACTAAACTTACTAATTCGTCTTGATTTATAACTCCACTTGATTTTATGGTTTCTATGTTATTTATCATTGAAGGTGATACTTTTTCATAACCCCAAAGTTTAAAAACCTTATTTAGCGTATTTACAATTTGAGAATTCTTCCTTACATCAATCAAGTTAAATTCTTTTATTTTAGTCATTATTAAAACTCATAATAAATTTACTTTTAAGTATATAAATTTTTATTAAATGGAATTACATTTGACAATTCTTTTTTTAATTCAAAGGATATGGATGGGCTGCAAGCTAATATTTTTCCAGAATTAATGTCTAATTCTCCCGAGGGATAATTTGAAACTATTCCACCTGCTTCATATACTATTAATGCTCCAGCCGCTATATCCCAAATTTCAAGACCTCTTTCCCAAAAGCCATCTAGCTTACCAGAAGCCACAAGAGCTAAATCTACAGCTGCAGCACCACCTCTTCTTACACCACGTGTTTTATGAGTTAACCAGCAAAATTCTGCATAATTATTATCTTCTTTTTCATATCTGTCATACGCAAAACCTGTTACTAACAAACTTTCAGAAAGATTTTTAGGTTTACTTACACTTAATTTAGTTTCATTACAGTATGAGCCGTGATTTATACATCCCCAATAAAGTTCATTCAAATACGGTACTGATATTGCACCTAAAATTGGTATGTTTTTATAAACTAAACCAATAGAACTTCCAAAAAAAGGATATCCATGAGAATAATTAGTAGTTCCGTCAAGTGGATCGATACACCACATTAATTCATTGGATTTATTAGATATTCCTGATTCCTCTGCAAGAATAGAAATATCCGGAGTTTTATCTAAAAGAAAATTTGTTATTTTCTTTTCAACTTCAAGATCTACATTTGTCACTAAATCACCTTTTCTTCCTTTAGATGCAATACTTTGAATATTTTTATAATTTCTCTTAAGAATATCTGATCCAATCATTGCTGTTTCTTTTGCTATTTCAACAAGTTTATTAAGATCCAATTCTAAATTTATTTCCTTATATTTTTCTTTTACATCCATAATTTCTAATCCTCCTCAAATTCCCATGGAGGAGCAACTCTTGTACTACCCTGTCCGAAAAATTGCCCAAATTGTAATTCGTATACTTCATCATAATAAGTAGTTTCTACTTCAATATCCTCAAGAGCTTTACCCACACAAAGCAATGCATAACCTTGATCTTTCAGAGCCTGTGATACTCCCATTGCATGAGTTTGTTCAAGTTTTCCCGAAATGATTTTTACAGCACATTCTGTACAACATCCATTTCTACATGAGAATGGAAGTCTTAAGCCCTTTTTTTCAAATTCTTTTAGGATATATTCATCACTACTTACATCTTCTTGGTAAATTTTACCTGTGACTTTATTTTTTATAGTGACTTTATACTTCTTTTTCAAGAAAATTTCCTCAATTAAGGGTTATGAAAAGGTTAAAATAAGACCATAAGGAGAGGTGGCCGAGTGGTTGAAGGCGCAGCACTGGAAATGCTGTATAGGGGCAACTCTATCGAGGGTTCGAATCCCTCTCTCTCCGTATAAATATAAAACAATGAAGACAATAAATAAAGTTTTATTTACTTAATCTTAAGTTGATTATTACTAAATCGTATCGTTATTACTTTGTTTTTCACTTAAACTTTATTCTAAATAAAAAAATTTAAATATTAATTTTATTAAGGTTACTTGAAATTTTTACATATTCATTATCATAAATATAGTGATAAGTTTTTTAAATTAACTTTCTTAAGCTTAATTTAAATATCCATAAACTTTTATGGGCAAGATTGTTGGGATTGATTTAGGAACAACTAACTCTGTAGTAGGAGTTATAGAAGCTGGTCGTCCAATTGTAATAGCAAGTTCTGAAGGCACAAGAACGACTCCTTCAATAGTTGGTTTTACTAAGGATTCTGAAATTGTTATTGGTGATCAAGCTAGAAGGCAACTTGTTTTGAATCCTAAAAACACATTCTTTAATCTAAAAAGATTTGTTGGTAGAGAATGGGATGAGTTGGATGATATAAGTATTTCAGTTCCATATAATGTTAAGTCTAATGATCTTGGAAATGTAAGGGTATTAAGTCCTTTTACTGAGAGAGAATATGCTCCAGAAGAGTTAATCAGTTCAATTATTCGAAAACTAATTAATGATGCCGAAACTTTCTTGGCAGATACTATTGAATCAGCTGTAATAACAGTCCCAGCATATTTTAATGAAGCACAGAGGCAAGCAACTAAAGATGCTGCTCTTCTAGCAGGGATAAAAGTAGAGAGGATTCTTAATGAACCTACAGCAGCTGCTCTGGCATATGGTTTTGAAAAAAGTTCATCTAATAATGTGCTTGTTTTTGATTTAGGTGGAGGAACATTTGACGTGTCTCTATTAAAAATTTCTAATGGTGTTTTTGATGTAAAAGCAACCTGTGGAGATACCCAGCTTGGCGGTAATAATTTTGATTCAAAGATAGTTGATTGGTTAGCAGAAAGATTTCTTTCTCTTTATAAAATAGATCTTCGGAGGGATAGACAAGCTCTGCAAAGACTTACGGAAGCAGCTGAAAAAGCCAAGTGTGAATTATCTGGCTTAAATAAGACCAAAATTTCCTTGCCATTTATCACTACAAATGAAAGTGGACCTTTACATATTGAGGAGGTTATTGATAGAAAACTTTTTGAATCTTTATGTCAAGATTTAATGGATAGACTATTAGAACCTGTGCAGATAGCATTAGATGATTCAGGATGGGAACCCGAAGATATTGATGAAGTTGTTTTAGTTGGTGGTAGCACTAGGATTCCTATGGTCCAACAATTAGTAAAAACACTTGTTCCTAATGAACCTTGTCAGTCAGTTAATCCTGATGAGGTAGTTGCAATAGGAGCAGCTATTCAGTCAGGTATCTTAAGTGGCGAATTGAGAGACTTACTTTTAAATGATGTTACGCCACTTTCCTTGGGTTTAGAAACTGTTGGTGGTCTTATGAAAGTTCTCATTCCTCGAAATACTCCAATTCCAGTTAGGGAGTCAGATGTTTTTAGTACCTCAGAATCTAATCAATCTTCTGTTTATATAAAAATATGTCAAGGAGAAAGGCCTTTAGCTTCCGAGAATAAATCACTAGGTAAGTTTAGATTATCAGGAATACCGCCAGCTCCCAGAGGAATTCCTCAAGTCCAAGTTGCTTTTGATATTGATGCAAATGGTTTGTTAGAAGTTAGTGCAACAGATAGAACAACGGGAAGAAAGCAATCAGTAAGTATTACAGGAGGATCAAATCTCAATGAACAAGAAATCAAAAAAATAATTCAAGAAGCCAAGTCAAAAGCTTCAGATGATAAGAAGAAGAGATCTGTTATCGATAGAAGAAATAATGCTTTAACACTTGTAGCTCAAGCAGAAAGAAGATTACGAGACGCCTCCCTTGAGTTTGGTCCTTATCAAGCTGAAAGACAACAAAGAGCTGTGGAAATTGCGATTCAAGATGTAGAGGAATTTTTGGATGATGATGATCCTCAAGAACTTGAATTATCTGTAAGTGCTTTACAGGAAGCTCTTTTTGGCTTGAATAGAAGATTTGCTGCTGAAAGGAAAATAGATAATAATCCACTTAAAGGAATTAAAAATACCTTTGGTTCAATTAAAGATGAATTATTTTCAGATGATTACTGGGATGATGATCCATGGGATAACCAAATGAATAGAAATTATAGAAATTCGAGGTATGGTGATTCTAGGGATGATGATCCATGGGACAATGACTACTTCCTCTAAATCCGATTATTTTTCAATTTTAGGATTATCAAAGGATTTTGATGATTCTGACCTTAAAAAAGCTTTTCGTAGAGAAGCCAGAAAATGGCATCCTGATTTAAATAAAAATGATATTAATGCAGAGGAACGTTTTAAGCTTATTAATGAAGCTTATGAATTTCTAAGAGATCCAATAAAAAGATCTAAATTAATCAATAATAATTCAAATAATGATTTCTATTCAGCTAATAATTTTTCAACTGGTTTTCCTGATTTTGAAGAATATTTAAATACAATATTTGGCTTTGAAAATTATGAAAATGATAGAAATAGCAATAGAAATGAAAATGAATTAGATTTAGATGATTATGAAGAAGAGGAATATCATACTTACGAATATCCTGCGACATCTCCTCCTGAACCTCCTCCCGTAAAATCCTATGAAGATATAGAAACTATAATTGAACTAACTCCTGAAGAAGCTATTAGTGGGGCCTCTGTACTTATTGAACTTGAAGATAAAACTGTTGTTGAAGTAGATACTCCTCCATTTGCAGGGGACGGCTGGAGATTGAGACTAGAAAATATTGCGAAAGGAGGGAAAGATCATTATTTACAGTTAAAAGTTCAAACAGAAGATGGCCTTCGAATAGATGGTCTTAGAGTTCTCTATAAATTAGAATTATTTCCTCCCGATGCTCTTTTAGGCTGTGCAGTGGATGTCCCAACACTTGATGGTAATGTTACTCTGCAAGTTCCTCCAAAATCATCAACTGGAAGGATGCTTAGACTTAAAGGCAGAGGACTTACATTCGCTGACGATGTTGGAGATCAATATGTTGAAATTGTCGTTGTTATACCTGCAGATATGAATGATGAGGAAATTGCGTTATATACTAGATTGCAGGAGTTATCTTTAACATAATTTTTTTTACTTAATTACTTTATGAAAATATTTGTTTTACTTTATAATTCTAATTCTGAAAATGAGGGCATACACTCTATTGAGTATAAAGGTAAAACGATAGTACTCATGTTTGAGGATAAAGATGATGCTGATAGATACTGCGGTTTGCTAGAAGCACAAGATTTCCCTGTCCCTTCCGTAGAACCAATTGAAATTAAAGAAATAGAGGAATTTTGTAAACAATGTGACTACGAGACTCGATTAGTTATTAAAAATTTTATCCCTGAAACTGAGGAAGATAGATTACTTTTAACTCCTCCTCAAAAAAATATTGATATGGAAAGTTGGAATACAAATCCAAGAAAGGAAAATAGTTTAGATATAAATTCGATTAAAGAAAATTTAGAAAAACTTCTCTAAAATATTTAGTTTGTAATAAGATTAGGATAAGTTATGTAATTAAATGTCTAAAGTAATTTTTGAAACAGATGAAGGGACAATAACATTTGAACTTTTTTCAAATGATGCTCCAAATACTGTCGATAATTTCATCAAACTTGTTAATGAAGGTTTTTATAACGGTTTAACATTTCATAGAGTTATTCCTGGTTTCATGGCTCAAGGAGGTTGTCCAAATACTAGAGAAGGTTCAAATGGAATGCCTGGGACTGGGGGCCCAGGATATTCTATAAAATGCGAAATTAATCCTAGAAAGCATTTGAAAGGTTCATTATCTATGGCTCATGCTGGTAAAGATACTGGGGGAAGTCAATTTTTTATAGTTTATGAACCTCAACCACATTTAGATGGAGTTCATACTGTATTTGGAAAAACAGAAAATATGGATGTTGTTCTAAAACTAACAAATGGGTCAAGAATATCAAAAGCTTACAGCTGTTAGAATTATTTTTTATAAATAATGCTAAAAGGGACCTTATCTAAATTAAATTTCCTAGTGGAAGCATAAAGATGTTCATTAGATTTGGATAGTGTAGTGGTAACAATTTTTATATTATTTGTGGGATGAATTGCTTGATCTATGTTTTTAGAGACGATTAACCCTACTTTTGAACTATTTTCTAATTCATAAAGAACTTTTATAAAAGCTTCGACTTTTTTAATCTCAGTATTGTTAATTGATGTATTTGTTCTATTTTTGTCGTGTAAGATTCTCCAAACTATTTTAGGTCTATTCCAAAGAGCTAATAACCGAGGATTACTTTCCAACTGTACTTTTATATTATTAATTTTACAAAAGTTATTTAATTCATTTTTTATAGATACTAAATCCAGGGATTTGTAATTACCATCAAAAAAAATTGCAATAAATGGATTTGTACTTATATTTATATCCTTTTCAGTATCTAATAAATGCCCTAATTTTGTCTTTTTTACATTTAAATATTCAGCATTGTAATCACTTGGACAAATTACTAGTGGAACTCTAGAAACAACCTCAATTCCATAACCTCCTAAGCCTGCAATCTTTCTTGGATTATTCGTCAATAATTTCAGTTTTTTTATTCCTAAGTCTGTTAAGATTTGAGCCCCAACACCATAATTTCTTAGATCTGCTGGAAAACCTAATTTTTCATTTGCCTCAACAGTATCTAACCCCCCATCTTGTAAACTATATGCCTTTAATTTATTAATCAATCCAATACCTCTACCTTCTTGCCTTAAGTAGACTACAACCCCTTCACCTTCTTGCTCGATTCTTGATAAAGCAGCCTCAAGCTGAGGTCTACAATCACAACGAAGAGAGCCAAAAGCATCTCCTGTTAAACATTCAGAATGCATTCTTACTAGAACTGGTTCACTTAATGAGTTAGATCTTTTTTTTACTATCGCAACATGTTCTGATCCATCTAATTCATTTGTATATCCATAAGCTTTAAATGTTCCAAAAGTGCTAGGTAGGTCAGCAGTAGATTTTCTAAAAACAAACCTTTCATTCTCAGATCTATATCTGATAAGATCCGCAATAGAAATTAATTTCATACCCCACTGCTTTGCATACTTGTTTAATTCTGGTAGACGGGACATTGAACCATCCTGATTTTGAATCTCACATATAACGCCTGCAGGGTATAGACCAGATAGTAAAGCTAAATCAACAGCAGCTTCTGTATGACCTGCTCTTTTAAGAACACCCCCTTTTTTTGCTCGTAATGGAAAAACATGTCCTGGCCTTCTTAAGTTGTCTGGAGTAGTGTTAGGGTTAATAGCAACTTGTATGGTTTTAGCTCTATCTTCAGCGGAAATACCTGTGCTCACATTATATTCAGGACCAGCATCTATCGATACAGTAAAAGCAGTTTGATTAGAATCTGTATTCCTATCTACCATTAATGGTAAATCTAATTCATCTAATTTTTCGCCTTGCATAGCTAGACAAATAAGTCCTCTTCCCTCCACAGCCATAAAATTTATTTGTTGTGGTGTAGCAAACTGAGCTGCGCATATTAAATCTCCTTCATTCTCTCTGTTTTCATCATCAACGACTATTACACATTCACCATTCCTAATGGCAGCCAAAGCATCGCTAATTGGATCAAATTCTATTTTTAAGCTGTCATTGTTTTCCAAAATTGTTCCATTATCGAATTTTGGACTTGTTTCTTTCATTATTCATATCAAGATAAGGAAAGTGTTCTTGTTATAAACAATTTCAACACTATATAATCCTATATCACACTCAGCCAGTTAAGGGAAATGAATGTTGCAATAGTTGGTGCTACAGGTTACGGAGGTTTACAGTTAGTAAGTCTTTTGAGAAGGAGTAAAAAACATAAAATAACCTTTTTAGGGGGAGAAAGATCTGCCGGATTAAAATGGAATAATCTATATCCTTTCTTAACAATTGATAACAATCCTCTTATTGAAAGTTTATCAATTGATGCAATTTCTCAAAGCTCTGATGTTGCTATTCTTAGTTTGCCAAATGGAATATCATCAACAATAACCCCATCATTAATAAAAAAAGGTTTAAAAGTAATTGATTTGTCTGCAGATTATAGATACAAATCTTTAGAACTCTGGAAAGAGGTTTATTCTCAGGAGGCTTCAATCTATGAACGAAATGACCATGAATTGTGTCAAGAAGCTGTTTATGGATTAACTGAAATTTATAAGAAGGAGATATCTAAAGCAAGATTAATTGCAAATCCAGGCTGTTATCCAACTTCTTCCTTATTGCCCTTGATCCCATTTTTATCTCAAGGAATTATAGAGAACGAAGGAATAATAATTGATTCAAAAAGTGGTACTTCTGGAGGGGGTAGAAATCCAAAAGTAAATTTATTATTTGCTGAATCAGGAGAAGGTATATCAGCTTATTCTATTTTTAACCATAGACATGTTTCCGAAATTGAGCAGATATTAAGTCAAGTCTCAGATAACAAAATAACTTTGCAATTTACGCCTCACTTAGTACCAATGGTTAGAGGTATGTTTTCTACGATTTATGGAAGATTAAAGGATCCAGGCTTAACTTCAGAAGATTGTAAGATTCTTTTAGAAAATTATTATAGAAATTTCTCAAATGTTGTTGTTTTACCCATTGGTACCTATCCATCAACTAAATGGGTTAGGAATTCAAATAATATTTATCTTTCTTTAAAGGTTGATAGTAGAAATGGACGAATCATCATTTTGTCAGTTATAGATAACTTATTAAAAGGACAGGCAGGACAAGCTTACCAGAGTCTTAACTTAATATCAGGCTTACCAATAAATAATGAATTAGATATAAAAAATTTTTATCCTTAATTATCTTCGTACTGCAAATCCGGCTTCGGATATCGCAAAGGGTAAGATCAAATGTTCAATTTGATGAATATTGTTAGTAAGATTATCAATATTTTCATCTTTATTGATAGCTATCGCTGCTTGTATTATTAATTGCCCACTATCTACTTCAGGTACAACATAGTGAACTGAACAACCGGTTATTAAAGAACCATTTTCTAATGCATCTTTTATAGGATTTTTCCCTTTAAATGATGGCAAGAGAGATGGATGTATATTTATTATTTTTTTACTAACACTATCTATAAATTTCTCCGTAACAATTTTCATCCACCCCGCCATAATTATTAATTCAATATCACTCTCTCTTAACTTTTTAATTATTTTTTTTTCAAAATCATCTCTATTTTTGCAACTTGATTCTTCACAAATAAAATATGGTATTTTCTCATCATTGGCTCTTCGAACACAGCCAGCATTTTTCTTATTACAGATTAATAATTTTATATCAATATCAAATAGATCTTTTTTTGCTAAATCTATTAAGACTTGAAAGTTTGAACCTTCTCCTGAAGCGAGAATAGCAATTTTAAGTTTAGGAGTAAATCTATTTAATGATTTTAATTCTGGAGATATGATGTACTTATGCTCTTTTTTCAAAATATTTAATATAATTCATAAATACTAATTCAAATAAAAATAATTTACTATAAATTATTGATATCAAAATAAAAATTTTTTTAAATCGTATGTTTTATTTTTGAAATTTTTTATTCTTACGGGATATTTAGTAGATATAATAAATAAAAAATAAGATATGAATAGCTCCTCTGAAGAAGTTAAATACAACAAACAGAAAGATTGGGAAAAATTTTCAAATTACTTGTGGTTTAATGATGAATTACAAATATGGCTAGATATTAGTAAAGTCAATTTTGATTTAAATGATTTCCATAAAGTCGAGAAAAGATTTAAAGAAGTTTACCTAGCTTTAGACGAATTAGAGAAAGGAGCAATATCAAATAAAGATGAAAAAAGACAAGTAGGACATTATTGGCTTAGGAATTCTTCTATTTCTCCTAATGAATGTATTAAAAATATTATTGATTTAGAAATATCAAAGATAAATGATTTTAGCAACAAGATTCATAATGGAGAAATTTTAAATAAAAATGGCGAGCGTTTTACAGACGTTTTATGGATTGGAATCGGAGGAAGCAGCCTTGGTCCTTTATTAATAATTGAATCGCTTCAAAAAAAACACCAAGGTTTAAACTTTTCATTTATTGATAATGTTGATCCTTTCTTAATAAGTGAAAAATTAATTGAAATAGAGGAAAGGTTATCAAGAACTCTATTTGTGGTTGTTAGTAAATCAGGAGGAACCCCAGAGCCAAGAATAGCTATGGAAATATTAAGAAAGAATATTGAAGACAAAGAAATAGATTGGTGCTCTAATTCAATAGCAATAACTATGACTGATAGTGAATTATATAAAAAAGCAAGTAATGAGAATTGGCTCGAGATTTTTAATCTGCCAGATTGGGTAGGAGGAAGGACGAGCATAACAAGTTCTGTTGGACTTCTAGCTTTATCTTTAATAAAAGAAAATATATATGATTTCCTGGAAGGAGCCTCAATTATGGATGAAATAACTAGATCAAAAGATGTTATTTCTAATCCTGCAGCTTTACTAAGTGCTTCGTGGTTCTTCAGTGGAGAAGGTTTAGGTAAAAGAGATATGGTTGTATTGCCATATAGGGACAGACTTCAAGTTTTTAGTAAATACCTTCAACAACTCATAATGGAGTCGATCGGTAAGAAACATGATAGAGATGGGAATATTGTTCACCAAGGTATTTCTGTTTTTGGAAATAAAGGTTCTACAGATCAACATGCGTACGTTCAACAGCTTAGAGATGGAATAGATAATTTCTTTTGTCTTTTTATTGAATTGCTAGATTCCCCAGAAAATTTAAATATATTTGAATTAGAAGATCCTAAATCTTATTTGTCCGGATTTTTACAGGGCACTAGAACAGCTTTAACCAACCAAAATAGACAGTCAATTACAATAACTTTAAGTGAATTTAATGTACGAAATCTTGGGGCAATAATAGCTTTATTTGAGAGAGCTGTTTCTTTTTATGCGGAATTAATAAACATTAACGCATATGATCAGCCTGGTGTTGAAGCAGGTAAAAAAGCAGCTTCAGAGGTTATTTTATATCAACAAAAAGTTAGGGATATTATTAATAAAGGAGATAAGTTAAAATTTTCTGAAATATGTCAGAAGTTAAACGATCCAAATCCTGAAATTATTTTTTTTATATTAAGACAATTATGTTTTAACAAAGACACCTACTCTGTTTATGGAAACTGGTCAATTCCTGAATCTCTTAATTTTCAAAAAATAAACTTAAATTAAACTACTAAATTTATAATTTTTCCTTTGATAACAATAAATTTCTTAATTTCTTTATCGGCAACCCATTTTTTTACATTTGCTCTGTTAAGGCTAATTTCCTTGATCTCATTATCTGAGGAGTTTGAATTTATAAAAACTTTGTCTCTAACTTTTCCATTTATTTGTATTACTAATTCATAAGTTTCTTGAACTAAAGCCTTTTGATCAATTTCAGGCCATTTTTGATTATGCACTGAGTCTTTGTATCCCATTTCTTCCCATATTTCTTCGGTAATATGCGGAGCAAATGGAGCAAGTAGTATGCAGAAATTTTTTAAAACTTCTTTTCTGAAATTAGAACTTATATTTTTATTATTTTGAGAAATTGAATTATATAGTTTCATTAATTCTGATATACCAGTATTAAATTGATTATTACTTATATCTTTACTTATTTCCTTAATAGCTATATTCATATTTCTTTTAAGATCTAATTCTTTTTGCTCTTTATAATTCTCTTTATTAAATAATTCGTCTGTATAGTCTTCCTTATAAAGTTTCCATATCCTCGAAAGAAATCTATATTGTCCCTCTACATCAGAATCTCCCCATTCAAGATCTTTTTCAGGTGGGGCTTTAAATAAAATAAACATTCTTGCTGTATCTGCTCCATATCTTTCTATTACTGTTTCAGGATCTATTCCATTATATTTTGATTTTGACATCTTTTCATAACTAATTTCTAGCTTTGTATTGTCATAAGGATCTAAAGGATTTTCTAAATTATTTATTTCTTTTGGAGAGATATATTTGCCAGTCTTTGGGTTCTTATAAGCTGCAGCTTGAACCATTCCTTGGGTTAATAATTTTTTAAAAGGTTCATCAATATTAAATAAATTTTTATCTCTTAATGCTTTTGTTAAAAATCTCGCATAAAGAAGGTGCAAGATTGCATGCTCTACTCCTCCTACATATTGATCAACAGGAAGCCATTTATTTATTTTTTCTTTTTCAAAAGGCTTATCTTGTAAATTTGAACAAGGATATCTTAAGAAATACCATGAAGAGCACATAAAGGTATCCATAGTATCTGTTTCTCTTTTAGCGTTGTTGCCACATTTTGGACATTTAACATTAAACCATTCTTTATCATCTTTTAATGAATTTATTTTATTTGGTTCAAAGCTTATATTATTTGGTAATACTACAGGTAAGTCATTTTGATTTATTGGTACAGAACCACATTTTTCACATAATATAATAGGTATCGGACAACCCCAATATCTTTGTCTAGATATAAGCCAATCTCTCAATCTATATTCAATTTTCTTCTCCGCCCAAAATTCATTAATCCCAAATTTTATGATTGCATTTTTAGCATCAGTATTTTTTAAACCGTTATATTCATCAGAATTTATCATATAACCATTTTCTTCAAAAGATTCTGTTAAATTTTCTTCTTTACCATCTTTCGATTTTGAGATTACTTGTTTGATGTTAATTTTATTTTTAGTAGCGAACTCAAAATCTCTTTGATCATGTGCTGGGACTCCCATCACAGAACCAGTTCCATATCCATCTAGTACATAAGTTGCTATCCATATAGGGATCTCAGTATTATTAATTGGATTTAAAGCAATTAAACCAGTATCAAAACCTTTTTTTTCTTGATCAAGATATTTTGCTTTTTTTAAATCATTCTTAAGAGAATTTAATTTATTTTTTAAATCAGCACCTTTTAGAAATTCCGTTAACTCATGATTAGCTGATATAGCTATGTAAGTTACACCATAAAGAGTATCTGGCCTTGTTGTAAATACAACTAAATTCTCGTTATTATCTTTTATTTTAAAGGATATATTTGCTCCAATTGACTTGCCAACCCAATTTTCTTGCATAGTTTTTACTCTCTCTGGCCAACTTTCTAGAATTTTTAAGTCATTGATAAGTTCTTCTGCGTAATCTGTAATTTTTAAATACCATTGTTTTAATTTTTTCTTTTCAACTAATGCTCCAGATCTCCATGACTTTCCCTCTGAATCTACTTGCTCGTTTGCCAAAACAGTATTATCTATGGGATCCCAGTTTACTTCTGATTTTTTTTGATAAACTAAGCCTGAATTAAATAAATCAAGAAATAATTTTTGAGTCCAAATATAGTAACTCTTATCACAGGTAGCAAATTCTTTTTCCCAGTCAACAGATAAACCAAGTAATTTGAGTTGATTTTTCATATGCTTTATGTTGTCTCTAGTCCATTTATTTGGATCTATTCCTCTCTCAATTGCAGCATTTTCAGCTGGTAAACCAAATGCATCCCAACCCATTGGGTGAAGAACATTTTTACCATTTAATTTTTGATAACGAGCAACTAAATCAGTAATTACATAGTTTCTAACATGTCCCATATGTAAATTTCCTGAGGGATATGGAAACATTGATAATGCATAAAACTTTTCTTTATTACTATTTTCATTGGTTTTATATAAATTATTTACTTTCCATTTTTCTTGCCACTTTTTTTCTATTTGGAGAGGATTGTATACTTTATTAGAATAATTATTATTAGAAGATGTATTACTCACTTTAACTTTAAATAAAAATCTATTTTAATAATCATTTTACAAAAATGAATAAAATGTGAATACCTGTATTTATTTATTAAAATTTATAATGAGTATCTTTGACTATGCCAAGAATTTTCTTCGAAAAATATCAAGGAAATGGTAATGATTTTATTATTATCGATTCTAGAAAATATGATTTTTATAATGATCTTTTATTGAATAATATTAATTCCCATAATTTATGCAATAGAAACTTTGGAATTGGAGCTGATGGTATCATTTTTATATTAAAAGCGGTTGATCAAGATAATGATGTAAGAATGGTTATTTATAATTCTGATAATTCAGAAGCTGAAATGTGTGGTAATGGGATACGTTGTTTAATTAAATTCCTAAAAGATATGACTTTGGATAATAATTCAAAATGCGAATTTAGAATAGAAACTAAAGCTGGCTTAAAAGTCTCAACTTATCAAAAGGGTAAGATAAGAGTTAATATGGGTAAACCAATTTTTGAAAGTCATCTCATACCCACAATCATTTCTGAAAAGATAAAAGATATACCAACAAAGGTTTTTGAAATAAATAAATTTAATAACAGAGGTTATTCATGTAGTATGGGCAACCCTCATTTAATTTTTTTTGTAGATAATCTAAAGAATATAAATTTAAATGAATTAGGTCCTTTATTTGAAAAAAATAAATTTTTTCCTCAAAAGACAAATGTACATTTCTGTAAAATTATAAATAAAGAAAATATTGAAGTTTTGGTATGGGAGAGGGGAGCTGGAGCAACTTTAGCTTGTGGAACAGGTGCATGTGCAATCCATTCAGTTGCTTTTAGATTAGGTTACTGCGGTAATAAATCAACAATCAAACTTCCTGGTGGAACATTAGATATTGAATGGGGAGATAACAATGATGACGTTTATATGACTGGTGATGCTAAAAAAGTATTTTCTGGAGAATATAGTTATTAAAAAATGAATAAAAAATTTATTTATTTCGATCATGCTTCTACTTCACCATTATCTAAGGACGTTTTAGATACAATTAATTATTCGTTTGAAAATTATTGGGGTAACGTTTCCTCTACGTATAAATTTGGGATTGATTGTGCTACCGAGTTAGAAAATATTAGAAAAAAAATTTCAATACTTTTTAATTCAGAACCTGAAGATATTATTTTTACTTCAGGCTCTTCAGAGTCCATATCAATTGTTTTTAATGCAATTTCTGATAGTTTTACTCCTGCATCAATAACTATATCAACCATTGAACATCAAGCTACAAATATTGTTTCTAACAAATTAAAGAAAAGAGGTTGGAATATAAAAAAATGGCCTGTTGATAATCAAGGTGTTTTAAAAACAAATTTAATTAATGACTATGTTAATAGAAATATAAAACTTGTTTCCATAATATGGGGTCAAAGTGAAATTGGAAGTTTGCAGCCAATTCAATATATTGGCGAAAAATGTACAAATGATAATATTTTACTTCATATAGATGGAACACAAGTAATAAGTAATGGAATTTTTAATTGGAATAATTTAAATTGCGATCTTTTGAGTTTGTCGGCGCATAAATTCGGCGGTCCAAAAGGTGTCGGAATATTATTTACAAATAAAAAATCTAGAAAGATTTTGTTGAATCAAGATATTTCTTTAACTCAAGAATATTCCATTAGGCAAGGAACTCAACCTTTATCTTTAATAAGTGGTTTACATAAGGCCTTAGAAAATATATCAAGTAGAATTTACGTTGATAATTATAAAGCGATTTTTAAAAAAAATAATACTATTTATTTGAGAAATTATTTTTTAAAAAAAATTGAAAATAATAAATACTTTGAAATTACAGGAAGTATAGAGTATCGATTGCCAAATCATATTTCTTTTATTTTGTTTAATAAGAATTTAGTTC
>Ga0209433_10000131_pt1 | contig 22187 bp, 18 predicted proteins | sample METZYME_5_50m_FD_187552 | JGI IMG/M metagenome (GOLD analysis project Ga0209433, IMG submission 187552) | Marine microbial communities from oxygen minimum zone in mesopelagic equatorial Pacific - METZYME_5_50m (SPAdes) (version 2) | ecosystem: Environmental > Aquatic > Marine > Oceanic | place...
TTTTCACCAGCATTTGTATATATAGAGAATCAAGATGCTTTTAAAAAACAAAAAAAAATAGATAAAACAACTTTTTTAAATGGTGACTCTGAACTAAAAGACTTAATCAATCATGAAGATGTTGATGTCATAGTATGCGCAATCTCTGGATTTGCTGGACTAAAGGCAACACATTTAGCAGCAAGTTCAGGCAAGAGAATATTATTAGCAAACAAAGAGAGTATTGTTTCTGGCGGCGACCTGATACTTCCTATAGCAAAAGAAAATAAATCTGAAATCATACCAATTGATAGTGAGCATAATGCTATTTTTCAGTGTTTATCCGGCGAGAGAACAACAGATGATGTTAAAAAAATAATTATTACTGCATCAGGTGGACCATTTTTAAATAAAAAACTATCTGATCTAAGGGACGTAACAAAAAAAGACGCACTTAATCATCCAAATTGGAAGATGGGCAGTAAAGTTTCTATTGATTCTGCAACACTTGTTAACAAATGCTTAGAATTAATTGAAGCAAAATATCTATTTGATCTTGATGAAAAATATTTCGAACTTGTTGTCCATCCTCAAAGCATTGTGCACTCAATAGTAACCTACATTGATGGATCTAGTATATGTCAACTAAGTATGCCTGATATGAGGGTTCCAATAGCTCATGCATTGTCTAATAAAAGTAGATTGCCAATAGATTTTAATTCGATAGATTTTAGTTCCTTGAGTCTCACATTTCAGGAATTTCCAAAAGACAGAGAAAAAATTCAGGAGATTGCGCGAATTGTTTGCAATAAAGGAGGCCATCTTGGAACCATATTTAATGCTGCAAATGAAGTAGCCGTTGAAAGTTTCTTAAAAGAAGAAATAAGTTTTGAAAAAATATATGAAGTAATATATCGAACTTTTGACGATAATGAGGTGTCTAAAGATATATCGATTGAATCAATAAATGAGGTTGATGCGCAAACACGCAATCATGCAAAGAAGGTGGTAAAATCGATTGCTTAAAATAATTTAAATATGACTTATCTAATATATTTCTTAGCTTTTATGGTTCTAGTTGGAATTCTTGTAACTATCCACGAGTTTGGACATTTTATTGTCGCTAGAATGTGCAAAGTTCATGTCCAAAGATTTTCAATCGGCATGGGGCCAGTTTTTTATAAAAGAAACGATAAATATGGCACAGAATTTGCGCTTTCGGCAATTCCTCTTGGCGGATATGTCTCTATGATTACTAATAAATTAATTGAGTTAGAACCTGAAATTAAACAAAACTTAACTGAGGAGCAAATTAAAAATACATTTGATTCGAAGCCAAAGTGGCAAAGAGCTTCAATAATGTTTGCAGGACCATTAGCAAATTTCTTATTATCAATATTTATTTTTACCGCAATTTTCCTCAATACGCCTGACCCTCAAACTGTCCCTGTTATTAATAATCTCAGCGAGGAAACTAGAAATTACACATCTGAACAGATCTTAAAATTAGATGATCAGATTTTAAAAATAAATAACGTCGATATCAGAGATGCAAAAGATTTTAATTTGGAGTTACTTTCATATGCAGGATATTCAGGACCATTAACTTTAGAGATCTTGAGATCATCAGAAAATGAATCAAATCTTGTTGAAATTTTTGTCACTGATTTTTTACCAACTTCTGAATCACAAAATGATCCTTTAGAGTATCTTGGAATTGGTATTGATTACAAAATGAAACCTTATATCGGGAGTGTGATATCTGGTGGTGCAGCAGATATAGGTTTGCTTAAGGCTAATGATAAAATTTTGAGCATTGCGGATACTGAAGTGACATATGCAGAAGATATTCGGTCAGTCGTTTCAATGTATCCAAACTCCAATTTAGTTTTTAAAGTTGAAAGAAATAGTGAAATACTTTATCTGCCAGTCACAATCGGATCATCAATAAGAGATGGGAAAGAAGTTGGAGTTTTGGGAGTTTCTTTTGGAACATCAAGAAGTTTTCTTCAATCGCTTAACAAAGGCGTATACGAAACCTATAACTTAAGTTTAAAAACACTTCAGTTTGTAGGAAAAATGATTTCTGGAAACATGGGTACTGAAAATCTCAGCGGCCCAATAGGTATTGCTCAAATGGCAGGAAATACAGCACAAGCTGGATTTCTTCCTTTTATGTATCTAATGGCTCTTTTAAGCATTAGTTTAGCAGTACTGAATCTTCTACCAATACCCGTCCTTGATGGAGGTCAGTTAACACTTTTGGGAATTGAAGCATTAAGGGGCAAACCATTGCCTGAAAAAGTTGAAAATTTAATATACTCTGGTGGAGTAGTGCTTGTTTTGATGCTAATGATATTTGCTATATTTAATGATGTATCAAGATTTTTGTAGGAAAAATTTGTGAAAAATACAAAAATATTCATCATTTCTCTCCTCCTAGCAATTCAAATCAATGCATTTGATGAATTTCTTGTGAGCGATATCAGAATTATTGGTTTACAAAGAGTTTCAACTGGTAGCATCTTTAATGTAATACCTATAAGTGTCGGGGATAGAATTGATCAAAGAAAGTCTAATGATATTGTTAGGTCTCTTTTCTCAACTGAGCAATTTGATGACATCCAGATCGGAAAAGATGGGAATACACTAATAATAACAGTAGTGGAGAGACCGTCAATATCCGCCATTGAGCTTTCAGGAAATAAAGCCTTGAAGACTGAACAACTTTTAGAGAGTTTAGATGGAGTAGGTATCAAAGAAGGTGAAGTGTATAAAAGATCCACTTTAGAAAAAGTTAAATCAGAGCTGGTCAGATCTTATGCATCAAATGGAAGATATGGCGCATCAGTAAGCATTGAAGAAATTAAAAAGCCCAGAAACAGAATAGAAATATTTATTGATGTTGATGAAGGAAAAAATGCCAAAATTGAAAAAATAAGCATCATCGGTAATGAAGTTTTCAGCACTGATGAATTATTAGATAGTTTTGAATTATCTGAAGGATCATTTTTTTCTTTTCTTTCTAACGATGATCAATATTCAAGAGAAAAGCTTCAAGGAGACATTGAATCGCTTGAATCATATTATAGAGATAGAGGCTATTTAAAATTCTCAATTGAATCCTCACAAATCAGTCTTTCAAGAGATAAGAAATCTATATTTATTACATTTAATGTAAATGAAGGTGAAAAATATTCTATAAAAGACGTAAATGTAGTTGGTGATATACCTTTTGAAGAATCAATATACATTAATATAACCGATTCTCTTAAGGATCAGACATATTCTCAAGCAGCAATTACTGGAATTGAAGAATTTTTCACTAGCGTTCTAGGTAATAGGGGTTATGCATTTGCTGAAGTTAAGGGCGAGCCAGAAGTTGAAGATGATTCAACTGAAGTAGAGCTTACATTTATTGTCCAGCCTGGTAAAAAGACATATACAAGAAAAATTTTATTTACAGGCAATCACATAACTCAGGATCATGTTTTAAGACGAGAAATGAGACAATTTGAGGGGGCTTGGAGTTCAGATAATAGTATTGAAGCTGGCAAAATAAGATTAGAAAGACTAGGTTATTTTAAAGAGGTATCTGTTGAGACAATTCCTGTTCCAGGTACTGATGATCAAATAGATGTTATTTATAGTGTTGAAGAAGAGACAACTGGAAGTCTAGGCGGAAATATTGGATATAGTGATTTCGGCCTAATGCTCGGCTTCAATTTACAAGAGCAAAATTTCTTAGGGACCGGAAATACTGTAGGCATCGGGATAAATAAAAGTATTTATAGCGAGGTTTACAATATTTCATTTTTAAATCCATATGCTACCAAAGATGCTGTAAGTTTGGGATATAACCTTTATTTCAGAGAAACAGACTACGGAGAATTTAATGTAGCTAATTATTTAACCAACTCAATGGGTTTTGGAGCACAATTTGGTTATCCAATATCTGATACAAGAAGATTAAGTTTTAGCATTACGTATGATAAGACAGATATTGACATTGGTAGTTTGCCTGCAAGGGAAATATATGATTTTGTCGCAACAGAAGGAAATATATTTGAAACTCTATCTGCTGGCCTTTCTTGGCAATCTGTAACGTTAAATAGAGGCTTGTTTCCAACTGATGGGGCATCAACAGTAGTTGGTTTGAGTACTACCGTTCCCGGAAGTGATCTCAGTTACTATAGATTAAATTTAAGACAGAGATTTTATCAACCATTGTCGTCGAGTTTAATTTTTGGTTTTCAGGGTGAATTAGGTTATTTAAGTGCTTATGGAGAAACAGAGGTTACACCATTCTTTCAAAATTTTTATGCAGGTGGGCCCAGATCGCTCAGAGGATTTGAATCAAATACTTTAGGACCAAGAAGCACAGATGCACCATGTTATGAGTTTAATTATGAAGAGGGAACATGCCCAAATTTAGTAGATACCGACGGTGATGGTGAATTTGATGCACCATTTTATAACCCCTACGCAAATAACACCTCACGATACAGGGACGCACCCATTGGAGGTAACATAAAAGTTGAGGGAAGTCTCCAATTAATTTTTAAATTACCATTTATAGAAGACCAAAGATCAATGAGATCGGCTTTTTTCTTCGATTTTGGTAATGTTTTCTCAGATAACTGTAAAGATTATCAAATTAATTGCTATAAACCTTCTATTGACGATTTAAGATATTCTTATGGTGTTGGTGTTACTTGGATAACAGGATTTGGACCAATGAGCTTTGCAATATCAAAACCAACAAACGCAGGACCGCAGGAGAGAACGGAAGAATTCCAATTTACAGTAGGAAATGTTTTCTAGTTAATATAAAATGATCAAATCCATTAAGGGGTAATTATGAAAAATATATTAAAAATTTATTTAACAGCGTTTTTATTTATTGCTGCACCTTTATTCGCAGTCGAAGGAGTTGCTGTAATTGATATGAGAACAGCGGTTCTGTCAACTCAAGCAGCTGCCGATGCATTTAAGGCGCTCGAAGAAGATGCCGATTACTCATCAAATCTTGAAGAAGCACAATCACTGCAGGCAGAGAGACAAGCCATTGCTGAAAAACTTCAAAAAGAACTTGAGACTTTATCTCAAGCTGAAATTGCACAAATGCAAAAAGATATTCAAGACAAAGGTAAGGATTTAGAATTTCTTGCTGGCAAAATACAGCAAGCTCAAGAAGAGACCGCTCAACAAGTTTTTGCTAGTAGTGGTCCCGCAATGCAAAAAATTATTAGTGAATTAATTGCAGCAAAACAAATTAAAGTTCTCTTAGCTAAAAATGAGACAATGCTTTTCAGCGATCCAGCATTAGACCTCACAGATGATGTTACATCGATGCTAGACGTAGCAAATGCTGAGGCTAACACACAGTCTGAGTAGTGCCGAAGCACAAAAGTTTTAAACTAATTGAGTTAGAAAAATTACTTGATGCAAAGCTAGAGGGCAACCCTGATTGCCTAGTTGATAATATATCAACTACCTTAAACTCTAATAATTCTTCAATCACCTTTGTAACTAATAAAAAATATTTTGGCCATATTGATAACTGCAAGGCTGCAGCAATTATTGTTTCAAAACAGTTTGAAATTAAAGATGAAAAAAATTATCTAGTTTGCGATGATCCCTATGCAGCATATGCAAGATTGAGCAACCTTTTTTCAGACGATCATCTCGCATTGCCATATATTCATGATTCTGCCGTTATTTCTGATAATTCAGAAATTCATGACAATGTTTATATCGGTCCAAATGTTTATATTGGCCCAGATTGTAAGATTGGAAATAATGTCATTATTCATGCAAATTGTTCTATCGTCAAAAATGTAACAATTTCGGAAGATGTTGTAATCCACCATGGGAGTGTACTTGGTTCGGATGGATTTGGCTTCGCTCCTACATCAAATGGATATATAAAGATTGAACAACTTGGCGGACTTTACATAGGAAAAAGAGTTGAAATTGGTGCTAATTGCACAATTGATAGAGGTGCTATAGACGATACCGTAATTAAAGATGGAGTTATTTTTGATAATCTTATCCACATTGCTCATAATGTCGTGATTGGTGAGAACTCAGCAATTGCTGCTTCATGTGCAATAGCTGGATCAACAAATATAGGTAAAAATTTCCAAATGGGAGGTCTCTCTGGTGTTCTTGGGCATTTAAATATCTGTGACAATGTGAAAATAGGGGCTCATACTTTAATCACAAAAGATATTCATGAGCCTGGAGAATACGTAGGTATTATGCCTGCTCAAGATCACAAGGCGTGGGCAAAATCCTCTGTGTATATTAAAAAGAAGGGAAAATAATATGAATATCAACAAAGATGATATCAAAAGATATTTGCCTCATAGAGAGCCATTTTTATTTATTGATGAAGTTGTAGATATTAAAGATAATGAAATAATTCATGCTAAGAAGACTATTTCAGAAGATGAATATTTTTTAGAAGGTCATTTTCCTGGTAATCCCATTTTTCCAGGAGTCATTATTATAGAGGCTTTGGGCCAAGCTTCAGGCATTTTGGGTTTTACTACAATGAATAAAACTCCTGAGGAAGGATCAATATATGTTCTTGCTGGAGTTGATAAAGTAAGATTTAGGAGGAGGGTAAGACCGGGAGATACGATTGACTTGTTTAGTAAAGTTGTAAGTGAGAAAAGAGGTATTTGGAAATTTGATTGCAGAGCAGAATTAGATAATGAAATAGTTTGCACTGCTACTATATTGTGCGCAGACAGGAAAGCTTAATGAGTATTCATTCAACATCGATTGTACATGCTTCATCCAAAATTCATGATTCCGTTGAAATAGGACCATTTTGTACTATAGGAGAGAATGTAGAAATTTTAGAGGGCACTAAAATTATAAGCCATGCGGTCATAAAGGGACCAACTAAGATCGGGAGAGATAACATCATATATCAATTCTGTACAATCGGAGATGATACTCCTGATAAAAAATTTCAAGGAGAAGAGACAAAACTCATTATAGGTGACAAGAATATTTTCAGGGAAGGTGTAACAATACACCGAGGAACAGTTCAGGATAAATCCTTAACCTCAATAGGTTCTAATAATTTATTAATGCCTTTTGCTCATGTTGCTCATGATTGTATTGTCGGTGATGATAATGTCTTTGCTAATTTAGCCGCTTTAGCTGGGCATGTTGAGGTTGGCAATAATGTGAATATTGGAGGTATAACAACTGTCCATCAATACTGCAAATTAGGCGATTTTTGTTTTGCTGGGATGAATTCCTCTATAACAATGGATGTTCCGGCATTTGTGAAAGTTGCATCCGACCCTGCAAGAGTCGTAGGAATTAATTCAGTAGGCATGTCTAGAAATGATATTTCAGATGAATCAATCGCTGTGATCAAGAAAGCTTATAAGATTGTATACAGAAAGGGTTATAAGCTTGATTATGCAATTAATGAGCTTAAGTCATTGTATGCTGAGAAAAATGAACCTCTGATCAAGATATTTATTGAGTCTATTGAAGCTTCAAAGAGAGGAATCCTTCGTTAGCCGATGACTGGCAATCATTTAAAGGTTGGTATTGTTTGTGGAGAGCAGTCAGGTGATTTACTTGGATCAGAGCTAATCCAGGAGTTAAAAAAATATAAAAATGTTAAATTATTTGGTATTGGCGGACCAAAATTAAAGAATCTTGGCTTAAATTCATACTTTGACTTCGAAGAGCTCCAAATTATGGGGATCGTTGAACCTCTTCTAAATTACAAAAGAATTTCAAACAGAAGGAAACAATTAATCAAAAATTTTAAAAAAGAAAAGATTGATATTTTTGTTGGTATAGATTCACCAGATTTTAATATTTCAATTCATAAGCAACTCAAAAAAGAGCAAATCTGTAAAAACATTCAAGTTGTTAGTCCTTCTGTATGGGCATGGCGGCAGAATCGCATAAAAGCTATTTTAAAATACATAGATCTAACCTTATGTTTATTTAATTTTGAGCATAAGTTTTATCAAGAAGTTGGACACACGAGCTCTCATCTAGGACATCCATTTAGCAAAATTGAAAAAATTTCTAAACATTATGTCTTTGATAAATTTCAATTAGATCAAGCCAAAAAATATGTTTCTGTTCTTCCTGGAAGTAGAGAATCCGAAATAAAGTATATGCTTCCAATCTACAAAGACTTCATAGAACTCCACTCAGGCGAAAATCCAGATTATATTTACTTAATACCTACAAGTAATGAGAAATTGCATAAAGAGATTGAGAAAATAATAGGGGCAAACAAAAATGTAATTATAAGGATGAATTCTATTAGAGAATTTCTTTCGATATCAGAATTTTCTGTTGTCACTTCTGGGACTGCTTCGCTTGAGTCAGCAATTTTGGAATGCCCACCCATTATTTGTTACAAAACAAATCCAATTAATTATTTTATTATTTCAAAAATGTTAAAAGTTCAGAATGTAGGCCTACCAAATTTGCTTTTAAGAAAACAAATGTTTCCTGAACTAATTCAAAAAGAGTGTAATTCTGAGAATATAAACAAAGCCATTAATGATTTGGACGAGATAATATCTAAAAGTTCAGAAATTCAAGATGAATTGAAGCAAGGCCTTTGTGGAATCGGTCCTAGTAATGCTTGTAAATTAATTTTAGGACTTTGAAAGAAAAAATAGCTGGTACTGATGAAGTTGGACGGGGAGCGCTCGCTGGACCAGTTATAGCTGCGGCAGTTATTTTAAAAAAAAACATTGATGGTTTAAAAGACTCAAAAAAGCTTTCTGCCAAGAAAAGATTTGAGCTTTCCGAGAAAATTTTAAAAAACTCATACTATGCATTCGGCCAAGCAACAAATATAGAAATTGACAAAATTAATATTCTTAATGCTTCTTTATTAGCAATGAAAAGAGCTATACTAAAGCTACCAGTAAAACCAACTTTGGTTTTAGTCGATGGAATATATAAACCTGATTTAAATGTCCAAATGGAGGCAATAGTGAGCGGTGATTCTCTAAAAAAAGAGATAAGTGCAGCATCAATAATAGCTAAAGTATATAGAGATAATCTAATGTTAAATTACGATAAAGAATTTCCTGCATATAGTTTTAAAGACAATAAAGGTTATGGGACTAAAAAACATCTTGATTCAATAAAAATTTATGGGTCAACTGAAATTCATAGAAAATCATTTAAGGGAGTTTCATAAGAATGAGTTTATTTTCTCATTTGAGAGTCTCTTCTGAATACAGTATTTCTCAAGGCTTGTTGACAGTAAATCAAATAGTCGAAAATGCTGTTAAAAAGTCAATACCTTCTGTAGCTATGACTGATAGAGCAAATATGTTTGGTCTAGTAAAATTTTTTGATAAGTGTGAAGCATCAGGTATTAAGCCAATTTCAGGTTGTTCTTTGAATGTAGTTTTTAAAGATGACGATGAGTCATATGAGCTTTTGTGTCTTGCTAAATCAAATAAAGGACACAAAAATTTAATGAAAATTATTTCAAGTGCTCACAATAATATCTCATTTACATCTCCAATCATTAAATTTGAGGAATTAGTTGAACTAAAGGATGACATTGTTGTAATTTCTGGTGGAAAAGGCAGCCACGTATTTGAGTTACTTAGAAGAAATAACATATTAGATACTAATAAAAAAATAGATCAATTTACAAAATATTTTAAAGATGATTTTGTACTAGAAATTCAAAGAACTAATAGAACTGATGAATCAGATTATATCGAAAAGGTTATTCCTATTTCTATTGAAAAAAGTATTCCGATCATAGCAACTAACGATGTGCTCTTCTCATCATCGGAAGATTATGAAATTCATGAAACAAAAGTATGCATCAATACTGGGAAGACCCTCAATGATCCAAATAGAGAGAAAAAATTTTCTGATCAGCAATATTTTAAATCTGCTGAAGAAATGACAAATTTATTTAAAGAAGCAATTTCTTTTATAGAAAATACAAATGAGATTTCAAAGAAGTGCAATGTATCTTTAAAAACAAAAGGATATTTTTTGCCAGAGTATCCTGTTCCCAAAGAACATGATTTTGATTCTTATCTTACTGACTTATCTCATCAGCGTCTTAAACAATATCTTGAAAATTTTAATATAGAGAAAAAAGCAGAATACGTAAAAAGACTAGATTATGAATTAGAACAAATTAAAACAATGGGTTTTTCCAGCTACTTTTTAATTGTTTATGATTTTATTCAATGGTCCAAAAACAATGATGTTCCTGTTGGCCCTGGTAGAGGTTCTGGTGCTGGATCATTAGTTGCTTTTGCACTTGGTATAACTACCTTAGATCCAATCATTCATGGTCTCCTATTTGAAAGATTTCTTAATCCAGAGCGTCTGTCAATGCCTGATTTCGATGTTGATTTTTGCATGGAGAAAAGAGATCTAGTAATTGATTATGTAAGTAACAAATATGGATCAGGTGCTGTATCACAAATTGCAACTTTTGGAACAATGGCTGCAAGAGCAGTAGTAAGAGACGTTGCTAGAGCAATGGGCAAACCATATGCACTTGGAGATAGAATATCTAAAATGATACCGTTCGCACCGGGAATGACGCTAGATAAAGCAAAAATAGAGCAACCAATATTTGCTCAAACAATCAAAAATGATTCCGAAGTAAGAGAAATTGTAGATTTATCATATAAATTAGAGGGTATAGCAAGAAATGTTGGTAAACATGCTGGCGGGGTTGTTATAGCGCCAGGAAGCATTTCAGATTTTTGTCCAGTATATGTTGATCGTCAATCTTCATCAGTAATGACTCAATATGATAAAGATGATGTTGAAAAAATAGGATTAGTAAAATTCGACTTTTTAGGATTAAGAACCCTGACCGTTATCGATCGTGCTGTAAAGTCAATTAATCTTGATAAAGATGAGGCAAAGAAATTCGACATTGAATCTATTCCATTGAATGATGATAAAGTTTTCAAGTTGCTATCATCAGGAAAAACAATGGCTGTTTTTCAATTAGAATCTTCTGGAATGCGAGATCTTATAAAGAGATTAAAACCTACAAAATTTGAGGAAATTACCGCTCTACTAGCATTATATAGACCAGGTCCTCTTAATTCTGGCATGCATGACGAATTCGTTGACAGAAAACATGGCGATAGTCCTGTCACATATCCACACGAGCTTTTAGAAGAAGTGCTTGAGGAAACATATGGAGTAATTGTTTATCAAGAACAAGTGATGGAAGCTGCTAGAGTGTTGGCAGGATTTTCTTTGGGTCAAGCAGACATCCTTAGAAGAGCAATGGGGAAAAAGAAAAAAGAGGAGATGGAGGAGCAAAGAGAAATATTTGTAAAGGGCTGTGTAAAAAATAATATCAAAGAAAAAAATGCTGAACAAATTTTTGATTTAATTAATCAATTTGCAGAATATGGATTCAATAAGTCACACTCAGCAGCTTATGCACTTATTTCATATCAAACTGCCTATCTAAAGGCTTACTATCCTGAACATTTTATGGCATCGGTTATGTCATCTGAGTTAGGAAATACTGATAAAATCTATGCACTGACTCAAGAGTGTGTCCGAATGGGCATTAAGGTTCTTAAGCCTAACATAGTTTCTAGTAGCAAAAGATTTCTTGTAAATGATAAAAATGAAATTGAATATGGCCTTGGAGCAATAAAAGGCGTAGCAGACACCTTTATTAAACATGTATGTGAATCACGAAAAAACAGACAATTTAGAGATTTATGGGATTTTTCCAAGAAAGTAGATATAAAGCTTGGAGGAAAAAAATCTTTAGAGGCCTTGTCGCAATCCGGAGCATTTGATAGCTTGAGTCCATCGAGAAGCATTGCAATAGCATGTGTTGAAGACATGCTTAAAGATGGATCATTGCAAAATGGTGAAAATCTTAAAAGTGGAGATTTGTTTGCAGACTTTGATGAGAGCTTCGATCCATATGAAAAATATAAGAATATTCAAAATCTTACCTTAAGTGAAAAATTAGAACTAGAAAAAAAATCACTTGGATACTACATGTCTGGCCATCCTGTAATTGCTATCGAAAATAAAGTTAGCAGAATTAGAGCAAATAAAATATCTGATTTGACAAATGATATTAAAAGATCATCACTTGTATGTTTAATAAATAGCGTCAGACAAATTAAGGATAGAAAAGGGAAGCCACTCACGTTTGTTAATTTCGATGATGGTACTGGAGTAATGGATGGAATAATATCAAGTGAAGTTTTAGAAAATTGCCACGTTTTCCTTAAAGAGGGGTCAATTTTATGCTTAAAAGGCTCTATTGAAGTTGATGATTATAGAACTAATGATATTGGTGCATTAATGTTTAGAATGCGCGTGAAAGAGGTAAGCACAATAGATAACGAACTTAAAAGAAAAATAAGCAGTATTGAAATCGATGTCAGTAAGTCAGATTTATTATCTTTAGAAAATTTTGGCGACAAGTTAGAACTTATTGATTCAGAATTTTGGTCTGATGGATCTTGTAGAATTAATCTTAAAGTTCAATCAAATAATTCAGAAGCTATAATAGAACTTGGAGATGAGTATAAATTTGTTCCAAATATTGAAAACTTATTTTATTTAGAGGATTTGTTTGGAAAGGACACATTAAAAGTTTAATTTTAGTGAGTTTTTACAATAATGGTAATTAAATGGATGAAGAAAAATTTTTAAATTTTGAGGAGCCAATAAAGGAACTTGCTCAAAAGCTGAGTGCACTGAGAACAGCTGCCGTAGATTCACCAGCTCTGAATGAAGAGATCCTAAGTTTAGAAAAAGAGAATAAGGCACTTACAAAGAAAATATATTCTAAATTAGATACGTGGCAAATTGTTCAAGTAGCAAGACACCCAAACAGACCTCATACTTCTGATTTTATCGAAAGAATATTTGATGACTTTGATGAATTGCATGGTGATAGACAATTTGGAGATGATGCATCAATAATTGGTGGAATTGGCATGCTAGAAAATATGCCCGTGATGGCAATTGGTCATGAAAAAGGAAGAGATACTGACGAAAAAGTAAAAAGAAATTTTGGAATGACAAATCCTGAGGGATATAGGAAAGCAAAAAGATTAATGTTGCTTGCTGAACAATTTTCTCTACCTGTAATAACTTTTGTCGATACAGCAGGTGCTTACCCGGGAGTTGAAGGTGAGGAGAGATGTCAAAGTGAAGCCATAGCAAGAAATTTGGCAACAATGTCCGAGCTTAAAACACCGATAATAGTAGTTGTGACTGGAGAGGGTGGTTCTGGCGGAGCTTTAGCAATAAGTGTAGGTGATCATCTTTCGATGCTCGAGTATGCCATATATTCTGTTGCTTCTCCGGAGGCATGTGCATCTATTATTTGGCGATCTTCTGAAAAGGCTCCAGATGCAGCTGAAGCAATGAAAGTGTCTTCGAATGAGCTAAAAAAAATAAAAATCGTAGATGAAGTTATACAAGAACCGCTCGGAGGAGCTCATAGAGACTATGATCTAATTTCTCAAAATATTAAAGGATCTCTTATTAGAAATTTATCAATATTAAACAAGCTTTCGATTGAAGATTTGCTTGATAGACGATATCAAAGAATTTTGAGCGTTGGCGCATAAATTGTTATCAATAGAAGATTTAAAACAGAAAATAGACTTCACGAAGAAGATTTTTGTTGGTTTTAGTGGTGGTTCAGATTCATCAGCATTACTTCATGTGCTTGCAAAAACAGCTTTTAAATATAAGCTTGATTTGAATGCAATTCATATCAACCATAAACTTTCTAAAAATTGCGATGACTGGGAAGAACATTGCAGAAATATGTGTAATAACTTGAATGTAAATTTAATAACTGAGACAGTGAAAATAGAATCATCTGGAGGTGGTACCGAAGCAGCAGCAAGAAAAGCAAGATATAAAATTTTTGAAAAATATATCGATATAAATGATCAGCTGCTAACCGCTCATCACTCAGATGACATAACAGAAACAATTTTCTTGAGATTGATGAGAGGCACTGGCCTTGAGGGTCTTCAAGGTTTGTCAGTTTCAAGAAAGTTTGGTAAAGGCTTCATAATAAGACCTTTATTAGAATGTTCTAAAAAAGACATTATTAAATATGTTGAAGATAATAAAATTCAACATATATGTGATGAGTCTAATGACAATAATTTAATTGATAGAAACTTTTTAAGAAACGAAATATTTCCAATGCTTGATAAAAGATGGAATGATTTTTCTTTACGAATTTCAAAAACATCGAAGATCATTTCAAATAGAAATAAAAATTTCTCTAAATTGCTTAAAAAAAATTATAAAGATTTAATTTCAGATTCAATCGAAAAAAAAGCATTATCTGATTTAGATAATGAAATTATCAAAGAAATCTTAAGACATGTCATAAAAGATAAAGGCATAGCTATGCCAAGTTCAAAAGTGCTTGATGAAGTTTTAAAAACTTTTATTAATTCAAATCCATCACAAAAATCAATTGTCACTTGGTCAAGAGCTGACAAAGAAGACCAACCAGGTAAAATAACTTACAAAGATGGAAAAATTTTGATTTCTGCAAACAAAACAAAGGAGAAATAATGAATCTGGAAACTATCGAAATAATTAATCAGGAAAAAGTTTCAACTATTAAATTAAATAGGCCCGACTTGTTAAACGCTGTAAATGAACAACTTGTTTGGGATCTTCAAAAGGCTACTGAACAGGTAATGAATGATGAAAAAATAAAGGTTGTTATTTTGACTGGGGCTGGCAGAGGTTTTTCAGCTGGAGCAGATTTGAGTGAAAGAAAAGCAAGCTGGGAAGGTTCAAAAGATGCATTGTTAAGAGGATATAAACCATCTTTTGAAAATATAATTACTATGCCAAAGCCTGTAATTGCTTCTGTATCAGGTCCTGCTGCTGGCATTGGAGCAGCCTTAGCTATGTCATGTGACTTAAGGGTTATGTCTGAAGATTCTTATTTATTATCTGTTTTTAGTAATATTGCTTTAGTCCCAGATGGAGGCCTTTCATGGTTTTTACCAAAGTTTATGGGTTATGCAAAAGCTTATGAATATGCTGTGGAAGCAAAAAAAATATCTGCATCAGATTGTTTGAAGTATGGTATTGCAAACAAATTGGTTCCTGCAGATAAAATTGAAGAGACAACGCTTGAATGGGCAAATAAGTTATCAAAAAGATCTTCACAGTCTTTGAATCATACAAAACGACTTATGCGTGAGTCATTGGCAGTAGGTTATTGGGATACCTTTAATAATGAAGCTGAAATTCAAAATGAACTTACTGTAAGTCCACAAAATCGTGAGGCTGTAAAAGCATTTTTAGAGAAAAGAGAACCAAATTTTGATTAAAGCTAAAGGAGTTTGCTTAAACCGACAATGATGGCATCAAAAGATGCTCTTGTGGTATTGGGATTAATACCAACGCCCCAAAAAGTTTTACCATCTTTTTCTAATTCAATATATGCAGCAGCTTTAGCATCTGATCCAGATGAAATAGCTGTTTGATGATAATCTGCAACTTTTATTTGCATACCAATTTTTTCAGACAGACCGTTAATAAAAGAATCAATTGGCCCATTCCCCGAACCTTTAATTAATGTCTCAGAATTTTGCATGTTCATTGTTAATTCCAAGGTATGAATTTCATCTTTTGAAGATGATTCATGTTTTATGTAGGAAAAATTATTTTTCGGTGATAAATAACTTTCCTCAAAAATCTCCCATATTTGCGAACTAGAAATTTCTTTTCCAGTTTCGTCAGCTAATTTTTGAATTTTTTGACTTAGGCTAATCTGTAATCTTCTTGGCAGAGAGACTCCATGATCTTTCTCTAATAGAAATGCAACTCCGCCTTTTCCTGACTGAGAGTTAATTCTAACAACGGCTTCATAGTTTCTTCCTAGATCAGCAGGATCTATTGGTAAATATGGAACCTCCCACTTGGGATCGTTTGAATTTTTAATAGCATTAAAACCTTTTTTTATCGCATCTTGATGAGATCCAGAGAATGCTGTGAATACCAAATCTCCAGCATATGGATGCCTCGGATGAACAGGTAATTGATTACAATACTCAACTTCTCTCATTACAGAATTGATATTTGAGAAGTCTAATTTAGGATCAATTCCTTGTGTAAGCATATTCAATGCAATTGTTACAACATCTACATTCCCTGTTCTTTCGCCATTACCAAATAATGTACCCTCTACTCTGTCAGCTCCTGCCATTAAACCAAATTCAGATGCAGCTACTGCAGTACCTCGATCATTGTGAGGATGAAGACTAAGACAAATATCATTTCTATTTTTAAGATTTTTATTCATCCACTCAATTTGATCACCATAGATATTTGGAGTTGACATTTCGACAGTTGCAGGGAGATTAATGATAATTTTATTTTTAGACACCGATTTGAGAATATCTACAACTGCGTCACACACGTCTCTAGCATAATCAAGCTCAGTGCCTGTAAAACTTTCTGGTGAATATTCAAAAGTCCATTCAGTTGAACTATTTTCTTCTGCAAGATTTTTTATTAGCTGCGCGGCATCAGTAGCAATTTTTTTTACTCCGTTTTTATCCTGATTAAAAACAACTTTTCTTTGAAGGGTAGAGGTTGAATTGTAAAAATGAACTATAGCTTTTGAGGAACCTTTTAGTGACTCAAATGTCTTTTTAATTAAATCCTCTCTTGCTTGGGTGAGAACTTGGATTTTGACGTCACTCGGTATTTTTTTATTCTCTATAAGATCTCGAACAAAATCATAATCTGTTTGCGAAGCAGAGGGAAAACCAACTTCAATTTCTTTGAAGCCTATATTACATAGCAAGTCAAACATTCTATTTTTTCGTTCAGCTCCCATAGGTTCAATTAATGCTTGATTTCCATCTCGCAAATCAACTGAACACCATATAGGGGCATTCTTAATAGTTTTTTCAGGCCATTTTCGATTTTCTAAGTCAATTGGCTTAAATGCTGAATATTTGTTCGTAGGATTGTCCATGCTTTAATAAGTAAATGATATTATGTATCTTATGCTTACTCCGGAAATAAAAACTAACCTTATATTAAAAGAGATTGGAATTAAAAGATATTCATTAAGGCCTAAGAAAACAGATATTTCAAAAAAAACATACAATTCTTTTCAAAAAGGTGCCATTCTCGCAATTTTAGATAAACCTTTTGATAATTTTATAAAAGAACAACAGGATCTTTTAAAAGCTGTTCTTGCTTCAACTAAACTCGATAAAGATAAAGAGTGCACGGAGGGTCTTACTTTCACATCACCTGATGAATTAAAAAAGAAGTTATCTAATTTTAATGAAATTAAACTTATTATTATTTTTGGGAAGATCTGTAGCAATCTAAATTTTGACTGTTTAGTAATAAACTCCCCATCTCTTAGTGAATTAGCTCTCAAGAAAGAAGCAAAAGCTAAGCTTTGGACTGAAATAAAAAATAAATTAAATTTATAGAAATTAATGTTTAAGATTTCACTAACAGATTCTTCTGAATTAGAAAAGCTATATGAGATTGAAAAAAATACAAATCCATCACCATGGTCGAAAAAAAACTTTTATTCATCTTTTGAAGTTGGACATAAATCACTTGTTTGTAAGAAAGATAAAAAAATTATTGGATTTATAATTTTTTCTATTGTTAACAGAGAATGTCATCTTTTAAGTATCGCAGTAGTAAGGAAATTTCAAAGATCTGGTGCCGGCACTATTTTGATAGAATCAATGATAAGGCAATCAAAAGTGCTTGGAGCAAAGAAAATATTTTTAGAGGTAAGGTCTAAAAACAAAAAAGCAATCAGCTTTTATAAAAAATTTAATTTTGAAACAGATGCTATTCGAGCAAATTACTATACGGGCAAAACACCTGATGATGCAATATTGATGAGCCTCAATATCGGCTAAAGTAATTTTATTATTTCAGGCTCGATTTCACTTACTTCACTTTGTGGACTAAATCTCTCTTTCACCTCACCATTTTTATTAATTAGAAATTTAGTAAAATTCCATTTTATTTGTTTTGTTCCCGCAACTCCTGGGATTTTATTTTTTAGAAACTTGTAAAAAGGATCAGCATTAGAACCATTAACTTTAACTTTATTAAATATTTTAAAAGTCACACCATATTCTGAATCACAAAATTTTTGTATTTCTTCATTAGTACCAGGTTCTTGAAGGGCAAATTGATTGCATGGGAATGCCAAGATATCAAAACCATCTTTTGTGTATTTTTTATATAATTTTTCTAGTCCTTTATATTGATATGTAAGTCCACAATAACTTGCTACATTCACTACAAGAAGAACCCTCCCTTTATAAACGCTTAAAGATACTTCATTTAATAAAGCATCTTTGACAGAGAAATCATAAATTGTTTTCATAAAATTTAGACATGTGTGCAAGAATTTCGAATATTATATATGTATTCAAAATTAAACGACACAATGAGTATGATCTAAAAATGAACTTTAAAATTGAATATTCTTGGAAAAACTTCAAAGATTTATCTTTGGACGATCTATATGCTATTTTGAACTTAAGACAAGAAGTCTTTGTTCTAGAGCAAAATTGTCCATACATAGATGCGGATTACTCAGATCAAGATGCAATTCATCTTTTGGGATATTGTAAAGATGAACTTATCTCATATTTGAGGGCATTTCCGCCAAATATAAAATATGAAGGCTCATCCATGGGAAGGATCGTAGTTAAAGAATCAATGAGAAAAAAAGCTATTGGCAAGGAAATAACTAAAATCGGCGCATCTTTTCTTAAAAAAAAGTATCCAAATTATGAAATTGTAATTTCAGCCCAGCACAGACTTGAGAAGTTTTATGAGGATCTTGGCTTTATTTCCAGAGGTGGAGTTTACTTAGAAGATAACATCGATCATATTCAGATGTATTTACCAGTTACTCAATAATAGATTCTTTGAATAACAAATCACTTATTTCTTCTGTCAAAAATGGAGCAAATGGATGCAAAACGTGAAGTATCTCTTTTAAAAGTGGTCTTAAATTTTTTGTTTCACCTGATTTTTTACACTTTTCAATATACACATCACAGAACTTATTCCAAAAAAATTCGTAAATTTCATTAACTGCAAAATCTAATCTGTAGTCGTTAATATTTTTTTCTATTTGCTTCTTTGTCTTAATGAATTCTTCAAAAATCCACTTGTCATCATCATTCTGAGCTTTAAACGATTCACTTTCGCTTGGGTAACCCTCAATAAATCTAGCTGCATTCCATACCTTATTACAAAAGTTTCGGTATCCTTTCAAACGGCCAAACTCAAAGCTTATATCTTTTGTATGAGTAGCCATTGAGAAAAATGACATTCTCAAAGCATCCGTTCCATATGATTCAATACCTTTTGGAAATTGATTTCTAGTTTTTTTCTCAATTTTTTGAGCAATACTTTCTTGCATTAAGTTTGAAGTTCTTTTTTGGACAAGTTCATCTTGAGTGATTCCATAAACTAAATCTAAAGGATCAATAATATTACCTTTCGATTTTGACATTTTTTGTCCATTTTCATCTCTTATCAAACCAGTAACATATACATCTTTGAAAGGTATTTGATTTGTAAATTCAAGACTCATCATCATCATTCTTGCAACCCAAAAAAATATTATGTCAAAACCAGTTACAAGTAATGATGTTGGAAAGTGTTTTTTAAAATCGATTGTTTCTTCAGGCCAGCCCAAAGAAGAAAATGGCCATAAGCTTGAAGAGAACCATGTGTCCAAAACATCTTCATCTTGAGTCAGCTCTCTATCATCAAGTTTGTAATATTCTCTAACTTCAGATTCATCTTTACCAACATAAACATTTTTTTCTTCGTCATACCATGCGGGAATTCTATGGCCCCACCAAATTTGTCTACTTATGCACCAATCTTCAATGTTATTCATCCAATTAAAATATGTTTTTATCCAATTATCTGGATGAAATTTAATATCACCTTTTTTAACAGCTTCATTTGCTTTTTTTGCCATTTCAGCTGTTTTCACATACCACTGATGGCTAAGCTTCGGTTCAATTACAATATTTGATCTTTCACCTCTCGGGATACTTACATTATGCTTTTCTTCCTTTTCAAGAAGATCTAGTTCTTTTAAATTTTCTAGAACCAATTTTCTTACTTTAAATCTATCAAGGTTTCTAAAAGGTTCCGGAACATTATCATTTGTCCATGCATCTTCATTAAATATATTTATGGGTTCAAACTTACTCAAGTCATCTGATACAAATACTTTTCCATTGATTTCATGCAACGAATACTTTTTACCTATCTCATAATCATTAAAGTCATGCCCAGGAGTAATCTTTAAGCAACCTGTTCCAAACGCCATATCTACGTATTCATCTGCAATGATTGGAATTTTTCTTCCAACAAATGGAAGAATTGCATTTTTCCCAATAATTTCTTTGTATCTTTTGTCATCAGGATTAACTGCGATGGCCATGTCTCCAAACATTGTCTCTGGTCGTGTAGTTGCAACTATTAAGTGATCTTCACTGTCTTCAATTTGATATTTAATGTGCCACAAAAATCCTTCTTTTTCTTGTCTAACCACCTCAAGATCTGAAACAGCTGTTTTTAGAGAGGGATCCCAATTAACCAATCTATAGCCTCTATAAATTTTATCCTTTCTATATAATTCAACAAATGCTTTTAGGACAGCATCAGAACAACCTTTATCAAGTGTAAATCTGTATTTATTCCAATCTACGGTACATCCAAGTCTTTTAATTTGATTGGTAATATTTTTTTCTGAATGATCTTTCCATTTCCATACTTCATCAAGAAACTTTTCTCGCCCAAGATCTGACCTTGAGATATTCTCTTTTGATAAATTGTTTTCTACCACCATTTGAGTAGCTATGCCTGCATGATCGCTTCCAACCTGCCAGTAAGAATCTTTTCCTTTCATATGATGATATCTGGTATAAAAATCCATAATTGCATACTGAAAGCTATGACCCATATGAAGGGTTCCAGTAACATTAGGTGGGGGTATTACCTGTGAAAACGATTCTTTAGAGTTAGAATTTGAAACTTTTCTGTTAGACCAAATTTTTACCCACTTTTCCTCAATTTCAACAGGGTGATACTGCTTATCCATATGATTTTAAATATCTATTTTAATCTTTTACTCAGCAGAAGCTCGCTTATTAATGGAACTGGTCTCCCAGTTCCTGCTTTAACTGGCGTGCTGTATGAAGCAGTCGCCGCAATGTCTATGTGCGCCCATTTGTATTCATTAGTAAATTTAGACAAAAATGCAGCTGCATGAATAGTTCCTGCTTCTCTTCCTCCACCAATATTAGCTAAATCTGCATATTTTGTTTTAGTACACGACTGATGTTCATCCCATAAAGGCAATTGCCATGCTCTATCACCAGACTCTTCTCCAGATTCTATAATCATATCTGCTAAATTTTGATCATTTGCCATAACGCCACTAGCATGTCTTCCAAGTGCTATAACAACTGCACCTGTGAGAGTAGCCATATCAATTACGTATGATGGTTTGTACTTTCCTACATATGTCAAACAGTCAGCAAGAATAAGTCTGCCTTCGGCATCAGTATTTAGTATCTCAATCGTTTGTCCGGACATTGATGTAACAACGTCACCAGGTTTTGTTGCTTTAGAAGAGCACATGTTCTCAGCACAACCCATTACCCCAACAACATTTACATTTGCATTAAGTCTAGCAAGCATAGACATTACCCCAAAGACTGTTGCCGCACCACACATATCCCATTTCATTTCATCCATTCCTGGACTAGGTTTTATAGATACACCACCAGTATCAAAAGTTACTCCTTTGCCTACTAAAGCAATTGGTTTCTCAGAGGACTTGCCTCCTTTGTATTCTATGACCATCATTCTTGCTGGCTCTTCACTACCTCGAGAAACACTGAGAAATGATCCCATACCCATTTTCTGCATTTGATTTTCATTAAAAGTTTTAACTTTCAATTTTGGGAAATCTTTTGTCATAGCCTTAACTTTTCTTTCTATAATTTTAGGCGTGCAGTGGTTAGCAGGTAAATCCCCAAGATATTTTGCAGTATTAACACCTTCACCAATTGCATATCCTTTCTTTGCTGCTTGCTTTGCATTATTTAATTCAGATTTGGAAAGTCCTG
>Ga0209433_10000132_pt1 | contig 22161 bp, 13 predicted proteins | sample METZYME_5_50m_FD_187552 | JGI IMG/M metagenome (GOLD analysis project Ga0209433, IMG submission 187552) | Marine microbial communities from oxygen minimum zone in mesopelagic equatorial Pacific - METZYME_5_50m (SPAdes) (version 2) | ecosystem: Environmental > Aquatic > Marine > Oceanic | place...
GTCTGCTTTACCTGTTAACATGAAAGAAGCATCACCATTAGTTAAACTGCCAACTTCAATTTTCATTGATTTACCACTATTAGTTAATCCTGTAAAATAACTTCTACCATTTATTTCTTTAAGACGTATATTATTAGGGTTTTTTATTAAAGTTTCATAAAAATCTGCCATTTCAGGATCACTTGCTCTTAAATCAATATTATCTTTATTTTTTAAATAATCTTGAGCTTTAGTTTTTAATATACCTAAATCAGAAGCTAACGTGTTTACTTCGTTATTTAAAGAAGTTTTTAAAAGCTCGTATTCTTGCTTAGACATGTTCCCATTAGTATAATCTTGAAAAGCAACACTTAAATCTTTTTTCTTTTTTAAACTAAAATCAAGAAGATCTTGTCTTTGTCTTCCATCTACATTAGCTTTATCTAAATCTACATTTAAAGTATTAATTTCTTTTGTTAAATCTTCATCAAAATCATTTTGAACTTGTCTTTTATAATTTTCTTTTTTTATTTGTCTATTAAAATTTTCAATACCTAAATTAAAACTACCCGGTGCTAATCCAAAATCAGAAAAAAATCTAGACTTTGAAGCTGCTGCAACTTGTGCTGAAGCAGAAGGTTGTGTTAATTCTCTTAAATATTTATAAGATTTACCGTCAGTTCTAAGATAAGGGCTATTTAAAGCATAAGCCATTCTATGTAACGGCGTATCGTCACTACCTGCTCTATTATATCTTGATGCTTCTATTATTTCTAATATTTCAGGTTTAAGTCGGTTCATATTAGATGATGGTGCAAACCCTGGATTGTCTGCTTTTATTGCTTCTCCTAAAGACATTGAACCTCCTGAAACTCCACTTGTTGCAGTATAACCTCCTGTAGGCATTAAATCCGCTGATGTTACTAATGGCATATTTTTTAAATTCTCTTGCCTTCTTTGTTCTTCTTCTTCTTTAAGTAATATATCATTAGCTTCCTCTAAAGATATATCTTTTTCTTTAGCTAGTGCATTTAGTTTACGTTCTCTTTCTTGATAAGCAGCAATATCCTTTACGTCTTGACCGGTAAAAGCGTTAGAATAACCTTCAGTTCCTTCGGTTCCTGGCACAAGTGTTGAATTAGTTGTTCTTGTTTGAGTCTGTGGGAAAATAGTCTTAGTTCCTTCTATTATTTTATCTTTGTTCTTATCAACAGCTTTTGTAGGTTTTGGTCTAGGTTTAAGAGGCTTTATACTAATATCTACATCAGATTTAAGCATTTCAACTTTAGGTTTAAGCTCATCTGGTATTTTTTTCCCTTCTTCTGCAAAAAAATCTCTTGTTTCACTATCAAGTTTATCTTGCTCTGTTAATCCGGCTGGTTTTTTAAACTTTTCAAAATCTAGTTCAGCTATAATTTCACCTACCTTATAAATAGCATTACCTAAAAAATTTGTAGGCTGTCCTGCTCTTGATATTGAAGCATAATCTAATATATTATCTATTCCTTGACCTATTGCAAAAAATGGACTATTTGATTTATTTTTACTCATAATTTATTATTTATAATATATTTTACCCTAAAAGTTCAAGAAGTTTATCTAATTTACTAGGATCTGCACTACCACCTGCAGCAGCGGCTTTTCCAGGGCCTGCCATTGTACCAATTCCACCTATTATTGCTTGTGTTGCCTGTGCTCTTGCTGCGTTGGCTGCTTCAAGTCTACCAGAAGATAAATTTAACATTTGTTGACTTCTAGTATAATTTCTAAGTTGTATATCATCTGCAGCTTGTGCAGCTTGGAAATCCATTTGTGCCTGTGCTTTAGCCGCCATCATTGCATTAGCTTGTTCTTGTTTTGCAAGATCTGCGCTAATACCCTGCTTGGCTTTAAGTGCTGCGTCTGCTATAGCTTGGGCACCTCCACTTCCTCCAGTTAAAGCGGCGGCGTCTAAAGCCTGTGCTAAAGCTTGGTCTGTTTGTTGTGCCTGAAACTGAGATGCTTGTTGATTAACAGTTAAATCTTCAAACGGATTTTCAAGACCCGAAAATTGATTAGTAAATGTTTGTCCTGCAAAATTAGCTTGTGCTTGGTCAAATTGAGCCTGCGCAGCCTGTGCTTCACGTTTTCTTTTTCCACTACCAATTATTCCCCCCGCTACTTGTGCTAAACCGCCTATTAAAGCGCCTACTGGTACTGCCATTTTTTAATTTTTTTAAGTTTGACTAATATAATATTCACTTCCAACTGCTGCAAGTTCACATACAGAAGTTGATGTATTTTTAAATCTTGCTTTTAAGAAAAAGCCTTTTGTGCCGGATATATCTTGTGTATTTGATCCATCTTGAATTAATGGATAAAAGCCATCCGATCCAATTGAACTACCCGGTTGTACAATATATACAGGTTGAGTACCTACTATTGAACCATGATACTTACCTTCTTTTAAAAACCAACCATCAAAATTAGAATCTTCAGAATCCAACAATCTAACATTGGTTATACTATAGGTTGAATCTTGTTCACCTATTATTTCTGGTACTGTCCATCCTGTTGTACCCTCATAATTTAATGCTAACCAATCTGAAACAAAAGAAGGATTATCATTAAATATTATTTGTACTTCTGAATGTCCTGCTACACCATAAAAATTATTTCTATTTGCTGTATTAGAATGATGTAAATAAACTTTGCCGTTTTTAAATGTATAAAATTTATTATTTATACTAACTCCTGTTTCAGGAATAAACGAATATCTACTTGTCCATCCTTGTGAGTTTAAACTATATGCTAAAGTTATATTAGATGTTTCATTTGGGATACTTTCGGAGCCAATAGACGCGTCCGTATGGTCATACCCTTGTAATGATAATATATAAATTTTTTTGTGCCCGTCGTAAGCCCCTATAATATTTGTAGATGTTCTTAATCTATCTCTAAAAAAGTTTGACATACCTTTAGAACTAATAGCAAACATTTGGCCATTAACAGGTGTTAATTGTACAACACTACCTCTTTTTGCATCTGAAAAATAAACATTATTCCTAAAATATATAAATGATTCAGGATGTGTACTTATTCCATAATTACCTTGATATGCTATTGCTTGACCTAAAACTAATCTTGTAGCGGTAACATTTACTCCTTCATCTGCATTAAACAATGCGTCTTTATCTGCTAATACTTTGAATACTTTATCTTCAGTAAGCGTTAATAAATTTGTATCTAATGCATAAAGTTTTTGTATTCCTCCATAATTAGGTTCCAACTCTTTAGTAATACCATCAGCTTCAGAAAAATTATTTAATCTATTTATACCGGTTCTAGAATTATATAAGCCAGAAAATATTAAGCCTGCTTTTCTTCTTTCTTCTGCATAAAAAGGTAAAGGAGTATTTACACGTATTCCTTTTACTAGGGTAGTTGCATTAAATTTATCTAATATAGTTACAGATTCTCTATATATTTCATTTGTAGAGCCACCTACCGTTGCAATACAGTTGCTCCATGGAATTTTATTAACTAATCCATGCTCATTAGTATCATCATCTTCAGATATTAAAAACGTGTCTGACCCTTCCCAATATATATCTAGATTAGATTCATCTGCTGGCTCTGTTTCAAAATCTATTAATTGTAAAATTTTAACATTACCTTCATCATCAAACGATGTTTGTCCAATAGGAATATTAAATATTCTATTATCTGGATCTAAAGGATCCATATCTGGTAATCTTTTTGGTATTTTTACAAAGAAAGAACCCTTCAATTTTTTTTGACCTTCTTCAGATAATCCTCTTTTATAAAAAACTACAGATTGTTTAACATTATTATTATTAGGATCTAAATCAAAAGTTCCTCCAGATACACCAGAAGCTAAAGTATCACCAAGTCCTAATGTAGAAACAACCTGGTCATCATCGTTTATTTGATTTGATGTAACCAACTTTATTGTTGTTCTTTGTTTATCACCAGTTGCTTTACCAAAAACAATAGTATCTACTAATACTTTTTTAGATTCACCAATTACACTATTTGTTGATATTTCTTTTGATTCTAATTTTATAGCTAATTTTTCTGCAAAACTTGTGCAATCAATAGAAATTTCAGCTGTAGTACTTCCTGAATCATCTAACTCAAAAAGAGCATTAGCAGCAACACCTTGTGCACTAAAATAAGTATTTAATGCAGATAAAACTCCTAATGTTGCAAAATCGGTGTTATCGGCTGCTCTAATAAAAATATCTTGTGTAACACTAGTAATTCCATTTGGAGCACCTCCACCAAAATTTAGAACAATATCAGCCGCTCCGTCTGTTATTCTTACAATAGAAGCACTAAATCTTTCTAGTACTTGTGATTTTACAATATCAGGTGCTTCATCTTCTATAGCTAATACAGGTAGTCTTGCTACCTTATTCATAACTACACCGCCCACATCGTTTTTTCTATGTGTTTCTCTTCTTAATAAAAGAAAGGAATCTTCTGTAATTTTATTTCTATCTTTAGAATCAAACTGGACATAACAATTTACATTTTCGTCGCCTTCTCCGTCAGAATATGAATGAAAAGCTGTTAAGTTAAATGCTGTATTAGAGGTATCTTTTATAAAGTATCTATAATATTTTGCCCACTCAGGAGGTTCAGACTTAATACATGCTTTTAAACATATCCTAGAATCATATGTAAAATCTGTTTTTATTAAAGAACTCCCACCAAAATCAGTATTAGGTATTTTTTGTGTTAATAATCCACCTTGTCTACCAAATGGATCAATATATACTACTCCAATTTCGTAAGATCTATTTGTTTTTACAGATGGACCTGATACAGGTGTTGATTTATAACCTATTTCAGGTTCTATAATTAAACCACTACCCCCTAAATCATTTTTACCTTGGTTAAATTTTTGTAAATAATTACCATATATTATTCTATTTGCTGTAAACTCTTGAGCTTTAGCTTTTCTAGGTACATTATCAAAATGTCTTGATAATTGATCAGCAGGTAAAGCCGCACCAAATGATCTTCTATTTATAATTATATCACCAAGTGCAGTTTTTCCTCTATCTTTTACATCAATTTCAATAGTTTTTAAAACATATATAGTTGAACTTATTGATTCTGTATATAATATATCTACAGCTACTACATCTTCTCTACCAATAGGTATATTAGTAATTATAATACTTTCAAGATTATTAGTCATAAATATATTAAATCCATTTTTTAATCTTTCAGCATCACTAGGGCTTTCAATAGCGGCAAACTGCACTTCCGTAAAAGGAGCAAAAGGAGAATATTCCCCGTCGTCGTATTTCCACCTATAGCTTAAATACGGAAATGTTTTTTCAAAAGGTTTTTTATTTGACATTTATAAATTTATGGATTATAATTTGTGTCTCTTTTAGGAGGATCTTGAGGTGTATATAAAGCAGATTTAGGAATCATAGATGAAGCACCATCTTGTTTAATTTCAAGTGTTACTTCTTCTCCTGTTTTTCTATGCTTTATAACATACTCACATCTTCTTGGAGCTCCTTTATTAACAGCCCCAATCATATTAACATGTATTTGAAAAGGTATTCCAAATAGTTTTGTTATTGTAAGAATAGGTAATCTTGGATCTCCTCCTGAAGGAGACCATGCTGTTGGCCTTTGAGCAATAAAAAATTCACCCGGGTCTGGTTGCGTACTAACTACTATCAGACTATCTCCAAAACCAGTACTTTTCCCGGTAGTATCTCTAAAATTACCATTTTTATCATAAACTTGTGGCTGACCTGCTAAAAATATACTGCCTGCTACAGGGGGGTTTTGATAAATATGTAAACAACTAGGAGCAAGGGCTGTTCCGTCACTATTTGTTGCATAAGCTGCAGCATAATATGTATGGTCAAATTTAAAACCAGTAAAAGGTACTGAAAAAGATCTAAATGGATCTGTAATAAATCCTGAAGCAACCGCTAAATTATGTGTAACTACTCCAGAAGGTGGAGAATCAAAAATAGTTTTTAAGGCTGCACCATCTGTAGGTTGTGGAAAAGTTGTTGTTACATTATAAGCTCCAATTGTAGCGGCTTTTGCAGCGTGAAACCCTTGTTTTCCTATTACAAAAAATCCAGCTGCAGTTATACCAGAAGTATTTAAGCTTACTTCTCCTGATAATGTGCCTCCTTTACCCCCCTTAGTAAATCTAACACTTGCTACATTAGGCAAAGCTGATTGAGGTGCTACAGATGCATTATTTAAAATTGTTATAGTATTACTACTTAATACCGGGTTTGTTATATTACCACCATTTATTTTGAATGTTGCAAAAGCACAAGCGTGATAATCTACTCTAGATATTACACTAGATGATTCAAATAAATCATCGCCAACTTTAACACCTGGTGTTCCAGTTATTGTTATCCTTGAGGTTGCATTTCCAAGTTCAGTTAATTTTTGAGCTTCAGTAGCACTAGAAGAAAAACTACTAGTAGGTTTTAAATAAAATCCTACAGAATTAACTTTATAGTTTTTACCTTCTGCTATAGCTTCACCTGTTAAAAACACTTTACTTAATTTTGAATCAACTGCAAAATCTAATATTGTAATAGTAGGAGGGTGATCTACAATACTACCTGTACCTTCTGTTGTAAATTCTTTAACATGGCCATACTTTGTAGCATTGTAATCGTCTCTAGCTAAATTTAATACTGATGCGTATCCGCCTCTTGGAGTAACTTGACTAGGTGAACAAAAAGCTACAAAGTAATATGTTGTATTTGGTGTAAGACCTGTTACGTCTACTGCATATTGTCTATAGCATCCATTTACATTAACATCTGAAGTATCAGGGTCGTCTGAAGTAGCGTGTGTACGAGCTTGTGCTAATGTAGTTGGTGATGTTGATGAACTTAATAATGCAGAAGATGCTGAGCTTGCCCAAGTATCTAGATCGTCATTTGCACCTGTACCAAAGTAAGAAACATTTGTTGTAGGAGGTTTTGTTGTGCTATATTTAAAACCACAAGTTTGTACAACCTGTTGTCCAACTCCTGGTCCACCGTTAGCACCAATCATTCCTAAAAGTTTTACAGAATTCTGAGTAACAGAAGATTTTAAAAATGCATCACCCGTACTATCTTGAGTTTTAACAGTAGGTGCGCCAGCAACTAAACCACAAGTACCTGTACTATTTGTACCTACTGTAAATGAAGTAGGTGGTCCAGCATATTGTAATTCACTAAAAAATGATTTTCCACTACTATATTCAACTTGAGCCACAAAGGTATGAGCTTTATATGCTGCTGATTTATAATTAGTGCCACTATTACCGTGGTATTTATATAAATAATCCCAACCTGTATCAGGTCTAGTCCCATGTAAATCTTTAATACTAGCAGACCTAACAGCTAATCTAAAGTCTGTTTTATATTCTCCTATAAAATTACTTTGTGAAGCAGTTGTATTAGTACTTTTATCTGGATCAAAAGAAAATAATGCTGGAGATAATGGTGAACTTAATTCAAATGTATGAGAACCTCCAGTTGCAAATAATCTTGTATTAGCAGTAGGATATAAAGCTAATCCACTACCACTTACACCTGTTAAATCTAATAATTGCCCTTCACCTGATGGGTCACCATATTCCTCTATAGCTTTAATTACATCGTCTACATGGTCAAACCCTTTATAATGGTTTATATCAACATCATTGCCAGAGGGCCTACATTGATGTAATATAATTCTATCAGGAGTACCTAAAGATGCTGGTGAATGTGCAAAATGTATTTTTACATCATAAGCCATAGTAGGTATACTAATTCCAGTAGCCGTATCTAGTTCTGTAAGGTCTACATTAACCTGATCTCCATTTCTATTTGTTGTTTTAAAGGATCTAGTTTCAAGACTTTTAACAGCAATATCACTTATTTGTATTATAGGTTTATCTAAATCTTTAGCTGTTTGCACTTCAGCTATTTCAGCAGCTTTATTTTGCATACTATATTGATATGAACCGTAATTTGTAGCTAAGGCTTCGCCCGCTGAATTTGTTGCGTATGCTACATAATATATTGTAGTTCCAGCAGCTAAATTTTGCATAGCTATAGTTGTATCTAAATCAAAATTCCCTACTCCAGTACTTTGAAGAGGGTGAGTAGATGCACAAGATAATTTAAAAGTATTTGCAGCAGCACCAGTTTTAGTTGGGGCACCATTTGAAGCTACTCCTTGAGAAAATTCATCTGCTAAATCATAGGGATCTGATAGAGTTGTAGAAAAATAAAAGCCATAATCAGAAATATTTGCTCCGGTAAATCCAGTATTATATATTTCAGCTTTTAATACTGCACCACCAGATAAAGAAACTCCTTTTAAATTATATACTCCAGGTTTATTTTTAGCTCCAGCTGTAATAACTTTTGTTTTAACAGTAGCAGCGGCTACATGGCCGTCTGAATATTGAGTTCCATTTCTATCAATTAAATATCCTACGAAAAAATAAGTATATCCACCTTGTACATCTCTAAGAGTTGTTGAAAAACTAGGTAAAGGCGACCCTCCTGAATTACCAAAACTATCTCTTACTTCATATTTACCTGGAAATTGTTTAGATGGATCTGTATTTTTGTCTGCTTGTTCTATAATTTCAGCTAAAGTAGGAAAACCATAATCACTATTAACATAAGGTTTACTAATATAAAACCCTTGACTAGAAACCGTTACATCAGTTTTATAATTTCCTGTTAATGTTATTGCTCCTGTTAGATAGGGGCTATAGCTACCAGTTGCTACAAAGTCTGTTGTAGACCCACTTCCTTGTGCTGAAGGCTGTGCTTTTACTTGTGTATTCATTACTTCCCCGTAATCTTCTTGTGGAAATCCATCTTCTTTACCGAAAGCAAACCAACTTAACCCACCAGTAGCTAAATTTGTATTATAACTTTGATTTGATGCAGTACTGTCTACAGATTGAATAACAGTATCTAAATGAACACTTATATTAATATCTTGTGTAATAACATTTGTGTCTGTAATAACTTTAAAAGAAGTTGGAGGAGACGCATTTAATCCCGCTAATATAGTTTGATGATTTGAATTAGTATTTGACCAATAAAACCCAGCTTCTATTAATTTTTTAGTATTACCAACTAATCCTGTTAATCTAGTTTCTACAACAGAAGCAAAAGTAGTTGGAAATGTAGTTACTTTTAATTTTTTTCTACTAACAGTTTTTACAGTATTACCACTACCACCACCGCCATCATCTTTTGGGTCTGGATCAATGAAAGTATCTATAGGATCAGACATAGGTACTGTTGTAAAATCTGTTTGTAAACTTTCAGTAGGATGTTCTTTAAGTACTGTAATATCTCTTAATTCAAAGGGCCTATTGTATATTTGTGTTGTTCCAGAAGTATGATCAACATCAACACCCTCAAAATTACCTTTAAATTTTTCAATGTTAATTTTATGCGGTTCAGTTTCGTTATCTACCCAAAATAGCATACCGTCTATAACGTTTATGCCTGTAATTAAACGACTAGTACTAAAATTTAATATATTACCTGCCATATTATATTTCTGTATATTCTATTATAACTTTAGGGTCAAGATCTCTAACACCGTCTACTAATTCTAAATCTTCTAAAAAATTAAGGTTCATTTCTTCAATTATTAACTCTGTACCAGTACTTATAGTGTCACCTTCTTTAAAATTTATAGGTAGTTTATAAGCGTTTGTTATTTTATTTATTTTAATATTTACAGAAGGTGTAAAAGATTCTTCATTAAAAAAAACAGACTCATGTCTTAATATTTTTGTTGCCATATTAATAATTATATGTTATATTTACAGTATGAGTTACAGATGCAGTGCCAGCATTTAAAGCATTTGGATCACATTCAATTAGTATTCCTGGGTTTGTCCCAAATACTGCAGGTGCTGTATCAAATACAAAAAAGTCATAATCAACGCCTGCTGTTTTGCCAGATATTGATACATCTAATTTAGAAGCATCAAAGCTTGCAAAAGATGTAAAACCAACCCCACTAGATGGAGCATTGCCTGTATTTGCAAAAGGTATAACAATAGAGCCTTTATTACCAGACGCTAATGGCCCTATAATAAAAGGGTCTGTAGTTGCTGCAATCCTTTGTGCATCACCAGGTACATTATATTCGTAACTTCCGCTATGGCCCTCTGCTAAATAAGGTACAGTGCCTGTTCCTGTTTTTGCAAAAGTTGGTGTAAATTTTGAAGTAAATGTAGAAGTGCTAGTAGATCCTACTAATATTTGTGTAGAATTGCTTGTAAAACCAGAACCAGAAACAGTTATAGTATATAATCCTGATGCCTTACCGGCTAAATCTATTTCAAAACTTTGATGTTTAGCATTTGCAAAAGTTTTATCTTCAATTGTTAAAGCAGCAGGTCCTGTACTTGAAGCACTAAGTATTCCATTATTATTACCGCTGCTAGCACCCATTGTGGTTTGACTATTATGCAGCCCATCTGCGGTAGTATTAAATATATTAAGATAAGCTTTATTGTTACTTTTAATTAATGGGCCATAACCTACAGAATATGAATCATGAATTGTAGCATCCGATATACCTGGAGTAATATATAATTTATTTGCTATAGGCCTTCTAACTGAAGAAACCGGCGCTGCTGATGTTGTAAATGTAAGAACATTTGTTGCAACACCTTGTCCAACACTATTAGTTGCAGTTGCTACAAAGCTAACTAATTTTTCATTTGGAATTCCAGTTACATCTTTGTTAAAATCATTATTAACACCTGTTGATGTTACTGTGCTTCTAACTATTCCACTCCCACCGTTTGTTAATTCAGAAACAGTTAAAGCTTCATTACTTGCTGACTTATAACCAAAAAAGAAACCTTGACTAGTTACATTAACATCGTCATTATCTAATTCTCCATTTAGGGTAGCTGTAGTTAGTGAAACATTAGTAGCGGCTGCTGTTGTTGGTGTAGGAGCTGTAATTGATGGTTGATTTGCTGTCATAGATCCTGTTACATATGCGCCAGAGGTTTTATAGTTTGCGTAACCTCTAGGAACTCTTACCTTTACAGGTATTTTTACCGATTTTGTAGAACCTGAAGTATTTGCAGGAAATCTTGGTGTTATTGCAATAGCAGTACCTTTTCCAGATAAAACATTAATTATACCATTTTGTGAAATACTACCAGTTACACCAGCCATAGTAAACGTAAAAGTTGTTTTTTTAGCAACAACAGGTTTTGTTGAATCTAATAATAAAGTATTAATTGCATTATTTGTAATATCATATTCAAAAATACCGTCTATATTATCTCCTGTAACAAAATAATAAATTTTATTTTCCTCTGGATGAGGATAACTACCAATTACTTTTGCGTTTGGATTTGTTGATGAGCTTAAACCTAATATATTTTGATTAGCAATAAGTTCATTGCCTTTCATATTTTCTATTACTCCAACATTTGCATCTTCTGAAGTATCTACACTTATATTTAAAGCGTCTCTATAGGTACCCTGAGGAACTATTCTGTCATCTAAATCTCTTTCAAGTTTAGCCTGATTAAAAGTTCTTTTACTTTGTGCCATTTAATTTTAGTGTTTAATCCACTTACTTTTACCTCTTAGTATTTGAGCAAGTTCTTCTAATTTATAATTACTTAATCTTATTTTAGCATTTCTTAATTTTGCAAAAGCTTCTTTTTTATATAAAGGTACTAACTGTGCACTAGCAGGGCGAACCTTAGCTAGGTTATATAGCATGTATGCATAAGCCGCATCCTCTGCAAGTTTAGGCATAAATACTTTACTTAAATCTGCATTATCATCTAAACCATCACTTATATAATCTAATACAACTATATCTTCGTTTCTATTTGCAAAAGAACCATCAAAAAATATTAACCCTGCTTTATGATCTATAAAATAAGTTCCAGCAGCATTCATGTCTTCAGGTATCCCACCATATCTTTTATTAAAATATGAAAAATTATCATTATTATAATTTGAATAATAGTAGTCTTGTGCAGATTGTAATGTATTTGCACTATTACTAGCATCTTGAAAACGTGTTGCTAAAGTTGATTTAGATGCTGTAACTATTTTACCTTGTCCATCAAATGTAATATTACTATTATTATCTTGTATAGGTGCTGTAGGATCTCCTGATCTTCTTTGCGGTAATAATGTTTTTTTAGTACCATCTACTCCTACGCAAGATATTTTAATATAGTTTACATAATCTTGTGGTAATGGAAATTGTAAAGAATCACCTAAATCTAGTTCCATACTTTTTTCAGAATGCAATACATCATAACTAAATTCTTGCATTGCTCTCTGGGCCCAGAAATCTAATTCATATCTCGGTATTTTAGGCAAAGCTTTATCTTCACCTATATAAGCAATTATAAAGTTATTAATTATATCCTCTAAACTAGTTCTGCTGTAATAACCTAATCCTTTAAAATCAGATGGTATATTACCGCTATCACCTTGATGTTGTGCATAATACTGTTGACCAGTATATTCTTTTCTAGTTTCTGCCATTATCTTTCAGATTGAATTATTTGTTGTTCTTTTGCTGAAGCTACTTGTGTTATATCTGCAGCTCTTATAATAACTCCCGCATAAGCAAGTATTTTAATAACTAATTCATGAAACTCAGATGGATGTAACTCAAAATTCTTATAGTTATTATCTGATGTATTCGCAACGATTTGACCCGCTGCAGTACCACCAACCCAATTAGGGTCATTTGGTTTTCTTATATAATTAATTGTTATACTTGATATACCTGATGTAGGATTTACAACTAAACCATTTTCATGTAACACATATACCGGTGATGTAGTTGTTGGTTTTGCTAATGGTGACCTATTTAAAACATTTAATAATTTATTAGTTGTTTCTTGTATAGGTATATTTACAGAGTTTAATACATGAAACACACTGCTAAGCCTGTAAAAATTACTTGGATAAGCATAATAACTAGCGGTTGTATTACCGGCAGCATTTGTAAAGCTTGCTGAAGATATTGTTTCTTCATTTTCAAACAAAGCTATTTTTTCTTCTATGTTTTTTCTTATATCCGAATAATCAGAAGAGTTTGTTATAGCATAGTTTCTTGAAGAAAAGTAACCTTCAAATATTTCATTCTGTGCCTGCTTAGCTAAAGTATTAAACTCAGCCGGCGTTACATAACCTCTGTTTTCTTTATTTAGTATATTTAATACTGTTTTATAAACACTATCTGTAAGTACCATTATTTATTTATTAATTAGTTAGCTATGGCTAAGCGAATAACCATAGCCAGGTGTTTTACGAAAGCTTTTTCTGTATAGCTTTCATAACGTCTACTCCTTTATCTGTTTTAAGGAAGCGAGCAAACGCGGTATAAGGATGTTCATCAAATGGTACTTTCATTATTGTTTTACCATTTTTAGCCCATTTAAATACTGTATTATCATCAGTTAGATTTACTAAATGTGATTCCACAGCTCTATTTGCAAGATTTCTAAGTTTTATATCTTCATCGTTAGCAACTTCAATAAATAACTCAGGATTATTTTTTGCAAATAAATAACAATCTCTTTTTATTTCTTTTGTAGACATTTTAGTTACTTCTGAACCAACTTCTGTTCTAAGTATAGCCTCTAAATGTTCTATTTCTAATTCTTGAACTAATCGTTGTGCTTCGATTTCTTGTTCAATCATATCAATATCATCTTTAGCTTCTTGAACTGCATCTAGTTCTTCCCATAACCATTTATCTGGATGATATACAGATAAAAGTTGTTGTAATAAAGGATTATTTCTTGGAACAACAAGTGTTCCATCTTGAAATACCACATGATCTAACTGTGCATATTTATCTTGTTCTTCTACAAATAAACTTTTTTGATTACTTGCATATCTAATCTCTCTATTAACTTTTTTATCTTCATCAAACCAAAGCATTCCAGTGCTTCTTATTTTATAAGTTAAAGGAGAAATATCTTTTAACTTATATGTTCTATCTTTTAATTCCCAATTTTTCATAATATATAATTTAATAAAATAAATAAAGATTGAGGTGCCCGTTAAGACACCTCATCTTTAAATTAAAATTAGTCTTTTAGTAAAAAGAAGTTATTAGCTCCTTGTACTATTAAACATCTTTCAGATAAGAATGAAACTCGCATTTCATCTGTAGTAGTAGTATAAGCACCACCTACAGAACCTGTAATCCAAGTTTTCATTTTTCTATCATCAGTTTCAGAAGCTCTATATCTTACGTGTAAGAATGGTCTTTTAATATTTTGACCTAATTCTTGATCGTAAACTGTAGAAGTTCCAGCAGGAATTATAACACCTTCAATATCACTAAATAAACCTCTTGTTCCAAAGTCATTTAAATATTTCCAGTCAGTTTTATAGAAGTCATATCCACCTCTTCTAAATCCTGAAAACCCTAAATTTAAAGCCATTTCTTCGCTGTTATTAAATACACCATAAGAAGTACCGCCAGTTCCATAAGAGTTTTTAGCAGCAAGTGCATCGTCAATAGCTAAAGATAAAGCCTTATCAATGTAAAGCATGTTTTCTTCAATAGCTCCATTTTTATCTAATTGTTTTAATATAGTATCAAAACCATTCATATTTGTAGCTAATTCTGTAGAAAGATCTGTATAAACATTTCCTCTACCAGTTAAAGCAGCAAATAAACCTTCTGTTCCACCTCCTGGTGATGCAGCTTGTGTGCTTTTAACAGATTCTATCATAGACATTTCTAAATAGTCTTCAAATCTTTGACGAGTTTCGTGCTCAGATTGTAAATACCATAAATATCCTGAAGCTCCGTTTTCAGAAGTAACTTCAATCCATCCTATTTGTGCAGTATCAGAACCATTGATTTGATAATTATCTTTTAATATCATTGGCTTATTAGTATAAGAAGAATAACTAGCATCAATTGAGCCAGCCATTCCGTCTGTACCTTTTGCAAATTCAGAACCGTAAACTAATACGTGGTAATGATCTCTATTGGAAGCATTTATAACACCATTCCAGTTAGCAGCTTCTAAGCATGAAGCTACAAATGTTGATGTGTCACCAGAAGCAGCAGTTCCGCCAGTGGTTACAATACCTTTTAATACAGGGCCTGTATTTACTCCTGCGCTAGTTACAGCTTGAACCATAATAGTTTGTCCTACCCTTATTGCAGCAGCAGCGGCAGCAGGATAAGCAGTTCCATCAGGATTTGCTTCTAAGCCAACAGTAAATGTGTTTGTACTAATTCCTGTTACATTTTTATATGCAACATGTAATCTACCTTGTTCTACCCATCTTATTTCATCAGAAGCTGAAGGCATCTCTGCAGATACTAATTTTAAGAAACTACTAATAGATCTGTTTCCATAAATTTCAGCTTGCTTTTCATAAACATCAGGTAAGAACTGGTTTGTAAAATCAAAATTGGTAATATAATTACCTTGGAACAGTTGGCCTTTGCTAGGCGAAGGCGTCAAATGTTCTATTCCAGTTGTTAGTGCCATTTTTTATAAATTTATTGTTTAAGTTTAACTCTAAGTTTTGAACTAGAATTACCTGAAACAACTCTAAATTTTTGACCGGATTTAGTTTCAATAAATCCTTCTTTTCTTGGTTCCATATTTATATTTTTAGCTTCTTTTGCACTTTGTTGTAAAGCATCGGCACGGCCCTGCTCATAAAAATGCTGAGCTATTTTATCTGCATTTCTTGCAGCAAATAAAGCTTTATGATAACCACTTGCATTTTCTAAATCTCCTTTATCGTTTAAAAATTGATTTACAAAATTTGCAAGATTAGATTGAGCATTTTTTGTTTCTGTAACATTATTAACTTTATATCTATATTTATTATTTCCAACTTGGAAATCAAATCCTTTAAAGTCGTTACTAAAAACATTTTCTGTTCTCTGTAAAAATTTATTTGTTATTTCTTTGTTTATTTCTTCGTTCCTTTTTGAATCTTCATAAAACTTCAAAGCATTTTGATATTGTTCAGGTATTTCAGTTTGCTTTTTCAACTTGATGTCAGCATAATATTTATCCCTATTAACAGTAAAAAACTGTCGAGCTTTATGTATTTCTTCTTTGTATGCGCGCTTTTTAGCACGTATTTCTTTAGGGTCATCATCTTCAGTATATGAAAAATTATCTTCCATATATTCTGATATTTCAGATTGTTCCCATGGTTTAGATTTTGTATAATATTCTCTTAACAGTTCACTGTCTTTTAAATTAGATACATCTTTATTAAGAGCTACATAATCTTCAATTGAACCTCCAGTTTCATCCATAAACTTTACTAGCTTATCAACATTTTCTGGTAAATTTATTTCAGGTTCTTTTGGTTCAGGTTTTTTGTTTACCTCAGCCGAACGTTGATCAACTTTAGGTTGATTAGTTTCAACTTTTTCTGGCTGTTTATTTTCTTCTTCTTTTATAAGTTCAATAGGAGAATCTATTTCTTCCCTTTGTTCTTCCTTGTTACTTTTATTGTTTTCTTCTTGTTTATTTTCTCCGGCAGGTTCTTTAACTTCCTCTTTGTTTTTCTTTTGAACTTCTTTGCTAGTTTCGGATCCGTCGCGTACAGATACCTCATTTGTGCTTTGCTTCTGAACGGCATCTTTTTCTTTATTTTTTAATTTATCTAAATCTACTTTTATAACATCGTTATCTTTTTTACCTGCAGCTTCTGGTTCAATTTCACCTTTTTCTACAGCTTTATCTAAAACAGCTTGTTCTGTTTGTTGTTTAGATTTTGGTTCGTCTGTGACGATTCCTTTTACTTTCCACTTTTCCATAATTTAATAATATATAATAATTTAAAATTTATTTAGGTTCAAATCTTGAAAGATCGATTCCACCTAAAACATCGTTACCTTTAGATTCAAATGGTTTAGAAGGTTTTGCACTTCGTACAGGTTTACTAAGTTCCACTTTTTCTTTTGAATCTAACTCCATTTGTTTTAATTTCATGTTTAAATCAAACTCAAATTGCATTAACTCTCTTTTTGTTCTAGCTTCTGTTTCAAGTTTTTGTATATCAAAATTCTTTTGTGCTTCTTGAAGCTTCATTCTTGATTCAACTTTTATACTTTCAGCTTGAGCTTTTGCCATTTCAGCAGCTTGTGCAGCCTGAGCATTAGCTTGTGATTGAGCAGCAATATTTCTTTCTGCTTTAATTTGATCTGCAGCTGCTTTTTTAGCTCTTCTAAATTTTAATAATTGATTAGCTAATTTTATATTTTTTATTGCTCTAATATCTATTACATCTTCTAATAATATTTGATCTCTTGATAAAGCAGCTTGTATATTATTTTCAACTAGTTGTTTATCATCTTCATCAGGATCTAATTCTATAAATACACCAAAGTCATGCAAATGTATATTATTTATTTCTTTTAGCGCACCTACGGTAAACCTACCTAAACTTTTAATAAATACATCTCTTTGTGGATGATAAGCTAATACATCTTTTAATCTTATAGATATAGCTTCAGCTAATTCACTAGTTATATACATAGAGCTATGTAATATATGCCTTGTAGCTGTATTAGAATTTGCAGCTGCTAATTTTTGTACACCAACTAATGCATTAGGATCTGGGTCAGAGCCGTCTCTTGCTTCATTTAATCCGGTCACATCTCTTATCATATTTAAATAATAATTATATGACTGTATTAAAAGTGTTGATTGTTGTCCACCACCACCGGGTAATTCTTGAATAGGTACTTTACCTGGATTTGCGTCACCATCTACAGTCATTGAACGACCAATAATAGATCCTGTTTGAAAATATAAATTTAATGCTTCTTGCGGATTATAGTTTGTACCATTCCCTAAATCTATTTCAGATAATCCATCAGCATCTACAAATACACCAGATGGTGTCATTCTTTGTATTACTTGTTGTAATTTTAGATGTGTTAATTGTATTAAATCAGCATAAGTAACCATTCTACTAACTAAACTTTCAATTTTACCTTTATAAAATCTAGGAGCACTTACAATATAGTTCATCATAACTGTATTTACATTTGAGTCAGGACGAACCATATTTTCAGCTTTTTGCCATTTTAAAAGTTTATTAGCACCTAAAACCATAACACCTTCATATATAACTTCTCTTGTTTGTGCTACTTTTTCAAACCTTGTTCTTTGGTCTTTAGGTGGATTAAAATTATCATCTTTTTTAATTGCCTTTTTAGCGCCAGAAGATGTTTCTTTTATTTTAAATACACTTTGTTCCCAAGATTTCCAATTAAAATACAATACAGTTAATGTATTAGAATCATAAGAGTCATTTGAATCATTATTAGTATAATCATATTGATTCATTTTAGAAGATCTTTTTATACAATCTTCAAACTCTTCATCTGATAATCCAGGAAATTGTTTTTTAAGTTCATTAGATTTTATTTGTTTTATTTCACCAAAATAATATACGTCTTGAAAATTAGGATCTTCTGTATATGAATATACTAAATTAGCAGGATCTACGTATTCGAGTTTAATACCATCAGTATTATTAAAAGTGTGCTTAGCACAAGATATACCCAAAACAGTTTGGTCATAATCTAAACGTTTTTTAAGTTCATAATAATGATTTCTTTTAAATACATTGTCAATAGCTTGTTCATGAGCTAACTCAATAGCTTGTTTATATCCTATTTGCATATGTAATTCTAACTCTTCATCACTTTCAGGGGTTGGCTGGCCTGCAAAGTTTTCAATATTTACGCCTAATTTTGTATCAACTTGTTTTATAAAATCTTTTGTATTCATATCTTCAAGCGTCATTTCTACAAAATCAGTTCTTTTTTTTGTAGAAGAAGGATCTTGTGCAAATGCTTTAATTGTAAATAATCTATCTTGCATACCATTTACAACTATATCAACAAACTTTGGTATTATAGGTACAGGTTTCCAATCTAAATTTAAATATGATAAATCACCATTTATAGAAAATTCATCTTTATATTTTTGTATTGACTGTTCACCTCTAGCATATAATTTTAATCTATGGAATTCTCGTTGGTTTTGAAGAAACCTACCTGTACCGGCACTCTTCCTAAACCACTCATTTTTTATACCTCTTGCCACTTCCAATCCGTACTTTTCACTAGCTTTTGTAGTGTCATCAACCGATTGGCTGGGAAATTGAGTTGTATATCCTGTAGCTTCTGCCATTATTATAATATTTTACTTTTTAATCCTGAATTATTATATTTAGAAAATCCAAAATCTATTTTTCTTGTTTGTCTTTCTGCTCTTGGAGCATATAAATGTCTTTGGCAAGCCATTATAGCTAAACCACTACTTATTGAAGCATCAAACTTTGTTCTATTGTTTATATTAAACTTAGACCAATCTTCGAGTGTTCTTTGAAAATACATTCTACCATGCTCTTCATTTGTTATACCTACATTTTCTTCTATGTAAGATTCTATCGCAGATGCATGAGCTTGTCTTATATCTTCTGATGTATTAGGTATACCACCTAATTCTTTTTCTGTTACAGATAATTTATTTCTAACTTTATCTGGACGGTTCATAGAAAATCCTCTATAACCTCTCCTTTTTAAATGATATAATAATCTTGGTTTATTATTTTCTGCAAGTATTGGCATACCATAAAATACTATTGCCATTAATACATCTTCAAAAAATATTTCAGCTGTTTGTGGTCTTGCAATATATTCTAAAAAAAATTGTGATTTAGGAACATCTGGTGATAACGAAAAACTTGTTAATCCGTGTAATGATCCATTTGAACCACCTCCATCTGTTGTTCCACTTATATCATAACTATCACATCCAAAAGCACCATAAGCTTTATTACCTGGATATTTAATACCATTTTTAACTTCTATATTGTTTTGCATATCTGTTGGAAGAATCCAAGATATTTTGAATCTTCCATTAGGGTTAGGATAGAACTGTACTTCAGTATCTTTAACACCGTTTTTCCATTGAAAGGAACCTGTTGTTACATATCCTGATGCAACCATTTCTTCATTAAAATCTATCTGTTCGTATATTCTTGATAGATTAAATATAGATTCTTTTGTTTCATCCCTAAATGCATGTTTTTCAGTTCTAGGGAACTGTCTATAGTATTCGTTTAAAGCATCGGCATTATCTTTGAGCCCATCTGCTTCATTCTCCCAATGATCGATAACTCCGTTATAGATAAGTTCCCCGTCAATTCCTTCAACCGGAGTTTCCGGAGTGTCGAAGACAGGAAAACCAAATTTGTTAATGAATCCTTCGAAGTTCCATTCCATAGGTATGAACAAAGCATATAATCCACTAGCAGTCTGCCCATTGCGATTTCGCTTTTTCTTTGTGAGATCTGAGTCATTATAAATTTTTTTAAAATTACTACCACCTTTATCTAATGCATTAGATGTAGATCCCATCATACATTTACCAACTATCTTCGAACCGAGACGGAGACACGTCTTTGTGACCCTCCAGTTATTGAGAATGTTGTCCGGCTTCTCCCACTTGCCCGATTCATCGTGGACGAGGATCTGTAGTTTCTCCCCGTCGTAGGAATTGTCACCTGTATTCTTCCAGTCGATGGTGGTATCAAGTCCCATTTGATCACCCTCTTCGGTGGTTTGGGTGGTTGCCTGTATTGTCTTTCTTGTGAGCCTTCTCGATGGTACCTTGTACGATAATTCTGTCTTTGGCCTCTCCATACCGTCCTGTATTGGTTTAAAAAAGAACGGGTAGTTCGTGGAAATCGGGACAACCTTATCTGTAAACATCTTCTTCGCGTCTGCTCCAGTCTTTGATAATATCCCAAACCTCGCATCTCTGGTAATAGTTGCCACGTTGACAACTTCTGAAGACGCCATAAAGGAGAAACCAGACCGTCTATTCTTAAGGTAGCACATTCCATAACATCTATAATCGGCCTTACATGCCTCCCAGAAATAAAAGAATAACCTGTTTGCATGTCTAAAGTCGGGTGAACCCACATCGATCTTTGTCCAATTGAGGTATATATAATGGGAGCCGGTGAGGTAACATGGCTCACCGTTGCACATGAACCAGTAACCATCAGAACGAAAATCAAATTCTTTATTAATGTATTCATAATACTTTTCTTTTATATCTTCGTTATACGACTTAAAATTATATATACTTTTAATTTTTTTAAGTGTAGCTGGTTTTGGTGTTTTAATAAATACCTGTTCTTCTTTTTTTAACTCTTGACCGTTAATTTTTTTAGGTATTGAAGGAAGTGCAATTTTTAATCCTTGTATTTCATATATTTCACCTATCGTGCCGTCTTTACTTATAACAACACAATCTAAATCTTTATTATAACCGTACTCGAATTTTTTATATCTATTATTATTTTTAACTAACTTAGATGATAAATGTTCGGTGTGTATCTTATATAAGCTTTGTTTATACATTATTTAATACGATCTTCTACACCGAAGAATTCTTGTTTTTTAGATTTATCTTCTTTATCTACACTTGTAATTTCTTCTACTTTAGCCATCATAGCCATAGCGTCTTCCATAGCTAATCTATAGGCTGATGCTGATATTTTTACTTTTTCAGGATCTAGTTCTTCTGGATCCATTTTTTTATTCATAACTTTTATTAACTCATCTATAGAGTTTTCAGCAGCTTTGAGTAGTCTCTCTCTTGTTTTTTTTACGTCCATAGTTTATTGTTATATCATTTAATAAAATTCTGTATAATTTTTGGTCTTCAATATTAAACTCATATTCAGAACCCGGTGTAAAGCCCACTATATCGCCTACGGACACGTTTAACGAACTTAAAAGCTTATTACTATATACAAGCTCTCCAACCAATTCTTTTTCTTTTAAAACACTCCATTTAAAATCTTGTGGTAATGGCTTAACAAAACAATATCTATCAGGACATTTCCATTTACCATTATTTTTGTATGCATATACTTGGTCTGGACTAACAGAATAAATATTTTCATCAATATATGATGATGAATTTTTTTCTTTACCCTTAACATCAATCCATCTTCTAAATACATTATGATGAACAATTACTTTATCACCTGGTTTTATTTTAGTTTTATAATTTATAGGTACACTTTTAACTGTACCTATTCTATTAACAAACTTATAATCTCT
>Ga0209433_10000133_pt1 | contig 22120 bp, 22 predicted proteins | sample METZYME_5_50m_FD_187552 | JGI IMG/M metagenome (GOLD analysis project Ga0209433, IMG submission 187552) | Marine microbial communities from oxygen minimum zone in mesopelagic equatorial Pacific - METZYME_5_50m (SPAdes) (version 2) | ecosystem: Environmental > Aquatic > Marine > Oceanic | place...
ATCTCGGTTCTTTTTAGATATTCCAATTCCGTTATCTTCAATTTCAATCAATGCTTTACTTCTATTCTTTTTTATCCTAACAATAATCTCGGGATCAGTAATATTTTCTGTAGCTTGAATAGAATTCTTAACAAGATTAGTAATAACTCTGATCAAATTTGTTCGATCAATTTTTACCTTAAGCAAATCAATCTTAGTTTCAAATGCAATATTTTTTTCATTAAAAATTTCTAAAGCTAGCTTAGTTGTGGAAATAATATCAATATTTTCATTTTTTTGAGCAGGCATCTCTGCAAAATGAGAAAAAGCAGTTGAAATGGAACTCAAGACATCAATTTGTTGAACGAGTGTATCACTAAAATCTTGAATCTTTTCCTCAATTTTTGGGTCTTTAGAATTAAATCTCTGCTTAAAACTTTGCACAGTTAATTTCATTGGTGTTAATGGATTTTTTATTTCATGAGCAACTTGTTTAGCCATTTCTCTCCACGCAAGCTCTCTTTGAGATTTAGAAATCTTTTTGACGTTATCATCAATCTGATCAACCATGTTGTTATATGAACTTACTAGTGTGAACATTTCCTTACTTGAAACATTGGTTTTAATTTTTTTATTGGATTTATCTAACCTCATTTGTCTCATTTTTTTAACTAATTCTGATATTGGATTTGTAATATAACTAGATACAAAGTATGATATGATTATTGCTAGAACAAATAGAAGAATATAAACCTGTGCTATATTAATAATAAAGGATCTCACCTCATAGGCATTGAGTCTGTCGTCATCAATATAGGGTAAATTTAATATCCAAATTGGTCTATTATTAATATCCATAATGTATGAAAATGATGATCTGTACAGCTGATTATCCAATTCATTTTTATTTACAATACTCAAATCATTTGAATTTGAAAGATTATCAATCAAGTTATTATCAAGCTTTGGAGATACATTGCTTTTAACTGTTGTTCCTACGAGTGTTCCGTCTAAATCATATAAAGTGAAATCAATATTTTGCACATCAGAAATTTTAAAAATTTCATCTTTTAACTCTTCATCTAGGACTGTACTTATATTTATACCTTCGTCAGGCCTTCTATTAAATAAATAGGATAATTGATTGTCTGGCTGTTGAGATTTTTCATTGAATAAAATATTAAATGCTCTTTGGAGTTGAGCTTCTTTTCTATCCAACCTCAACTCATGATAATACAAAGAGTTTTCTCGAATTTGAAAGCTTGTTGTTATACCTATTAACAGAAAAGATACAAATACAAGCAAAATCATCGCAAAAAATATTCGAGTTCTTAACAATAAAAATGGTTCCTTCATAAATGATTTAATCTAAAATAGTCAAAATCAAAAATTATTCCACTTAATATTTTTTATTTTAATACATTAGTTAAGATGAATCGTAGAAAATCTTTTGTAATTTTTTCATCATGTATTATAATTAGTTTAGGAATTATTTTTAAGTCTGAAACAATATATTTATTTGAGCTCGTCAAAACGATTGTAAAAATAAAAAGGACTACTGCTGACATTACTGACTACAAATATTTCGATAATATTAATATCCCAAAAAGTGAAAAACCTGAACCCTGGCCAATTCATAATGATTTTAATTCTGTAAAGTCTACAGAAAAACTCAATTCAATACACAAACGTTTAGGCACAGTGGCTTACTTAATCATAAAAAATGACTCTCTTTGGTATGAGAAATATTTTGATGGATATAATGAAAAATCATATAGCAACTCTTTCTCTATTGCAAAAAGTATTGTTACTGCAGTTCTAGGAAGAGCAATTGATGAAGGTTACATAGAAAATCTAAATCAAAAAGTTGGTGATTTTATTCCTCAATATAAAACTGGCTTGGCGTCAAAATTAACTGTTGGTGATTTATCAAGTATGTCGTCTGGTATGAAATGGACTGAAAATTATACAAATATTTTTGGGGTGACAGCAAGAGCATATGTTGGGACTGGACTTGAAAAATTAATTAAATCAAGGCCCATAATAAGAGAGCCAGGTCAATCATTTAAATATCTAAGCGGTGATACTCAACTGCTAGCGATGACTATTGAGAGGGCAACTGGACAAAAGTTATCAAATCTTGTATACGATTGGTTTTGGAACCCCATTGGAGCTGAAAATAATGCTTTGTGGCAGGTTGACAATCTTAAAACAAATACTGAAAAAGCATATTGTTGTTTTAATTCAAATGCGAGAGATTTTGCAAAATTTGGAAAATTGTTTAAAGATCATGGTAAATGGAATGGAAAAAAATTACTTGACTCATCATTTGTAAAAAAAGCTACAAGTAAAAGATTTGACAAAAGCCCCTACTATGGATATGGCTTTTGGTTAGGCAATCATAAAGGGATGAATTATTTTTCAATGAGAGGTCATCTTGGTCAGTATGTTATTGTTTTTCCAAAGGAAAATATAATTATTGTTAGATTGGGAAAAACGAATGACAAAAAAACTGAAACTGATATTTATCCAAAAGACTTAATGATATATATGGAAGAATCGTTGAAAATGACTAAAATGTAGTTTTGAGCAATAATAAAATTATCTCTGTTAAAAATTTAAAAATTTTCTCTGACCAAGTTGAATTGGTTAAAGGAATTTCATTTGACATAAACAACAATAGTATTTTGGGTATTATCGGTGAGTCAGGCAGTGGGAAATCATTGACTGCACTAAGTATATTAAAATTAATAAAGTACAAGGGACTACAACAAACTGGACAAATCTACTTTAGAAACGAATTAATAAACTCACATAATATTGATCAAATAATAAAAAATAAAATCTCTATTATTTTTCAAGATCCGATGAGTTTTTTAAACCCGAGTATGAGGTGTGGATCTCAAATAAAGGAAGCTCTAAATAAAAAAAATAAAAATGACGTTCTACAATTAATCAAAAAAGTAAAAATTGAAAATTCTGAGGAAGCTTATAACAAATATCCACACGAGCTTAGTGGTGGACAGCAACAAAGAATAATGATTGCTATTGCTATTGCTAAAAGCCCCGATCTAATTATTGCAGATGAGGCTACTTCATCACTAGATAGTTTAATAAAAAAAGACATAATAAATCTTTTAATTGAATTAAAAAAAGAATACAAAACAAGCTTGATTATTGTAAGTCATAATCTAAAGTTAATATCAAATGTTTCAAATAATGTTGTAGTTATGAATAAAGGTAAAATTGTTGAAAAAGGAACAACTTTAGATGTATTTAAAAACCCCAAAAATAATTATACCAAAAATCTTCTTTTAGAAAATAAAAATTTGAGTAAGATTTTTAATGGTAACAACAAAAAAAAGAAATTGATTCTTGATGTCAAAAAATTAAAACTATCACTTTCAGATAAACTAATATTAAATGATATTAATTTCAAACTTTTTAAAGGTGAAACGCTAGGATTAATTGGTCAGTCGGGCTCTGGAAAAACTAGTATTTCAAGATGTATAACTGGCTTTTATAAAAAATATTCAGGAGAAATTAACTATGAGGGAATCAACATTAAAGAAATTAAAAGATTTGATTATAGCAGGGAAGTACAACTAATTTTCCAAGATCCTTACTCTGCATTAAATCCAAACATAAAAATCATAAATCAACTAACAGAGCCAATAGGAATTCATTTCAAATTAAGTAAAGATGAAGCAAAAAATTTAGCAGGTGAATACTTAAATAAAGTAAAACTAAAAGAAAATTTATTTTATAAATATCCTTCTGAACTTTCTGGTGGTGAAAGACAGAGAGTGGTAATAGCAAGGGCATTGTGTTTAAAGCCAAAACTAATTATATGCGATGAATGCGTCTCGGCATTGGATAAATCAATACAAAATGGAATATTGAAACTGTTAAATCAATTAAAAAATGAATTGGAATTAACCTATATTTTTATTTCCCATGATTTGAATTTGGTCAAATTAATGTCGGATACAATAATTGTATTGAAAAATGGTGAAATAGTAGACATGAATTCATCTATAAAATTATTTAAAAAACCTAAAAACTATACTAAAAAACTAATTGAAGCTATAATTTAAAATGAATAGTATGCTAGAGTTAACTGATTCATTATTAAAATATGTAAGTATCACTTTTTTAATCTATTGCTGTTTTAACTCATTATTGAAATTTATTTATAAAAAACCATACATAATTTCTGACTTCAGAATTTATTTGATTACGTTAATTTTTATTTTCTTTAAGCTTTCAGCCTCTCTACTTACAATTTATAATTCAAAAGATTTTAATATGAAAAACTTGTTAGCTTTCATAATTGTATTGTTTGGTTTTTATTTACATAACAAAATCACTGAACCAAGAAAAAAGTTTTTTAGATTATTTGTTTTCTATTTTATTGGATTATTTATTATGATTATTTGGTAAAAGCAAAAAACACTCTAGGGAGAGTGTCTTAGGCTAAACAAACTATGAAAAACTAACAAATTAAATTTAGTTTAAATTTGCTGGATATAATATTAAAGAATTGTTAAAATGGAAAATGAAAAAATGATTGGTGTTTTAGGTGGAGGTAGCTGGGGAACAGCCATGATAAAAATGCTGACAGAAAATTCCGATAAGATTCTCTGGTACATACGTGATGATTCTCAAGCTAAAGAAATAATTAATAATAAAAAAAATCCAAAATATTTAAAGGATTTGAAAATTAAAACAAACAACGTTTTCATTAGCAGTGATATTAATGAAATAATAATTAAATCTGATATTATTATTATTGCCATACCATCGCCCTACATTAACCAAAATTTAATTGAACATAAAACTACTTTAAAAAATAAAGTTATTTTCTCAGGATCGAAAGGTGTTATTCCAGAATCTCATTTAGTTATAAGTGAACATCTTAATAGACATTTTGATATTTCCTATAATAATTTAGGTATACTAAGTGGTCCTACACACGCAGAGGAAATAGCTAACGATAAATTATCCTATTTAACAATTGGATCAACCAATAAAGAAATATGTTACTTATTATCTGATAAATTGAGCTCATCATATATTAGAACTTCAATTTCTGATGATATTATAGGCATTGAATATGCAGCTGCATTAAAAAATATCTATTCGATATTAGTAGGAATATCGATTGGTCTTGGGTACGGAGACAATTTTATGAGTGTATTAATTAGTCATTGTACAAAAGAGATGATAAGATTTATTAAATCGATAGATCAAATTAAACGTGATTTTAGTCATTCAGCCTATATTGGTGATCTTTTGGTTACAACATACTCACTACATAGTAGAAATAGAGCATTTGGAAAAATGATTGGAGAAGGACTTTCAGTGGACCAATCGATTTCAAAAATGTCTATGATTGTTGAAGGATATTATGCAACAAAAAATGCATTTGAAATTTCGAAAAGTAAAAAAGAAGATTTCGATATAATTGACTCAGCATATAAAATTTTATATCAAGGAAAAAATCCCGCAGAGGAAATAAGTTTATTATCGAAAAAATTAGATTGAGCTCTTGAACTGGTTTAAAAATCTTAAATCATTTTCGTAAAGGGTTCTTATATCTTCGATTTGATATAACAACATTGCGATACGTTCAATTCCTAATCCAAATGCAAACCCAGAAAACTTTTCCGAATCTATATTACAGTTGTTCAAAACATTGGGATCAACCATACCACAGCCAAGAATTTCTAACCATCCAGTTCCTTTGGTAATTCTATAATCAGCCTCGGTTTCTAAACCCCAATAAATATCTAGCTCAGCACTGGGTTCAGTAAAAGGGAAATATGACGGTCTTAGTCTTATCTTACTTTTTCCAAATAATTCCTTTGTAAAGTGTAATAACGTTTGTTTTAAATCGACAAAAGAAACAGCTTTGTCAATATACAAACCTTCAACTTGGTGAAAAAAACAATGAGACCTGGCAGAAATATCTTCATTCCTATAAACCCGCCCCGGTGAAATGGTCCTTATTGGTGGATCATTATTTTCCATGTGTCTTATTTGAACAGATGAGGTGTGCGTTCTTAATAGCCAATCAGGATTTTTACTTATATAGAAAGTGTCTTGCATATCTCGAGCTGGATGATGTTCAGGGAGATTCAATGCTGTAAAGTTATGCCAGTCATCTTCGATTTCAGGCCCTTCAGAAATATCAAAACCTACTTTTAAAAAAATGTCAATTATTTTATTTTTTACAATTGAAATAGGATGTCTGGATCCTAGTTTAAGAAAATTAGCTGGTTTTGTCAAGTCTTCAAAAGAATCATTTAAAGATTTATCTGAGAATTTTTCTTTGTGAATTGTTATTATCTCGTTGACCTTCTGTTTTATAGAATTAATTTTTAACCCAACTTCTTTCTTTTTACTATCAGGCACATTCTTAAGTTGAGAAAATAAATGAGGGACTATTCCTTTTTTAGAAATATATTTTATTCTAAATTTCTCAAGCCCATCTCTGTCAATGATTTTAATTTTTTTTAAATCTGCTAGATGTTTTTCTATTTCCTCTATCATTACAATTGCTAAAATATCTTAATTAAGTTAATTTTTAAAACTTCACCAAAATTTAATTAAATCTACACCATAATATATAATTACAGCTGATACAACAAATCTAAAAAACTTACCTATTAACATCCATAGTGATACTTTATAAGGATCCACTTTGAAAAAACCTAAACTTAGAGCTAAAATATCTCCCCCCAATGGAAACCAAGTAAAAAAAGCTAAAACACTTCCCCATTTGTCTATTTTTTGTTTAAATCTCAAAACTTTTTCTTTTTTAATTTTAAAGTACTTTTCAATTTTCTTCCAATCACCAATCCTTCCTACGAAATATGAAGTCATTCCTCCCATCCAATTACCAATGGTTGCAATAAAAATCGTTAACTGAAGATTAAATCCTTTTACAATTAAAATACCTAAAATTACTTCGGGGCTGAAAGGAATAACAAAAGTAGCAGCTAAAAAACAAGAAATAAATAGTCCTAAATATCCCAAATCTGCAAAGTATTCCATTTTAGTTATAAATTTACCATGAAATTATACTTAAATTTTGATTTTAATAGATTTAATAATAATAGTAATTGTCATTTATGCATTTATAAAGGGGTTTTCTAAGGGTCTAGTGAATGAAATAGCTTCATTTCTTGGATTACTAATAGGGGCTCTTATTTCTTATAGTTTTTCAGATGAGCTTTCAGAAATTATTAATAATTATATAAAAAAAGATTCGCCTTTATATGTCATTTCACCTAAAGTATGGAATATTTTAAGTTTTATTATTCTATTTATAACTACATCACTTATGTTTACTTTAGCTGGTAAGTCTCTGACTAAGCTTGTAAAATATATTTCATTAAGTACGATAAATAGGATTCTTGGTGGATTATTTAGTGTATTTAAATTTTTAATAATAATTGTATCTATCTCTATGGTGATTAATTATTTTTCTGATCTTTTAGGTGTAGAAATCATCCCAACTGATCAAATTAATAATTCTAAAGTATACCCTGTTCTTATTTCAATTGGAGATATGGTGCTGGACCTTTTGAATAATAAATCTTTGACTATTTAATAGTTCTAAAAGAAGATGTTGTTAGCCAACCTTTATTTCCATTTTTTAGTTCAATTAAGCTCCAATCATTAACACTTTCAATAATATTAAGCTTAGTTCCTTCATGAAGTTTGCTAATCTCATCTGACCTTAAGTTAGGTTCCGACCTTAAATCAACTTGTTTGTCAAAAATAATTGCTGGATTATAACTTTGATAGTTACTTTTTGTGATATTAGCTGCAGCTAGAAATAGAAGAAAAAACAATGAAAATGTCAAAGCCGATATAAAATACTTTTTTTTGTTTTTAGGCCTTTTACTAATAAAATACAAAACCAAAAATATAGCTGCTAAATACTCAAATAACAGAAATATGTACTGCCAGGTAGTGTAACTAAATAAATTTAAAATAGTGTTGATAAACAAAGAAACTTGGTTTTTAGGCAGTGAATCAATTTTATCAATTAACATATTATTTGCAAATGTTAAATTATTTAATATTTTTTCATTCCCTGGGCTTAAGACCAGAGCTTTTTCGAAATAGTAGATTGAATTTGCAATATCATTTAACTTATAGTAAGAATTTCCAAGATTATAATATAATTGCTCTGAATGACTTCCATTTTTTAAAATAACATTGTACTTTTCAATTGCATCAAAATATTTTCCTTCATTATAAAATTTATTTCCTTGGTCAAACAATTCTGCATTTTGACTAAATGATATAGACGCAAATAAAAAGATGATAAATTTAATTGTCTTTAAAATCATGATTTTTCAATATTATAAATTATTTCAACTGCTTTTTCATAATCATTTTTCATTTCATTAGAACTTGAAGGTGTGTAGCGTGCATATTCACAACTCTTTAAAATTTCAATTAGAGAAACAATTGTATCCTCTGCAATATTTTTTTGAGATAATTTTGATTTAATATTCTCCTTTGAAAAATCAGATGTTTGAAAATCAAATCTTGACTTTAAAAAATTAAATATTGCTTTCTCAAGAGATACGTAAAAAAGATCAGTATTGTTAATGTCATTCTTAGCTATCTCTAGGAAACTATCTGCTAATTTTCTGGATAATTTTGACTTTTTTTCAACCGTTGTCATTGAATCTTTAGCAAACCTAAAATAAAGAAAAATAAGTATGATTATGACTATAGGAAAACCAACTAAATATCTTAATATGCCATCTAAATTTGATTTCTTTTTTGAAATAAGCTGAAAATCAGAATCCAAATCAATAAAATTAAATTGTAACGCGCTCGCTGGTATATTTATTTTGTCATTTACAATTTCTTCATTTTCATTAGATACTACAGGGCCATCATATACATCAACAATTTTTTCGTCCGTATAAATTGAAACATATTTTTTAAGTGATGGGTTAAAAAAGGAAAATTTAATAATAGGTATTGGATATTTTCCTTGAAATTGAGGGACAATAGTATATGTATTAGATATATTTCCATTCATTCCTGAGAGTCCAATTTTAACATTTTCAGTGTACTCAGGATCATATTTTTCTAAAGAGGATGGAACAACTATTTCAGGCAAAGAGAATAGCTTTAAGTTTCCAGTTCCGGAAACTTTCAACTCAAGCTGAAACGATTCAGTAGCTTTAAGCTCACTTTTGTTGGAACTAATGCTTATATCAAAGTCACCTACAGCACCAATAAAATCATCTGGTCTGTTTTCATTAGGTAATGGCTTTACATTTATTATTTGTTTTTTAGAGGAAACTTTACTTGATGATTGATTATAAATTATATTACCAAAAAAATCTCTTCTGTTTGTTGGAACGTCAATAGAAACATCCAATGTCATTGGATTAATTTCTAAACTTCCGTCTTTTTGTGGATACAGTAATGTTTTTTTCCAAGTAACATAGTTATAGCTTTTGCCGTTTAATGAAGATCTCTTTATCTCAAGGCGTGGAACATCAATTTTTTGTGACCAAAAATTTTTAAATTCTGGTGAATCAATTTCACCTAAATTTCTAACATTAATTTCAGGGCTAAAAAATAGTTTATACACAACAGATATTGGCTCGTTTAAGTAAGGACTTCGCTTTGATATTTCCGTAACTAATTGAATATCATCATCGACCAATGACTCAGAATTATTGGGTGAAGCTGATGAATCTACAGCTTCTACAACTTGGATATCAACAGGTGAGGTTTTATAAATATCACCTTCTATTTCAATTGAGGCTTGTCCAATAGTAAAACGTCCTCTTTTTACTGGAGATAAGAAATAAGAATACGTTTTTGAAAATGTTCTAGTACCATTAATCCAGCTATTACTTACAGACTGATTTGGACCTCCAACAATGTTAAATCCATTAAAGTTGGGGGGGGAAAAATTATCCCCATCTTTATTCATCTTAAAATCAACCCTAAGATTCTCATTCACACCTAACCTATTTTTACTTACTTCAGCTTCAAACTTTACCTGAGCTGTGGTAAGTGAACAAAATAGAATCGAGGATAATATGAGAATAAACTTTTTCATGCTACCAATCTTTTTTATTGGATTTAGGATTACCCTTGAACTTTTTCTTATTAACTTTTTCCTGAACCTTTTTCTCCTCTTTACTCATAGCTTCTAAAATATTTTTAAGTTGTTGTGGAGATATGTCTTGTTTTGATGGATCATCCTTTGGTTTTGATTTATCATCTTTTTTATCTTTTTTCTCCTTTTGATCATTTTTTTCATCCTGCTTTTGATCCTTATTTTTTTCCTTATCCTTGTTGTCTTTATTATCCTTATTTTTTTGGTTATTCTTATTATTATTTTGATTTTTTAATAGTTCTTTAGCAAGGACATAGTTATAACGAGTTTCTTCATCATCAGGATTATTCAATAAAGCTTTTTTGAAATTATCAACAGCACCCTGATAATTTTCATCTTTCATAAAAGTATTTCCTAAGTTATGATAGGCTTTGTGCAATTCCTCTTTACTTTCCAATTTATTTAACGATTTAGCATAATTGAATCTTGCCTCATCTGATAAATTATTTTTATAGAGGGAATTACCCAAATTGTATGGGGCTCTATAATTCAAAGAATCATAAGAAACAGCTTTTCTGTAATTATACTCAGCATCTTGATATTTATCTTTTTGAAAATCATTATTTCCATCAAAAACAAAATTATTAGAGTCTTTTCTATTTTCATCTTGAGAAAAAAGAATTCCTGAGAACAAAAGCATAACTATAAATATTCTATTCATTTTCATTAAATAAATTAAGTTTTTCAATCCACTTTGTTTTTTTATTAAAAACAATTGAGTCAATTAAAAGTAATAATAAACCAAATCCTAAAAACCATTGGAACTGATCTTTAAAAGAAACGAATTGTTTAGACTCGAACTCTTTTTTATCCATTTCTTTAAGCTCATTAATTATATCATCAACTACCTGATTAGTATTATCACCTTTTATATATTTTCCAGCTGATTGGTTAGCCATTTTTTGAAGTAAATTTTCATTCAACCTAGTTATTACCACTTCGCCTTTTTCGTCTTTCTTGTAGGATTTAACAATATTATTTTCTTTAATTGGTATGGGTGCCCCTTTAATTGAACCAAGACCTACAGTAAATATTGTTATTCCACTCTCTTGAATTGCTGAGAAAAGCTGATCTTCTTTGAACTCATGATCTTCACCATCACTTAAAATACAGAGAATTCTATTTGTTTGGTTATCATCATCAAAATAACCTTTTGATAATTGAATAGCCTCTATTATAGATGTACCTTGAGATGAAAGCATATCAGTATTTAAACTCTCTAAAAACATTTTTGCTGATGAAAAATCCGTTGTTATGGGCAAAACAGGTATCGCGGTAGAGGCATACGCAATAATCCCCACTCTATCGGAGCCTAATTTGTTGAAAATTTCCGAAACCAATCTTTTTGCTTTGAAGATTCTGTTTGGAGCTATGTCCTCAGCTAGCATACTCTTTGACACATCTAGTGCAAAAACAATATCTACACCCTCTCTTTTAACAGTTTTAAGTTCAGTTCCAATTTTTGGGTTAACCAAACCGAAAACTAAAAAAAGTATAACTACTAATTTAATTACAGTTTTTAATAAAGATTTAGATGAGGAAAATTCAGGGCTTAAAAATTTAAAAGTTTTATTATTAAAATGTTTGTTTACAATATTTTTTTGCCAAATTCTATTGTAAAAAAAGACCACAAGTAATAATGGAATCAATATGAGCAAATAAAAATAAAATGTTTCTTCAAGTTGATACATTACACTATACTTTTAAATATTATTTTTCTAAATATAAACTCTACAAATATTAGGCCTAATGCAATAATAATTAAAAGCCTATATTTTTCCTCAGCGTCAGAGAATCTAATCTCCTCAACTTCGGTTTTCTCCAATTTGTTTATTTCATCATATATCTCCTGTAAACTTTTGTTAGTAGTTGCGCGAAAATACAGGCCACCTGTTTTATTTGCAATTGAGCTTAACAATTCCTCATCAATTTCAACTTTAGTCATGCCGAATCTAAACGATCCGTCTGGATTCAAAGCGACTGGTGCTAATGCATTACCATTAGATCCTAATCCAATTGTGTAAGTTTTAATTCCATAACTTGAAGCCAAATCTGCAGCAGTTGAGGGATCTATAAAGCCTGAATTATTTACTCCATCAGTAAGCAAAATTATTACCTTACTCTTTGCGCTACTTTCTTTAAGTCTATTTACTGAAGTTGCAAGTCCCATTCCAATTGCAGTTCCATCTTGAATGATTCCATCAAAAACAATATCATTAAGTGATTTGATAATTATTGATTTATCAGACGTGACTGGTGTTTTTGTATAGCTTTCGCCTGCATAAATAACCAAGCCTATACGATCATTTTTCCTATCATTAATGAATTCTGCTGCAACACTTTTAAGAGCTTCAAGCCTATTCGGTTTTAAATCTTGAGCCAACATACTTGATGAAATATCAACAGCAATGACAATATCAATACCACTAGTTGATTTAGTCCTTACTGAATTACTAATTTCTTGAGGTCTAGCCAAAGCAACAATTACCAATGATATTGTTAAAAGCTTAAGCATATCAAGGATTGGATAAATTTTGGATTTTAATCCAATATTGAAATCACTAGTTGAAGAAATTTTAAATGAACTTGCTCTGCTATTTTTTGATTTAAAATAATATACAGCTATAATAGGTATTAAAATTAATAGCCATAAAAATTCAGGACTGTAAAATTCTATATTACCCACTATTTAATAAATTTTATAGATTTAATCACTCTTTTTGAAGCTGTTTCTAAACTCAGGTTTTTCCTTTCGAAAATCAACTCTATCTTAATTGATAACTTATTTATTACAAAAAGTATAATAGAGTAATCTCTTTTCTCCTTTATATTTTCATTATCAAAAGAGCCAAAGATTTTAATACCCTGATCTCCATCAATAGTTTTGAAATCTTCTTGCTTAGTAATCACATTAATATAATTTCTCTGCTTGAAGTCATCCAACAACTCATTAATTGGGTCTGAATTTTCGTCAATTTTTTCAGTTATTAAATTGATTTCTAAATTTTTATTTTTTGAAATAAAGCTCAACTTATTTATTGTTGAATCAGGTGATCTTAGTAACGCATCCGGTGTATCAATACTCAAATTCAATCCAGTATAAACACTAGTAATCCAATCTTGTTTAAGAATTTTTTTATCGTTGTTAAAAACTAAAAATGAGTCAAATTTTGGAGGTCCAAATAAAACTATCAGAGCTGATGAGAAAGTTAAAAATAATATAAAAATTGATATAACAGAGTATTTAATTTTTCTATTCTTTATCATCTGATTATACCTCAACTCAATTAGTTTCTTTTGTTCATTTTCTTGTTCAATATTATTTGGAATAGATTTTTTGGTGTCAAGAATAAATGATTTTAAAACAACATTATCATTTGAAGCCACACCCTGCTCAGGGATAAATTTAGCAAACTTAACAAGATCAGCATTGTTCAATATGTTGTTAAAACTTTCAATGATTTCATTAGAAATATTAATTTTTTTTGAATCATTTAATAAATTTATTTTATCAATTAATTCTTTTGAGGTACTTTCCCGAGCTGAAATTTCAATATCATTTTCCAGATACTCCTTAGCTATTAGAGTGAGTTTTGAATAAAATGACTTGAAATCATTTTGACTTTCTAAAGTTTCTTTTTCTAAATTCACTAGTTCATCAATTGCATTTTCAAAAGGTGTTTTAAAATCACTCTTGTTATAAACATGATTTTTAAATTTTTTATACAAGAAAAAAATTATCAATGATCCTAACACTAAAATTAATAATGAGAATAAATAGGATGTCAATGGAACTCTTTGCTCTTTATTTAGTATAATATTTTTTATATCAAAAAACTTTTTTGATACAGTATCAACTTTTATCGTCCTAACTTCAACTTTGATTGAATCTGTAAAATATTTTTTATTGTTAAATAAAATCTGCTGGGGCTTGATTGAATAAAAACCTTCCTCAAAATTAGTAAGCCTAAATTTTTTAATTATTGATTTTTTCCCTTTAAAAAAGGAAGTATCTAGAGGAAATTCATCGGCAATTTCAAATGGACTAAAATTAAATTTTTCTGGAAAGACAAGATCAGTTAATTTTTCTGCCTCTGCTTTTATAATATAATTGAACTGTTGTCCAACTTTAATAGTTGTTGAATCTACTGTTGATGAAAGCTCTAGCTTCTCATCTTGAGAAAAAACAATTTGAGTGGAAATAAAAATTAATAATATTTGTAATATTCTAACCACGATTTTTAAAGTATCCTAATAATAATTTCACATAATCTTGATCTGTTCTGCAGCTTATAGTTCCTGAACCATTTTTTTTAAAGACAGTTTCAAAATAATTTTTTCTTTCTAAACACTTTGCCTGATATTCGGACCTGATTTTTTTTGAAGATGTATCGATATACTTTAGTTCAAATGTCTCTTGATCAATCATTGGTACAAAACCAATATTTGGAATTTCTTCCTCAAATCTATCATAAATTCTTATGCCAGTAATATCATGTTTTTTACTAACAACCGTTAATGATTTGGAAAAATCATTTGAATTAAAATCAGATAAAAGAAATGCTATTGATTTCTTTCTGACAACATTGGAAAAAAACTTTAATGCAACTGCTATATCAGTCTTTACGCTTTTAGGTTTAAACTCGATAAGTTCCCTGATAATTCTAAGAATATGTGTTTTTCCTTTACTCGGTGCGATAAAAAGTTCTATCTGATCAGAAAATAAAATAAGACCAACCTTATCATTATTTTGTATTGCGGAAAAGGCTAAGGTGGCTGAAATTTCAGTAACAATATCTTTTTTTAACTGAGAATCGGTTCCAAATGATTTTGAACCACTTATATCTATAATTAACATCAAAGTAAGTTCTCTTTCCTCCTCAAATACTTTAACAAAAGGTTGATTATATCGTGCAGTTACATTCCAATCAATTGATCTAACATCATCTCCAAATTCATATCCTCTAACCTCACTAAATGTCATTCCCCTACCTTTAAAGGCACTTTGATATTCACCACCAAATAAATTATTTGAGAGCCTCTTAGTCTTTATTTCAACTTTTCTAACTTTCTTTAAAAGATCTTTTGCTTCCAAAGCCTTGATATTTTAGGGAACTTCGACTGAATTAACAATCTTACTTATCACATCAACCGATGTAATATTTTCTGCTTCGGCTTCATAAGTTAACCCTATTCTGTGTCTAAGCACATCATGAATTACAGCTCGAATATCCTCAGGAATCACATAACCCCTTCTTTGTATAAATGCGTGACATTTAGCAGCAGAAGCTAAATTTATACTTCCCCTAGGTGAGGATCCAAATCCAATTAAAGGTTTTAATTCTGATAAATTATTTTTTTCAGGATATCTAGTTGCAAAAATCAACTTGAGAATATACTTCTCTATTTTTTCATCCATGTAAACATCTTTTACAGATTCTTGTGCTTTTAAAATATCTTTAATTGATACAACTGATTTTACTTTTTCAAAAGATTCATTGATGTTAGATCTAACAATCTGTTGTTCGTCCTCAAACTCAGGATAAGAGATTACACACTTCAACATAAATCTGTCCATTTGAGCTTCAGGTAAAGGATAAGTTCCTTCCTGTTCAATTGGGTTTTGCGTAGCCATAACTAAAAATGGTAGTTGTAATTTAAAAGTATTATCTCCGATTGTGACCTGTTTCTCTTGCATGGCCTCAAGCAATGCAGATTGCACCTTAGCAGGTGCTCTATTTATTTCATCTGCCAATACAAAATTTGCAAAAATAGGACCCTTCTTGATTGAAAAATCATTTTCTTTCATATTATAAATCATCGTCCCAATTACATCAGCAGGTAAAAGATCTGGCGTAAACTGAATTCTACTGAAAGACCCTTTTACTGCTTGACTTAGAGTATTTATAGCTAAAGTTTTAGCTAAGCCCGGTACACCCTCAAGAAGAATATGTCCTCTTCCTAGAAGGCCAATTAATAACCTTTCTATCATGTATTTTTGGCCAACAATTACTTTATTTACCTCAGGTAATAAAACATCAATAAATGAACTTTCTTTTTTAATTTTTTCATTTATTTTACTTATATCAATTTTACTATTATCCATAATCAAATTTTTAGGGGGAACAATACTATAAAAAATTATTGTTAAATAATGTTAAATAATGGTTAAATAAGATATGAAAAAGATTATCTGTATAGATTCTTATCCAAAATAAACTTGTGGACCTGACTTGGAACTAGACTAGAGTATTCTTCTTTTTTATTAATTATTTTTCTGATTTCTCTTGATGATATTTTCATCACCGGAGCGTCTGAAAAAATCACAGACTCATGATTCTTTAGTTTGGCATCAATTTTACCTGGGTTAATTCTTGGATAAACATAAATTTTACCCTCCAATATTTTATCATAATTTTTCCAATTTTCTAACCCAATTAGATTATCCTCACCCATTATAATACTAAAGCTCTGGTCTGGGTAATTCTTTTTTAATTCCTCTAATGTATCAGCAGTATAGTTCGGTTTGGGTAAATTAAATTCAATATCACAATATTTAAACTTAACTCTATCTACACAAAACTTCTTAGCCATTTCTAATCTAATCGATTGGTCTGTCAAGTCTTCATTTACTTTATCAGGATTTAATGGTGTTATAACGAACCAAATCTCTTCAAAATATCTTTCTAAAAAATAGTCAGCAATTTTTTCATGTCCAATATGAATTGGATCAAAGGTTCCAAAAAATAAACCTACTTTATTCATTAATTTTTTAAAAAAACTTTAACTATTTCTGAAATTTTTGATTTAGTAAAATCAAGTTTATCATTAGTTATAGAATGATCAAAACTTAATTTCATTTCAATTTCTTTTTTTGCTTTGTTTAATCTTTCTTCAAGATCATCTTTAGAATTTAATCCTCTTTCAATCAATCTCTTTCTAAGCTCCTCTAAACTTGGTGGGTTGATAAAAATAGTTATTGCTTGTTCAGTAAAATATTTTTTTAAACTTAAAGCTCCAATCACGTCAACATCAAAAATTATATTATAATTCTTAATTAATTCCTTGATTTCAGACTTCAAAGTCCCATAATATACATCATCATAAACTTTTTCATATTCAATGAATTCACCCTGACTGATTTTATTTTCAAATTCCTTGATGGTTATAAAATGATAGTCAATTCCATTTGTTTCATTTTCTCTTTTTTTCCTGGTTGTGGCCGATGTAGAGAATCTAAGATTGAACATTTCTTGATTTAAAAGATGTTTTGCTAAGGTGGTTTTGCCACTACCAGATGGTGCGCACAATATTATTACTTTACCTGCCATTAAAGAATATTTAAAGTTTGCTCTTTTATTTTTTCTAAACACGACTTCATTTCAACTACAGATTTCTGAATATCGGAATTACTTGACTTAGATCCAATAGTATTTATTTCTCTTCCAATTTCTTGGCAAATAAATCCTAACTTTTTTCCTTTCTCTTTTAAATCATTGTCTAGTGTCTCAATAAAAAAGCTCATATGACTTTTTAACCTAACTAATTCTTCATTAATATCCATTTTTTCTAAGTAATAAAAGACCTCCTGCTCTAATCTGCCATTATCAAAACTAATTTCCAAATTTTCAGATTTAATCTCTAATTCATCTTTTATATTTTTTTTATGTAAGTCACTGATTTTTTCAATTTTTTCAGAGTATTCCTTAATTATAGTTAGGTTTTCTTTAAGATCTTTTAAAGTGTTTTCTCCTTCAATTTTTCTAAAGTCAATAACACGTTCTATTACAGTACCCAAGCAATCGATTATTTTTTTTATTTGAGCTTCTGAGAAAGATAGCTCTCCCTTAGAAATGGAATTTGGAAGAGATAATACTGATTTTAGAATTTGTGAATCATCAAATTCAGATATTTCTTTTAACTCATCAATATATTTTTTAATTACACTGTTATTGAAAGCAACCGAGTCATTTGAAGTTCCCACAAATTTTATTCTAAGCTCTACTTTTCCTCTAATTAGTTTTTCCTTTAAAACATTATTTATGATTAATTCTTGACTTGATAGTGATGAAGGTATTGATATTTTTGAATCAAAATATCTGCTGTTTAAGGTCTTTATTTCTATACAAATCTCCAGTTCATCAAGTTGCAAAGAGATTGACCCATAACCGGTCATGGATTGAAGCATGTTCAAATTTAAGAAAGAATTTTCAAGTTATGATTATAATTTACGAACCCAAATATTTCTAAATGAGACTTGAGAACAACAATGGTTTTGTAGTGAAATAGGTCCATCTCCATGAGCTATATTTTTTGGAGGTCCAACATTTTCAGTAGTTCCTAAAATTTCAACGTGATTATGAATAAGGACACCATTATGAAAAACAGTAAAATATCCTGATTTTATTTTTTTTCCATCAGAATCAAATTTTGGAGCATCAAAAATTATATCATACGACTGCCATTCTCCAGGTTTTCTAGATGCATTGACCATTGGTATATATTGTTTATATACTGAGCCTGCCTGTCCATTAACATACGTTGGAGATTTATAACTATCCAATATTTGAATTTCATACCTGTTTTGCAAAAAGACTCCACTATTTGATCTGCTCTGATTTTCGTGTGATGTATCCTCGCTTGTTTTCCATTCAATATGTAACTGTACTGAACCAAAACTTTCTAAGGTTTCGATTCCCCCAGATCCATCGAACACTACACTTACAGATCCATCATCGTTAATTTGCCAACCACTTTCTTTATTTGACCATTTGGCTTTCCATTTCGATAAATCTGTTCCATCAAATAAAACTACAGCATCATCAGGTGCAGAAGAATCTGAAATAGAGTAAACCTCGTTAGGAATTGGTTCCCAAATTTCAGTGTCCTTAGATGATTGGCCTTTACATGCTATAAAAAAAATTGTTAAAAGTAATGTTGTGTAAAATCTCATAAACCAAGTATTTTTTTAATTTGTTCTTTATCAATTTCGGCACCTGCAAAATCATCAAAAGATTTTTCTGTGACCTCAATAATATGATTAGTAATGAATTTAGCGCCCTCTTTAGCACCTTGTTCTGGACTCTTTATACAACATTCCCATTCAAGTACTGCCCATCCATCAAAACCATATTGACTTAACTTAGAAAAAATTGATTTAAAATCTACTTGCCCATCTCCTGGTGATCTAAACCTACCAGGTCTATCTTTCCAATCTAAATACCCTCCATAAACACCTGCTTTTCCTGTTGGATTAAATTCAGCATCTTTTACATGAAACATCTTAATGTAATCTTTATAAAAGTCAATAAATTGTAAATAGTCTAGTTGTTGTAAAATAAAATGACTTGGGTCGTAAAGTATTTTTGCTCTATTATGATTATTTGAAGCCTCTAAAAATCTCTCAAAAGTTACTCCGTCGTGAAGATCTTCACCAGGATGAATCTCATAGCAAATATCTACATTTTTTGAGTCGGCATGATCAAGAATTGGTTTCCATCTTTTTGCTAATTCTTTAAATCCCTCATCAACTAATCCAGCAGGTCTTTGAGGCCATGGATAAAATGTGTGGAAGAGTAATGCTCCAGAAAATGATGCCATTGGAGAAATTCCTAAATGATTACTTGCGTTAATTGCGTTGATCATCTGATCAACAGCCCACTTTGTTCTATCTTTTACATTTCCATGAAGATTTTCTGGTGCAAAAACATCAAACATCAAATCATAGGCTGGATGACTAGCAACCAATTGACCCTGTAAATGAGTGGAGAGTTCACTAATTTCCAAACCTTGTTCCTTTAATATTCCTTTAACCTCATCACAGTAATCCTTGCTGGATCCAGCTTTATCTAAGTCAAAAATTCTTTTATCCCAAGTCGGAATTTGAACTGCTTTATAACCCAAATTTTTAGCCCATTTAGCAATATCTTTTAAATTATTAAATGGTTTTTCATCTCCGCAAAACTGAGCTAAAAAAATTGCAGGCCCTTTAATTGTTTTCATATTCTTAAATTAACTTTTCAAGTAGTTTTTTCGTTGCAACAATTCCTTCATCTTCACTTAATTTATTTCCCTCATATTCAATTCCAACATAACCCTTATAACCGGCTTTTTTAACAATATTCATCATTAGATTGTAATCAATTGAAGTTTCATCTCCAGTTTCATCAAAATCATAGGATTTTGCGCTTACAGCATGAGCATAAGGCATTAATTCTTCTACACCTACATATTTATCATACCAATCATTACAATTTTTAGGGCTTCCTTTCATACAGAAGTTTCCAAAATCTGGAAGAGTTCCGCAATTATCTAAATTGACTAAGGACATAACATTTGCAAGATATTTACCATTAGATGAAAATCCTCCGTGATTTTCAACAACAACGTTTATATTTTTATTATAATTACTTAACTCAGTTAATGATTCCACTGAATTTGCTGTCCATTTATCTAAATCATTTTCTCCGCTTAAATTGAGTCTTAGAGTTTTACAACCTAATGATAGAGCAAAATCAATCCATTTTTTATGATTCTCAATTGCGGACTCATTTTCCTTTTTATTTGATGAAGCTAACTTTCCTTGGGCATCAATCATAATCAATATATTATCAATACCGTAATCATTTGATCTTTTTAACAATTCCTTAGATAATTCTGTCATGGACATTGAGTCAAGCAAATTAGAATGGTGAGTGTATAAGCCAGAAACATATTCAATAGCATCTATACCGAATGATCTTGATTTTTTAGCAAAATCAAGAGGTGATAATTTACCTGCCCGAATTGCTTTATTTAATGACCATTGTGCCAATGAAATTTTGAGATCTGTAGTTGGTTCTGTAGCGCATGAAATTAATTTACCAGGTGCAAAGCCGATTAAGCTGGTTAGTGCTGTTAATTTGGAAAAGTTTCTTCTATTCATTTGATTGTTGTTTTTACTTATTAAATATAGCCATTAAATTTTCATTCAAAAAAATGTAAAATAGTTAAGAGTTAATTTTTTCGGTATGTGTTTTGTATTGAACTTATGAATTGTAAATTTGAAAAAAAATAATTATGAAAAAGTTGTTAGCTCTATTTATATTGGTTTTATTGATCCATAGCTGCGGTAATGAACCAAAAAAAGAGAAGTTCTCTTATGAAAGGGTGAAAGTTGAAGAAAAAACAGAAAATAATGCGAATAGTTTGGTTATAAATTCAAACGACCAAATGTTGTTTGATAAAAGCCTACTTAAAGCAAAAGCTGGAGAAGAAGTAAATTTAGTACTAAACCACACTGGTAACATTGGCAAAGAATTTATGGGACATAATTTTGTTTTGCTAAAAAATGGTGTTGATGTGGATGATTTTGCTCAAAAAGCCATGTTAGCAAAGGAAAATGAATATATTCCTGAGGGTGATGATACAATTGCTTATACATCTATGATTGGTGGTGGAGAATCAGACCAGATTAGTTTTACAGTTGAAGAGCCTGGAACATATGTCTTTTTATGTACATTTCCTGGTCACTACCAAATAATGAGAGGTGAATTTATAGTTGAATAAATGAAATTTAATACCAAAGCAATTCACGGTGGTCAGATAAAGGAAAAGGGCTATGGAGCCGTAATGCCCCCAATTTATCAGACATCAACATATGCTCAATCTAGCCCAGGTGAGCATAAGGGTTATGAATATAGTAGGACACAAAATCCAACCAGACATGCACTTGAACGTTCAATTGCAAGTCTTGAAAATGCAAAATATGGCTTAGGCTTTAGTTCTGGACTTTCTGCTATTGATGCAATAATGAAATTATTCAAACCTGGTGATGAAATTATCTCAACAAACGATTTGTATGGGGGATCATATAGACTCTTTAATAATATTTATGAAAAATTTGGTTTAAAATTCATCTTTACTGATTTAAGAGATCAGAGTAATATTGAAAGTTTAATCAGTGATAAAACAAAATTAATTTGGGTAGAG
>Ga0209433_10000134_pt1 | contig 22050 bp, 26 predicted proteins | sample METZYME_5_50m_FD_187552 | JGI IMG/M metagenome (GOLD analysis project Ga0209433, IMG submission 187552) | Marine microbial communities from oxygen minimum zone in mesopelagic equatorial Pacific - METZYME_5_50m (SPAdes) (version 2) | ecosystem: Environmental > Aquatic > Marine > Oceanic | place...
TTTTAAATTTTATATTTGCCCTTCTAGCTTGAAAGTCTGAAAAGTTTGAGCAGGATGAGATTTCTCTGTATTTATTTTGACTCGGCATCCATACCTCAATATCAAATGTTTTACATGAACTGAAGCCGAGATCGCCCGAGCAGAGTTCTATTACTTGATAAGGCAAATCAAGCAAATCAAGTACTTCACAAGCATTTGATAAAAGATCGTCAAGACAAGCCATGGAATCATCAGGATTTGTAATTTGCACAAGCTCTATTTTTTCAAATTGATGTTGTCTTATTAAGCCTCTGGTATCTTTGCCATAACTTCCTGCTTCCGATCTAAAGCATGGTGTATGAGAGGTGACTTTAATCGGTAAATCTTTATGATCTACAAACTCATTTCTAAATAAGTTTGTTAGAGGGACTTCAGCTGTAGGAATTAAAAAGAGTTTTTCTGAAGTTCGAAAAAGGTCCTCCTCAAATTTTGGCAATTGGCCAGTACCAGTTAATGAGTCCTCATTAGCCATAAATGGAACATAATACTCTTGATATCCATTCTTGATAGCATTGTCTAGCATGAAACTTATAAGGGCACGTTGAAGTTTTGCCATATCACCCTTTAAGACAGAAAATCTTGAGCCAGCCAACTTAGCAGCCATCTCTGTATCAATATCATCAGATATTTCTAAATGATCGAGTTTGTTATTTGTTGATATCTTTCCATACTTTTTAATAACAACATTTTCACTTTCATCTTTGCCGACTGGAACACTTTCATGAGGAATATTTGGTATTCCCATTAAAAAATCATTAAGCTTTAAAGTTAACTGTCCAAACTCGTCTTCTTTGATTTTTAAATTTGAATTTATTTCATCAACTTTTGTTTTAAGTTGCTCTGTGCTCTCACCAGTTTTCTTTTTTTTGCCAAATTCGGTAGACAGTTTATTTCTTTCAGATTGAAGGGTCTCAACCTCAACTTGTAACGACTTTCTTTTACTATCAAGTGATTCAAAAACATTTTGCTCAATTAAAAAGCCTCTTTTTGAAAGTTCTTTTTTTATTAAATTAAAATTTTCTCTTAATAATTTTGTGTCCAACATTATTTTGTAAAGCTCGCCCCAATGTATGTTGCTAAAATAGTTAAAATAACTGTAAGCATTATATACGAAACGGCACCTATAATATTTGATTCTGCCATCAAAATTACTTGATGTGAAAATGCTGACATTGTTGTAAATGAACCTAAAAATCCAATCACAAAAAAATAAAACGTCGCATCCCTGCTAGGAATATAAGAACCTAAAAATAAACCTATAAAAAAACAACCAATTATGTTTATAGTAAGAGTAGCAGTCCATGAAGACTGATTTATATAAATATAAAATAATTCATTAATTAAGTATCTTGAGATTGCTCCAAGCGCGCCGCCAAATCCAACCATCAAAGCATTAGCTATCATTTTTTATAGAATTTAATTAAGTTTGTTACTTCCATATTGTCCTTAAATCTTACTTGAAGCATATTTTTATTTAAGTACTCAAAATAATAGCTAGTTTTTTCGTCTGAAATTAAAAAAGAGTTTGAATCATTATTAGAAATATTTAAATCTTCAAAGCCATCAATTAGATAGCTTAAAAAAATATTCTTCTCGTAATCTTTTTTTAGAATCTTTGTGATTTGATCAAATTCTAAATCATGAATTTCTATATAGTCATCTTTAATAAAATATTTTTCTCTAAAAGGAGATGTAACTTCTATGACAATAGATTTGTCATCTAGCCTTTTAAAAACTCCCTCAGATTCCTCAAAGGAGTTTTTGTCCTTATTTAAGCTTGTTTGAATAAATTTTAACTCTCCACTAAAAAAATTATTTAATTCACTTGAATATGAAGATTCAAGATTGACAATTATTAATGCACTCAGTAAAAGTAAATATCGCAAATCAATCTCTTTTAGGTACTAATACTTCTCGAGATCCGTTTGAGCTCATCTCTGATACAAGTCCTGCTTCCTCCATAGTCTCAATTAGTCTTGCTGCTCTGTTATATCCAATTCGCAATTTTCTCTGAACAGCAGATATTGATGCTCTTCTCGATTCAATAACAAAATTTACAGCTTCGTCATATAGCTCATCCGTATCCTCTGATGATCCGGAGTCTGAGCCTGACCAGCCAGGTATTGGACCAGTATCTTGAGTTGATGATGTAATCTCATCAACATAATTAGTTTCAGCTCTCGATTTCCAGTCATTTACAACTCTATGAACTTCGTCATCACCAACAAATGCACCATGCACCCTTACAGGAACACCAACACCTGGTGGTAGATATAACATATCTCCATAACCAAGAAGTTGTTCTGCGCCACCTTGATCTAGAATTGTTCTAGAATCTATTTTTGTAGATACTTGAAATCCAATTCTGGTAGGTATATTTGCTTTTATTAGACCAGTTATTACATCCACTGATGGTCTTTGTGTAGCTAAAATTAAGTGAATTCCAGCAGCTCTGGCTTTTTGGGCAATTCTTGCAATCAAATGTTCAACTTTCTTACCAACAAGCATCATCATGTCTGCAAATTCATCAACTACTACTACTATAGATGGTAAAACTTCTAAATACTCTTCTTCATCCTCATTCAATGGATTTAAAATTTGTTTTCCATTTTTTTCAGCATCTTGTATCTTTTTATTAAATCCTGCTAAGTTTCTTACTCCCATCATCGACATAAGTTTATATCGTCTATCCATTTCAGCCACACACCACCTTAGACCATTTGATGCATCTGTCATATCAGTTATGACTGGAGTCAGAAGATGTGGTATTCCATCATAAACTGCAAGTTCTAACATTTTTGGGTCAACTAATATTAACCTAACTTCTTCCGGATCTGATTTAAACAAGAGACTTAATAGCATTGCATTTAAGCCAACAGATTTTCCCGAACCAGTTGTGCCTGCAACAAGTAAGTGAGGCATTTTAGCTAAATCAACAACAATTGGATTGCCAGAAATATCTTGTCCTAGTGCGACACTTAAATTTGATGGTGATGATTTGAAAGCTTTAGAACTCAAAATCTCAGTTAGCCTCACCATTTTTCGGTTGTTATTAGGTATTTCAATTCCCACAAAGGACTTTCCTTCAATAACCTCAACAACTCTTACACTGCTTACAGATAATGATCTCGCTATATCTTGAGCAATGTTAGTAATTTTACTAGCTTTTGTACCTGGAGCTGGTTGAATTTCAAATCTTGTGACAACTGGACCAGGCAAAACAGATTCTACCGTTGCTTCAATTCCAAATTCTTCAAGTTTTGTTTCTAAAAGAGATGCTATCTCATTTAACTCATTCTCTGAAAGAGAGCTACCATCATCAAGTGCTCTATCAAGCAACTCAGTGCTAGGCATTATTGCTTTTTCTTTTTTATCTTGAGTTTCATGTGCAAGATCTTCTTTTGGTACCTCTTTAAACTGGACTTCATCCTTTATAGGTAAATCAGGCTGCTTTGAAGTTGAACTAACTTCTTCAATTACTTTTTCATTAATTTGAGGTTCAGATGAAATTTTAGATTTAATAGAGTCTTTTACTTTTTTTTCTTTAGCATTAGATCTTGCTTTGCTCAACTTTTCTCTGGATTGAGAGTAAATAAAAGATAAAAGCTTATTAAGATTCTCTAAAAATCTTTTTAAAAAATTAAAAAGTAATTCTGATAAATTTATTAAAAATTTTCCAAAATTATCTAGAAAAGTCAGCCATGAAAAATTTAGTGAAAAAGATAAAGCTGGAATTGCTAGAACAATAAGAAATATTAAAGCCCCAATGTCGCCAATTGAGTTAGAAAGAAAATTTAATACATATTCTCCGACTACGCCACCAAATTTTTCAGAGAGATAAAAATCTCCAACACTGCAAAAACAAAGTATTAAAAAAATTGAACTCAACAACCTTACAGCAACTTTAATTGATGAATTATATTTATCGTCAATCAGCAAACTTTGAACAGCCCAAATTGTTCCAATTAATAATAAAAGATAGCTTCCAAATCCTATGAGTGTAAACATAAAGTCAGATATTGAAGCTCCGAGAGGACCACCGAGGTTATTTACAAAACTATTTGAATTTTTATTAAAAAATCCCGAATCAGCTACATCATAAGAAACCAACGAAATAAAAATGTATAAGGAAAATGCTATAAGGAAAAAACTAAAAAAATTTAAGAGTGTATTTTTTATATATGGAGGCATACAAATATTTAATTAATTTTATTGTAATTATAGGCATAAACAATAACAATTTGTTTATATTCAATTATAATTTCACAAATGTCCGATAACCATCATAAATTAATAATATTAGGCTCAGGCCCAGCTGGCTATGCTGCAAGTATTTATGCTGCAAGAGCTGGCTTGAATCCAATAGTAATTGCTGGAATGCAAGAAGGAGGACAACTTACAACCACTACAGATGTTGAAAATTGGCCTGGAGACAGTGATGGATTGCAAGGACCAGAATTAATGGAGAGAATGAAAAAGCATGCCCAACAATTTGATGTTGAAGTTATAAATGATCACATTAACGGTGTCGAGCTAAAAGAAAAGCCATTTAAATTGATTGGAACATCTGAATATACATGTGAATCTTTAATTATTGCTACTGGTGCAAGTGCAATGTACTTAGGCTTACCCTCTGAAAAAGAATTTTTAGGCAAAGGTGTTTCAGCTTGTGCTACATGTGATGGTTTTTTTTATAGAGATCAGGAAGTTGCGGTTATTGGCGGAGGTAATACTGCTGCAGAGGAGGCTCTCTATTTGTCTCGCATTTGCTCAAAGGTATACCTTATTCATAGAAGAGATGAATTAAGAGCTGAAAAAATTCTTCAAGATAGAATTTTTGCCGAAGAGAAAAATGGAAAAATTGAAATTTTATGGGACTCTCAATTATCAGAGGTTATTGGAAACGATATGGGAGTTACAGGTATTAAGATTGATAATAAAGGTAAGTTTATAGAAAAAAATGTAATGGGTGTTTTTATTGCAATTGGTCACAAGCCAAATACTGAAATTTTTGAAGGTCAGCTAGAAATGGATAACGGATATATTATTATTGAATCTGGTCTAAATGGTTCTGTAACTAAATCTTCAATTGATGGTGTTTTTGCTGCAGGTGATGTTTCTGATCAAATCTACAGACAAGCAGTTACCTCAGCTGGTTTTGGTTGTATGGCAGCTCTTGATGCTGAAAAATATTTATCTGAAAAATAAATGAAATATAAGGCTTATCAAATTGCAGAAAATAATGGTTCTTTTACAGGGTCAATGGTAGAGCTTGATAAACCAGCAATTGAGCAGGATCATGTTTTAATAAAAGTTTCTTACTCTTCACTAAATTATAAAGATGCTTTAGCTGCCTCTGGTGCTAAAGGAGTTGTAAGATCTTATCCTTTTGTACCTGGTATTGATGTTGCAGGTGAGATTATTGAGACAGCTTCCTCAAAATTTTCAATAGGTGATCGTGTTTTAGCTACTGGATACAAAATTGGTATGGCAGTTTCAGGTGGTTTTGGTGAAATAGTCCATTTACCATCTAATTGGGTTATAAAATGTCCCGATTCTTTAAGCAATATGAATGCAATGAGCTATGGAACGGCTGGAATAACAGCAGCTGCTTGTGTTAAAAAAATAATAGACGCAAATGTTTCCAAAGAACTTCCTGTTATAGTTTCTGGAGCTACTGGTGGTGTTGGCTCTATATCAGTAGGCTTGTTAGCTAAATTAGGTTATGAAGTTCATGCAATCACTGGAAAAAAAGATCAAAATGAAGTTCTTTCTTCAATGGGTGCATCTAAAATTATTTTGAGAGATGTATACATGAGCGAACCTGTAAAACCACTTGATAAAGCTATCTACGCAGGTGCTGTTGATACGGTTGGTGGTGATATTCTCTCAAAAATAGTTTCTATGGTTAACAATCAAGGTGTCGTTTCGTGCTGTGGAAATGTTGCTGGAGCAATGTTTACATCATCGGTATTTCCTTTTATCTTGAGAGGAGTTCAATTGTCTGGCATCGATTCAGCAGAATCGTCTTTAACATTAAAAAGCGAGTTATGGAATTTGTTATCAGATGAATGGTCTTTAAATTTGAAAGATCAAACAAAAGTAGTGCCTATTGATCAAATTGAGTCAGAAATAAATAAAATTTTAGATGGAAATCAAATCGGTAGAATTGTAATCAAACATGGAGAGTAATTATGAAAGATGATTATAAAGAATTTTTTGAGTCACAAGAGGCCAATGAAGACAGCAAAAGTGATGCAAAAGTAATATTTTTTCTCATCATTGTTGCTGTAATAGCCGCAACCTATTGGGTTGCTGCTCAATAATTATCTTGGTTTCATCCTCATACCTGAATCAAGCCTTATTGTTTCTCCATTAAGATAAGCGTTTTCAACTATGTGAACTGCTAATTCTGCAAATTCTTTTGGCTGTCCAAATCTGTGTGGAAATTGAGTAGATTCTAGTAAAGGCTCTCGAACTTTATCAGGCGCTAGTTGCATTAAAGGAGTGTCAAATATTCCAGGAGCTATAGTGCAAACTCTTACAGCATGTCTTGCGAGATCTCTTGCAGCAGTTAGAGTAAGACCGATAACACCAGCTTTTGATGCACTGTATGCAGATTGACCAATCTGACCTTCGTAACCAGCGACAGATGCAGTATTTATAATTACACCTTTCTCACCTTTTTCATCAGGTTCATTTTTGTCCATTAATTCAGCAGCGAGTCTCATTACATTGAATGTACCAACTAGATTTAAATTGATAATGAATTGAAATGCATCTAAAGGATGAGGCGTCTCTTTACCTAATATCCTCCCAGGATATCCTGTACCGGCGCAGTTAACTGCTATATGTAAAGCTCCAAATTTATCTTTAATTTTTGATATAGCATCAACAACGGGCTGCTCTTCCATAATATTAGTTGAAATAAACATTACGTTATCATCACCAAGACTTTCGATTATTTTATTGGCGTTATCCTCATTGATATCAAGTATCACAACCTTTGCTCCTTTTGAAACAAAATCCTCAACAGTTGCTTGACCCAATCCAGATGCTCCACCAGTTACTAAAGCGACCTTATCTTTTAAATTCATAATATTTTCCTTGTAGTTGGGTGAAAATTATAACTTCAAAACGAAATCTTAAAAAGATTTTTGTTTTGGCATGAAAATTGCATATCTTATGGTGTAAGTATTTTTTAATTTGGAGATTTTATATGAAAAAAATATATATGTTCTTATGCATTATTTCTCTACCAACCTATGCTGCTGTAAGTGCTAATGTTAGCTTTGCTTCAGATTACATTTGGAGAGGCATGACTCAAACTGACGGGCCTGCTATTTCGGGTGGCTTTGATTTTGCTGCTGAAAATGGATTTTATGCAGGTATATGGGGTTCAAATGTAAATTTTAATGATGAAGGAACTGGTAGTGAGTTAGATTACTATTTTGGATATAGTTTTGATCTAAATGCACTGAGTGTTGATCTCGGATATGTAGCTTTTGATTATCCCAAAAATAAATCTAATTTAGATTTTGAGGAATTAGTGATTAATCTTGGCATGGCTAATTTTGGTTTTATGTATGCATCAGGTCAAGATGGAGCTCCCGATTATCTAGAAATATCCTATCCTTTTGGACCTGTTAATTTTTCGTATGGTCAATACGATGATTATGGAGACAACCTATTAATATCGTATGGTTTTACATGTGGTGCTTATGATTGTTCTCTAGCATATTCTGACTTTTCTGAAGATGGTTATGGAACTGACGAAGACGCTCTAGTATTTTCAATTGCTGCGAGTTTTTAAGATGAAATTAATAACAGCAATAATTAAACCCTTTAAATTGCAGGAAGTTAGAGAGGCGCTTGTTGATGCAGGTATAAGCGGCCTTACTGTTACTGAAGTTAAAGGATATGGAAGACAGAAAGGACATACAGAGATGTATAGAGGTGCGGAGTATGCGGTAGATATACTTCCTAAAATTAAGCTAGATATTTTGATAGAAGATAATTCACTTGAAACAGTTGTCGAAGCAATATCAAAAACAGCGAATACAGGAAAAATCGGTGATGGAAAAATTTTTGTTACCAGTGTTGATGATGTAATCAGAATAAGAACTGGTGAAAAAGGGCCAGATGCAATTTAAAAGGAGTAACTATGATTTATAAAATATTATTAGGAATATCAACTTTAATTTTTGTTCCTTTAGGTTTTGCTGACGATTTAAATACAGGTGATACCTCCTGGATACTAACTTCTACAGCATTGGTTTTATTGATGACATTGCCTGGACTAGCATTATTTTATGGTGGATTAGTCCGTTCAAAAAATGTGCTATCAGTTTTAATGCAATGCTTTTCAATAGCCTGTCTCATGTCAGTTTGTTGGGTTGTTTATGGTTACAGTCTCGCTTTTAAAGGAGATGGAGCTTTTATCGGAGATCTTAGCGCAGCGTTTTTAAATGGTGTTGACAGAAGCTCCATGAGTGGAACTTTACCAGAATCAGTGTTTATTACATTCCAGATGACTTTTGCAATTATTACACCGGCCTTAGTTGTAGGTGCTTTTGCCGAAAGAATGAGATTTTCTGCAATGTGTATGTTCTCAGTTGCGTGGTTTACTTTTGTATATCTTCCAGCATGTCATATGGTTTGGGGAGGTGGATATTTAGGTTCCAAGGGTGTCATTGACTTTGCTGGTGGACTTGTAGTGCACGCAACTTGCGGCCTAGGTGCTCTTGTTGCCGCAATATATCTCGGCCAAAGAAAAGGATTTAATAAGGTACCTCTGCCACCTCATAACAGAACAATGGTGATGATAGGAGCATCAATGTTATGGGTTGGATGGTTTGGATTTAATGCTGGAAGCGCAGTTGCTGCAGATAGTTCAGCTGGAATGGCTATGTTAGTAACTCATATTAGTGCTTCTGTAGGAGCTTTGACATGGATGACAATTGAATGGATTAAGTCTGGAAAAGCTACCATGATTGGCATTGCAACTGGAATGGTTTCTGGTTTAGCAACTATTACACCAGCATCGGGTACAGTTGGTCCATCAGGCGCATTATTAATTGGATTTCTAGCTGGTTCAGTTTGTTTTTACGCAACGCAATTAGTTAAATCATATTTCAAAATAGACGACTCGCTTGATGTTTTTCCTGTTCATGGAGTTGGAGGAATTCTTGGAATAATAATGCTTGCATTAGTTGGAAATCCTGATGGATTTTTAGGCTCTGGAGCTGCAGGTATTTCTGAAGAAGGAGCAGTCGCACAACTAATGCTTCAATTAGAAGGTGTGTTCGTAATAAGTCTATGGACAATCATAGCAACATATCTAATTTTAAGAACAATAAGCATGTTCACTGAAATAAGGGTTTCAGATGAGGGCGAAGAAGAAGGCCTTGATATTTTTGAACATAACGAACAAGGATATAGCTTATAAATAACGAATATTATAAAAGGTGATAAAACAGGATCCTATGCACCCCCCTAAAGTTTAAGAAACTGTTTTGTCACCTTTTATAGCTCTAATGATCTGCTGTATTGAGTTAAAAAATATGCCTGCATTTCTTCAGGCATTTCATTCGTTTTTGCAGTCAAATAATTTACTGCTCTATCAATGTCATGATTTGAAAAACTACCCATGTTTGTGTTTTTACCTTGAATAATTGCTGCAGCATAATTTGTGGCATGATTTTTATATTCCGATTTGATTGCCAACGTAATTTCGTCAGAACATTGCTCATATGAATCATTTGTAAAATTGATAACCTTTCCAACATGAAGATGAACATTACCCTTTTGACCTCTTATCCCCTCAGCAATACTAATTAAATCTTCTTTTGGTTCCTTGATATATTCTTGATTAAGGTCTGTTAGATATAATTCATTTGCTTTTCGAACATCATTTGGGTCTTTCTCATAGGAAATTGAAACTGGAACAACATTTAAAGAATTTAAATATTTATTAATTGGGATTTTCTTTCTTGCATTCAAGTGAATCATCTTTATCACAGAAGGATCGGTATAATCATTACCATCTTTTGATCTTCCTTGTTTTTGAGCAATCCATATTGATTCATTTTTATTTGAAATTGATTCATGAATAAATTCTGACGCAAGATTTAGACTTTTATATATTTCCCTTTTGGTTTTATCACTTCTATCAATAATAAAACTTTTATTTAATCTCATTAAATCTGAGGCCCATTTTTCACTTAAAAGATTGTTTCCAACTGCATTGTTGGTTGTATTTAAATTATTTTGATGCAATACAAGGTTTAATAATGCAGAATCTAAAGTAATGTCTCTATGATTTGAAATAAATAAATAACTCTTATTTGAAGAGATATTTTCAAGACCGCTATATGTAAATTCATTTATAGATTTTTCTACAACATCTGTAACAATGTTTTCAAACATTTTTTGGTAGGATTTAACGTCAATAATATGCTTAGTCCTACTCCTCAGAAAAATACTTAAAATTTTTCTAGAAAAAGGAAAATATTTAATATATGAGAATTCCCCTGTTTCAAGTAGCATTTTTAGAAATCTACGATTATTCGACAAATCAACTAAAACTTGATTAACTTCATCATCATTATATGGTCTTATTGAATCGAATTTATTCACAGCGCTATACCAGATACCAAATGATAGATATTTTACAGTAATAATGTATACAATATCGATGAATGAAAGCATATCTGCAATACAAAGGTCTCAAAGTACTGGCTCATAGAGGTGGTGCTGAAGAATCATTCGAGAATACAATAGAATCATTTAAATATTCTGAGTCTATTGGATGCGAATTTATTGAAACTGATGTTCAAGCATCCTCTGATGGCGTTCCATATATTTTTCACGATGATGACTTGTCGAGAATTCTAAATAAACAAGTAAAATTTAATGACCTCTCAAGTGAAGAAATTGATGATCTAAATATTTTTGAGAATAAAAAAATACCAAAATTAAGTGAAACTCTTGAAAGATTCCCAAATCTTTTTTTTCAAATTGATTTTAAAACAGATGAGGTAGTAAAACCGGCATTAGATGTTATAAATAAACTTGATGTATCAAATAGAGTTTGTATAGCAAGTTTCAGTAGTAAAAGACTTGAGCTAGTAAGGTCATTAAATCCTAACTTATGTATTTCAATGGGTCCAAATGAGGTTTTTAAAACACTTTTAGCAAGCTGGAATATATATAGAGGCGATCTTATCGGAGATTGTCTGCAAATTCCGATAACCTATTATGGTATCAAAATAGTTTCTAAAAGATTTATTGATTTTATTCATTCCAAAGGACTTAAGATAATGGTTTGGACCATAAATGATGAAAAAACTTTTGAATATTTAATCAAATTGAATGTTGATGGAATAATAACAGATAGGCCGAAACTTCTTTTCGAAACTCTAAAACGCTAATCTAAATATTTTTTTAATAATCTTGTTATTACTGCGTACATTGGCAGAACAATTGCAGATGTAATCAATATCTCAATTCCAGTTGAGTAATCTATCAATCCTCTTATAAAAGGAATAATCGTAAAAGCAGTAATTGCACCAAGCACGCTGTAAAAAATTATAGATTTTGTACTAAATAACTTCATCAGTTTCTACAAAATATAGGACCAAAAGTCCAAGAATAAACAAAATTAAAATTGGAAGAAGACTTATCCTAACATTATTAAATGCAACTAAAAAGATGCCAACTAGTGCTGGGCCTATAAAAGCACCTGCCTTACCAAAAGTATTAAAAATTCCAAAGAACTCTCCAGCTTTTTCGGCAGGAATTAATTTAGCAAAGAGGCCCCTTGAACTTCCTTGAATACCGCCCTGAACAAAACCAACAAGCGCAGCTAAAACATAGAATTGAGTTGCATTAGTCAGAAAGAAGGTAAAAATAATTATCGCAATATATATAAAAATAGAAAAGTTGATTACGAACTTATCACTATATTTTTCTCCAACGTAGGACCACATCAAAGTTGATGGAAAGGCAATAAATTGAACTAGCAAAAGTGCAATAATAACTGAACTGGAGTCTAGGCCAAGATTAAGAGCAAAAGTTGATGCTAGGGCCATTACTGTATGAACTCCGTCGATGAAAAGAAAAAATGCGAGCAAAAAAATAAAAGCGTTTCTGTACTTAGATATAGACTTTAATGTTGTAAATATATTTTTGAATGAACTTAAAAATAGATTATTTTTTACAACCTTTGTGGTTTTGTCTTTATAGGTAATAGCTAAAGGTATTAAGAATATAGACCACCAGACTGATACGGTAACAAATGACCATTTTATTGCTTCAGCTTGAGACTCTAAACCAAATAATTGTGGGTATAGGCTCATAAGTGCATTAATTAGAAATAAAAGTCCGCCTCCAAAATAGCCCCAAGCAAATCCATACCCAGAGATTTTAGAAAATAAATCTGGGGAAGCAATTTGAACAAGAATCTTGTCGTAAAGAACGTTTGATGCCGAAAAGAAATAGTTAGCTATTCCAAAGAAAACTAAAGCATAAAGCCAAGAACCAGCTTCTAATGTATACAATAAAGCCACACATATTATTGAAATAAGCACCATAGATATAAACAATTTTTTGGTGGTTTTGCTTATATCTGTTATCGCCCCTATAAGAGGTGCTGTAAACAACAACGTTACATTTGAAATGACCAGTGTCCAACTTAGGTATTGAGCTGAGACAACAGAATCAATATTTGATGCCCAATATTGATTATAAAAAATAGGAAAAAAAGCTGCCACTACAGTTGTTGCAAAAGCAGAATTACCAAGATCGTAAGAAATCCAAGCTTTTATCTCTCTTGTAAATCTTTTAGTTGATGGGTTATTCAAAATAAGAAGTTTAATTAATTTAGATCTATTTTATATTAAAAAATCTATTGAAAATGAAAATCTTTTTGTTATATTTTTAATAGGGGTATTTAAATGGACGATGGTTCAACGCTAAAATTAGGCGCTTATTTTGCTACAGGTATAGGTTTTATTGTATTTATACTTGGCTTAGGCGCGTATTTATTTTTTTAACCAGGAGGCCAATTAAGCGGCCTTCCTGACAATAAATGTAAGTGCAAGTGAAAAACACTTTGGCCTGCTTTTGCACCGTTGTTAATAACTAATCTAAAAGTTTCATCTAATCCGAGTTGATCTGCAATCTTTCCAGCCACCAACATCAAATGACCTAAAACCTGTTTATCATCTTCCGTTGAGTCAGATAATTTAGGAATAACTTTTTTGGGTATTATCAAAAGGTGAGTTGGAGCTTGGGGACTTATATCTTTGATAACAATAGATAATTCATCCTCAAAGATGATATCTGCTGAAATCTCCCTATCAATAATTTTTTCAAATAAAGTTTTTGACATAGATTATAAAAATACTCTAAAAACTCTAAAGCCAATATAAAAGATAGCCGCTGTCATGCATATTGCTAGAAAAATTATTAAAAGATCTCTTAGTGTTTGCATCAGTCTTCCTTGTTTTTTTGCTTTTACAAGTTGAGCTAAGAAATAAATAAGAGCAATAGTACTTACAACTAATATAAAGATACTTAACATATTTTCATCCTATTAATGAGCCCACTCCTGTCACCAAAAATCCCAGGGCTACACCCCAACAGAAACAAGCAATTAAATCTGCTAAATAAAATCTTACAGCTTTTAAACCAGAAATACCAAGCAAGAAAGGAACAATTGGGCGAATTGCTGGAACAAATCTTCCAAGCAAGACTGTATAAGATCCAGTTTTGTCTAAAAAGCTTTGAGCTCTCTTAATCATCTTCTCTCTTTTAGCCATAAAATTTGAAGATAACAAACTAGGGCCAACGGTTTTACCAAAAAGAAAGCCTGACATATCACCTACATGTGCTCCAAATGATGCGACGGGAACAATCAGGTAAAGAGGCATTAATTCCATGTTATAGACAAATATACATACTGAAAATAAGATTGCGCTCGATACAATCACACCAGATAAAATAAAGGACTCTAAAAAAGCAAAAAGGAATACCGCAATCCAAGCATATTGAGAATTAGCTGTTAAAAATGCTTCTATATTTTCAAACATAATAATTAAGACAGATATTTTACTTCAATGAAGAAAAGTATTGATATAAATTATGTAAAACATCAAAATTAATAAATGATTAATGAATTTAATATAGATGTTTCTAATGAAGATATAGATCTATTAAAGCAAAAAATTAAACTTTCTAGATGGCCTGATGAAATAAACAAAAATTGGTCACATGGGACTGATATGAGTTATCTTAAACAGTTTTCTGATAAATGGTTAAACGAATTTAACTGGAGAATTCATGAAGAAAAGATTAATAATATCGGTAGTTATAGCTTTAAATCATCCTCTGGTTTAAAGATACATTTTCTTCATTCAAAATCTAATTCAAAAGATGCGCTTCCAATAGTAATGACTCATGGTTGGCCTGGAAGTGTTCAAGAATTTATCAAAATAATTCCAATGTTGCATGCTAATGCTGCCAAGCCTGTAGATATTATCTGTCCAGCATTGCCAGGTTTTGGTTTTTCAGATAAACCCACTAAACCTGGAATGAATTCAAAAGAAATGGCAAAAATACAACATGAATTAGTCATGGCTCTTGGCTATAAAAAATACATAGTTCAAGGTGGGGATTGGGGTGCGACTATTAGTAAGTGGATGGCTGAACTCTTCCCAGATAACTGTATTGGTCTTCATTCTAATATGGTTCTTGCTTGGCCTCCTGCTGATAAAGATCCAATGGAAGGAGTCTCATCAGAAGAAGAAAGATTATTAAGTAACTATGATAAATATAAACAAGAAGGTTTTGGATATTATGAAATTCAAAAGACAAAGCCTCAAACTGTTGGATACGCCCTAAACGACTCCCCCATTGGACTTGCTGCATGGATTGTTGAAAAGTTTTATGGCTGGTTCGATGGAGAAGAAAATAAACTGGTTGTTTCTGATGAAGAGGTTCAAGCTATAATCTCACTTTATTGGTTTTCAGAATCAATTACTTCCTCAGCTAGAATTTACAAAGAAAATGGAGACTTAGGTTTTTCATTTGAAAAAATTTCACAGCCTATGGCTGGTGCAGTATTTAAGAGAGACTTAATAGCGCCACCAAGAGCATGGGCCGAAGAAATATATAATGTTGTTCAATGGAACACTTATGATGGAGGACATTTTGCAGCTCTTGAAAAGCCTGAAACTTTATCAAAAGACATATTAAATTTTATAGAAAATTTATAAATCGAGTATATCTTGAAGTTGATCAAGAGAAATATATTTAAAGTTCTCTTTTGATTTAATAACATTACCCGTATTTTTTCCATCCTGAACCACTAAGATTCCATTTGGAAAGTCTATATTGAAATAGTTATTTTTTATTTCAATTCCATCGGTATCACTTACGCCATCAATTAAATCAGAGCCACCGACCACAAAGCTTGATATAAAATCATGAGGATAGTTCCTTTGATAAATATTAAAAGTATTGTTACCTTGAGAGGATGCTATTAAGTAACCATCATTTTTAGAAGTTTTATATAAAGCTAATCCCTCGGGATCTCCAACAATATTTCTCTGGCGATCATCAATTTTAACCATATCTTTTAATTCAAATGTATTAGTTAGCCTATAAGATCTAATAATTCCTCTTGCATTTTCTTCAGATACAAAAAGAGTCATATTTTCATCATCAAATACACAACCTTCAGATTCAGAGGCATTATCGTTATTAAAAGTTGCCAGTAAGTTCAAATTATCGTTATCGAATTTCCATAATTGAATTCTTGGGCCTTTTGCTTCTGTAACAAAGGCAATAATTTCATTTTTAGCAGTTATACCTGCACAAATTCCGTAAGCTAAAAAATTTGTTTTTTCGGAATGTTCAGACTTATCAGATAATGCAAATTTTTTTGCCTTTGCTGCATTAGTCAAAACAGAGTTTTTATATATCCATAGGTCTACGGTATTTGAACCAGTATTAGTTCCAAAGAAATAATTTGTATCATTGATAGTACGAATATCAAGATTATTTATTCTACCTGCCGATGCAAAACCAATAACTTCCCCTTTAAGGTTGTATGAGTAAATTCCATTGTATTTATCTGTTCCAAAAACTATTGAAAAGTTTGATTCCTCCTCATTGACCCATATCGCAGGATCATCTGCATTACCTGTAATGGTTACCTGTGGAGTTTCAAATTTTGCATAGATTGTATTCTGTGCATTTAAAGAGATGCTTGATAGCAAAGAAATGCTCAGAACAAACTTGGTTAGTCTATATAATTTCATATAGTTGTTAGCTAGATTGTTTAAGCCAATTGAGCAAATAAGCGTGAGCCGCCCGGTGCGCTTCAATTTTGCCAACCTCATTAAGTGATCCACTTTCCTTAGTGTTAAGGGAAAAAATTGATAATATTATTTGAGTTATAACCCTAAAAACTCCATCTTTGTTAAAAATATCTGGAAGAGATATATTCATTTCAACAAAAGATTGAATTTTGCTTGAGAGGATGTGAAAAGGTTCTTTCTCTGCAGGTAAAATAACAGAACTAGATAATAATAATTTTTGAGCTGATTCATATTCAGAATAAAAATTAAATAAAATTTCTACAGATCGCATAACAACAACAGAGGGTTCAGATGTATTGATATTTGATGTCTTCTCTTCAAAGTCCAACGCACACATATTAAGGTAATTTGAGATCAACATTGATTTAATTGCCTCAGGAGTTTGAAAAAATTTATAGGTTGATGTTCTTTTCAATCCTGAGCGATTTGAAATATTTGCAATTGTTATTTGATCGATGCCATCTTCTAGAAGGATTTTTTCTGCTGTCTCTAAAATAATTTCAATTCTTTTTCTACTTCTCTCTTGTTTAGCAATTTGATCCATACATTAATTATGGACAAATGTTGAAAAAAGTAAATCGTAAAAAAGAATAAATAGGGTGAAAAAACACCCTATTTTTATATTTTAAAACTTATATTCAAAACCAACTGAAATATATTCAGCACTCTTAGATTTATTATCATTTTCTAAATCAGAGTAGTGAACAAATACTTTAGCAACTTTTGAAATCTTATACGTATAACCTAAGGAATTTTGTTTTCCTGATTCAAGTTTAATATCAGAGCTAGCTGCTTGAAGATATACACTACCCTTATCTGAAACTTTTCTCTTAAGACTAATTAAATGTCCCTTGTCAGTTACGCCCGTAGATAATTTTTTAGTGGATTGATAAAGAACTCCAACATCAACACCTAAGGTATTAATTGGAAAGGTTGATGCAATTCTTTGATTATCATAGCCTTTGCCGTTTGAGTCTGATGCAAAAGCTAACTTCACAGATCCTCTTGAGTAATTCAGTGAGTACGAATCAAATGAACCTGTTGATTGGCTTATAGAATTAATGGTTACTTTAAGTCCTTTAACTATTTCTGGACTTGTGTAGCCGACAAAACTGTTCATTCTATTCTCACCTTGGAAAAGATATTTAATATCAGCTCTAGTGTCATTAAATAAATCTACTTTCAATTGAGCAATTTTTAGAGCTGTATCATGAGTTCCTGTAAATATTTTTCCAAAATTTCCCTCGATTGCTATAAAGGTATTTCTTTCTTTAAATACCTGTTCACCATCTGCCCTTCCTCTTCCATCAGTTGGATCAATTTCGTTTTCAAATTGATAGGATATTTTTAAATTTTCATTTAAATCAAATTTACCTTTTATACCAAGCCTTGAGGCATTGTTTTTAAAATCTGTGTCTGTTTTAGAATTTTTATCAGTGCTTTCATAACTAGTATTTATCTTTCCGTAAAATGTAATATCAGAAAGTAGATCGGAAGAAAAAAATAAAATAACTATAGCAGTACTTAAATACTTAAATTTTTTCATTTGGAATTAAACCCCAAAAACTGTCTTTAATATGAAATAAAATAATATCGTTAGACTTGCTCCAGCTGGGATTGTTACAACCCAAGAAAGAACAATTCTTCCAATAGAACCAAGATCTAAATGAGAGACACCTTTTGCCAACCCAACTCCTATCACTGCACCTACTAATGTGTGTGTTGTTGATATTGGAAAACCTATATAAGTTGCAGCTACAACTGTTGATGCTGCTGCCATTTCGGCAGAAAAACCTAAACTTGGTGTTAAATGAGTAATTTTACTACCTACTGTTTTAATTACTCTTCCACCGAGCATTGCCAATCCGAAAACAATACCTATACCACCTATTAACAAAACCCATGGACTAACGGCTGCCTTAGCTCCTATTGCTCCTTCTGAGGCAACACTTATTATGGCTGACATCGGTCCAATAGCATTTGCAACATCGTTTGATCCATGAGCAAAAGCCATCGCTGACGCAGTTACAATCATCAAAATAGCAAAAGCTGATTCAACACCGTATTCTTTAATTTTATCTTTGTTTAGATTTAATAGAATTGCAGTAACAATTGTGACAACTACTCCAAAACCAATTGTCACTAGGACAACTTCATTTTCTGTTAAAGGGAGTCCAACATGCTTCAATCCTTTTCTTGCAGTTACAAGACCTATAATTACTGCAACAAAAAATCCATAAAAAGGTATCAAAGATACTGCTGCTTGTTCTGGATCTCTTCTATCTAAAATTAATTTTTTAGCACTTAAGAAAATTAAAAATGCCATAGTTCCAGATACAGCAGGAGAAACTACCCAACTTGCAGCTATAGTTCCAACCTTGCCCCAAGAAACTGCTGCAAAACCCATTGAAACAATAACAAACCCAACTATAGATCCAACAATTGAGTGTGTTGTTGAAACTGGCCATCCTCTGGAGCTTGCAATAAGTAACCATGTTGCTGCAGCAAATAATGCCGACATCATTCCAATTATAAATATATTTTCATTACCTACGTACAAATCAGGAGATACAATTCCCTTACGAATGGTGGAAGTAACCTCCCCACCGGCTAAGTAAGCCCCTAAGAATTCAAATATTGCAGCAATAAATATAGCTTGTTTAAATGTAATTGCTTTACTTCCAACTGAGGTTCCCATTGCATTTGCTACATCGTTGGCGCCAATCCCAAAAGCCATAAAAAAACCAGCAAAAGCTGCAATAAGAAGAATAATTGTTGGATCTAAAAATAAGTTTTCCATATTTTTAATTAAAGTAATTAAATAACTATATAATTAAATAATTCCTGTGTTACAGACATGTGGCAATTTGAAAAACTTTTTGTGATTTAATTTTGTCTGCTTTTAGTTAAAATTTAGAAATTTGTTTATTAGGTAATTATGAGTCTAGTCCTTCTTGATCAAAGTGAATATAAAAGATTAGATGCAAAAGCATATGATCGTGAGAAAAGAAAGCTTCGTATTGAACTTCTTAAACTTCAAGAAGATGTCATAAAAAATAATAGAAAAATATGTATAGTTTTTGAAGGAAGAGATACAGCAGGAAAAAGTACTGCTATAAAATTCTTTTCTGAATATTTAAGGCCGCAACACTTCAACTATGTTCAACTTGGCATTCCTACCAAGTGGGAATCATCGCATTGGTTCCAAAGATGGAGCAAAGCTTTACCAAAAGAAGGAGAAATTTCTTTTCTTGATAGGTCCTGGTATACAAGAGCTATCACCGAACCAATAATGGGCTATTGTAATGAGAAACAATATAGATACTTCATGAAGAAAGTTAATAAGTGGGAGGATGATCTAATAAAAAATGGGGTTGAATTAACAAAGTTTTATTTCTCTTTATCACAAGACCAACAACAGATAAGAATGAAAGCAAGAAAAAATTCTGAACTAAAGTATTGGAAGTTATCAAAAAATGACGAAAAAATCATAACTAAATGGAATGCATTTACTCTTTACAAAGAGCAAATGTTCAATAAAACAGCGACTGAAAACTCGCCATGGGTTTCAATTAATTCAAATAATAAGATGATTGCTAGACTTACATCACTTAGATATCTTTTGAATAAAACAGACTATGAAGATAAAAAAATTATTAAGCCAGCTAAATGGTCAAAGTCTCTGAACAATTACTCAACAAACTTAGAAGGTATTAAGTTTGAAAACCTCTCTTATGATCAATTTATGGTTATAAGTAAATATAGTGATGACTCGTGAAAATTGCTTCAATAGATATAGGTACTAATGCTGTTAAATCTAAGATTTTCGAAACATCGCCTGCTTCAATAAAATACATAGACGGAATACGCTCATCTATTCGTCTTGGTAAAGAGGTCTTTGAGGACGGTAAATTATCAGATAAAAAACTTAAACAGCTAACAAAAACATTACAAAAATATCAAAAAAAATTTAAGAAAGACAAGATTGATCAATACGAGATCGTTGCTACTAGTGCATTCAGAAATACTTCAAACTCTGAAGAAGCAAGAAGATATGTTGAAAACAAAATTGAACATCCAATAAGAATTATTTCAGGACTTGAAGAAGCGAAATTAATTAGCTTCCATCCAAAAGCACAAAAGGGTAAAAATAAAATGTATGTAGATGTTGGTGGCGGCAGTACTGAAATTTACATCTATAGAAAAAACAAACATTATATACAGTCTTTTCAGCTTGGTGCGGTCAGGCTGATGCTTAATAAGGATGAGAGAAAAGAATGGTCAAGAATGGACCAGTGGTTAACTAAACATTCTCAAGTTGATGAAATTATTGGACTTGGTGGAAATATCAAAGCATTTTTAAATGCATATAAAGTAAAGAAAATGAAATCAGAAAACTTTCTTAAGAAATACAAAGAATTAAAAAATCTTGAAATTAATAAAAAAATTCAACAATTTGGTTTTGCTAGCGATCGTGCAGATGTAATTGATCATGCATTAGAAATATATGTAAGAATAATCAAAAAATTAGATATAAAAACTATTCAATCTACCAAATGGGGAGTATCGGATTCCATTGCTGTAAAAACTTTCCATGAGTTATACTCAAAAAAAATGTCAATCTACGAAGATAAATAAGAAATAAATATTTCAGAACTAATTAATCAAAATTTCTGTCACTTGACCATCTTGAGTTTTTTTAAAACTAATGTTGATTAAGTTCTTACCTAACTTTGACGAAATTTCATTTGTAATATTAATAGAGTCTTTCAAACTATCTGAACTAAATGATATTTTTATCAATCCATCCTGATTAGAAACTTTTAGATTATTAGATTGAACTGAAATATTGCTTTTAATAAAATTTTCAATAGAAACCGGATTGGATGATTGTCCGAGAAGCGAACTGCTTAAGAGTTCAGCTTTTGAGATTACATATTCATAATCACCTCTTGCCTTGTCTACTTTCTTTTTAGATTGAGAGTAACTATTGAATGTATTATTGATTAATAAGAAAATGAGGCAGATTGATAAGGCTGCTAGAGCTAACAATAACAGTTTTTTTTCTCTTGAATTAAGGTTTTCAAAATATTCCATTATTTAAAACCTAGTTTAATTTCGCCTGAGACTTTGTTGTCTAGCATGACGACATCCTCATTAAGAATAGCTATATCAAAATTTTCACTGAGGCCTTTTATAATTTTGAATTGTGCCTCAGGCATATTACTAAATAATATATCTGCTTCATTTTGATCAATATCTAAATTAACACTTTCGAGATATTTATCACCCATTGAGACTAAAAAATCTAAGTTTTTTATGGGAAGTGTTCGTTTATTAACTTCCGTATTTACATTGGGAAGTTGTCTTAATATTTCATCTATCTGATTTCTTGGTGCAACAACCCTTTTAATATTATTGTCTATTTTTTTAAAGACACTGAATGTTGCGTCCTCATAGTCTTTGGCAGTTTTATTATTATTATTTACAAGAACAAGAGGTGTGGAAAAGATAATAATAAAAGATGCTACAAATGCGAATATCTCATTCTTGGTAATATCAAGTTTTGCAGAAATATTTTTCAATGAAGGTTTGAATTTGAAGAAGTTTGGTAACTTATCAAAAT
>Ga0209433_10000135_pt1 | contig 22000 bp, 25 predicted proteins | sample METZYME_5_50m_FD_187552 | JGI IMG/M metagenome (GOLD analysis project Ga0209433, IMG submission 187552) | Marine microbial communities from oxygen minimum zone in mesopelagic equatorial Pacific - METZYME_5_50m (SPAdes) (version 2) | ecosystem: Environmental > Aquatic > Marine > Oceanic | place...
TAGACCTATTTAACGACACAAGAGCAGATATAAAATATATTTTACAAGGCGAAAATAGGATGAATAGCTTTGTAGGATATGAAAGTCCTGAATTAATTGAGGGCATGAAAGTAAGCTTAAACTCTATCAGCCAATCATCAGGCGACTTTTATTCTTACTCAATTACATATAAAACAGAGAATATTAATTCAGCATTATCCGTAGATAAAGATGCTAAGGGTTTTGATAGCACAAGACTTGCTTTAATGTTTGCTGTTTATAACTTTGATATTGGATTATTGCTGCAAAACTCTAAAAAGATATCAACAAATAAAAAAGATGAAGGTCATATCTTTAGCATTAACAGAAAGCTATCTGATAAAAGTTCTATATATTTTCAAAATGCTAAATCTGATATGAAAATAGATGATGGAGAGCAAAGATCATTTGGTTATACCTATAAGATTAATGACAAGACCAAGATTTTTATACACCAGTCTTCAATAGAGTCTTCCAACAAAGGAAAGGTCGATTATATTTCTGTTGGAACAGAATATAAATTTTAATTCCTTTTAATTTACTTTTTGTAACATTTGTTCATAATTGTTGTATGGAAAATTTGGCTAAACAAGCAAGAAGTAGAAAGCGAATTGAGAAAATTTTTGAAACAGCAGAAAATCTTCTAGAGCAAAGAGGTTTAGATTCAATAACAATTGCAAATATTGCCAAATATTCAGATCTTAAAAGGACATCAACCTATAAATTTTTTCCAACACCTGATGCTTTAAAAGAATTCATGATAAATAGATACTTAACTAATTGTGAAAAGATTTTTAAAGAAAAGACAGAATCAATAAATACTGATCAAACATCTGTAGTTGTAATGAGAGCTATTGAGATCATTTATAATTTCTTTATAGATTGTAAACCTGCTCAAATACTCATTCTTTCAAACACTATATCTCCTTCATTACCCTCAGAATCAATTCATGGATTATCGTCAGAAATGAAAACCTATGTTGAATCAAATATAAAATTACCTGAAATGTTTGATAAAGATGGTGTATTTAGGGTTATGCTACAGATAATAATTTCTGTTTTCTCTTTAAATGTTAAAGAAAATAATTCTCTTAATGAGATTGGGAAGATCGAGGCTCACAGGGCCGCACATGCTTATTTATTAAACTGGATAAATCAATCATCGTAATAAAAATTATGCATAAGTACTTGTTATATTTTTTTTGTTTTCTTTCAATACAATATACCTACTCAGATATTTTTGAGGTTTATCCAATTTATGAAACTCCTCCAATAGAAACAAGAGGTGATGCTGCTGATGATCCTGCTTTTTGGCTAAATAAAGAATTTCCTGCTTTATCTTTAGTATTTGGCACTGATAAGAGAGCAGGTATTTATGCATATAACTTAAGGGGAGATGAAATTACGTTCTCTCCGGTAGGCCAAATAAACAATATAGATATAAGGACGTTAAATCTCGACTTTAAAAATAATAATATTAATACAAAAAAAGATTATTCATTTTTGGTAGGTACTAATAGGTCCTTGAATACTATAGATTTATGGATATTCCTCGATGAGGAAATAAATGATTCCATGATGTCAGAACTTTCAAATACTAAAAATAATTTTCAAATTCCAGTAAAGCCAAATTTCAGAGTTAAATCTGAATCAAATATATATGGAACATGTGCCGGAGTACATCCAAAATATGGATTTGTAGTATTTGTAACTGAAGATAGGGGTCCCAATGTTGAGGTTTATTATTTAGATGGAAATGGATTAAATTTATTAAAAACCTTCAGTAACGGAGGAGAATCTGAAGGATGTGTATTTGATGATGAAAACTCAACACTCTTTATTTCAGAGGAAAATGAAAGAGGAAATTTAAAAGCATATAAATTTGATAAGAACTTTGATGTCGTAGGTAAACCGTTTCTAATTGATTCTAGAAGAGGTCAAATATTTGGCGATCCCGAGGGAGTGTCTATTTATAAGACAGACGAGAGTGATGGTTATGTCATTCTTTCATCACAAGGCGATGGCAAGTTTAATATTTATAACAGGAAAGCCCCATATGATTTTATTAGTAGTTTTAAGATCATTGGAAATGGCAGTATTGATGGTGTTTCAGATACAGATGGAGTCGAGACGCTTAATTATAATTTAAAATGCAAGGAGAGTTATAACCAGTTAGATTTTTGCGATGATTTTCCATTAGGAATCATGATTGTTCAAGATGGATACAACTACGATGGCGAAAATAAAGTAAATCAAAACTTTAAATTAGTTTCATTTGAACAAATTTTGGATAATTTAGATGTCACTAGATAATGTTTTAGATTTTATTGCAAACAATCTTCAGTATTCATATGCATTAATTTTATTATTTGCTTTTGCTGAATCACTAGTTATTGTGGGTAGCATTCTCTCAAGTGCTATTCTTTTTTCGATCTGCGTATTTCTTTACAACAACAATCTTCTTGATTTATATAGCATCGTTCCTTTAGCTATGATCGGAGCGCATGCAGGAGATGTAATTAGTTTTGTTTTAGGAAAAAGATTTGGCCCAGTTGTGCTTGAGACAAAATTTTTTAAAAAGAGAGAAAATATTATAGAAAGAGGGAATAATTTTATTGATAAATTTGGTCAACTAACAGTTGTATTAGGTAGATTTATACCTGCCATGAGAGCAATTGTCCCATTTTTAATAGGTATGACAGGTATGGAATTTATGAAATTCTATAGGGCATCTATATTAGCTATTTCTGTATGGGGTTTTGGCCTTATAATACTTACTACAGGATTATCCTCCATTTTATAGGTTTTTATGATTCAGATATTAATACTCACAGCATCCCTTCTTGCAATAGCATATTTCATAATGAATTTAGTGAAAGCAAAAAGAAATGGGAGATTGACTGCTTTTTTAAGAGATCTTTTGGTAATTTTCCTTGGACTAGTCATGACAGCAGGTATTTTTTATATAGCAATTAGAGTCTTGCCTAGAATCTTTATGTAGTTATGACTATATTTAAAAAAATCTTAGACAAAGAAATACCTACAGATATTTTATATGAAGACGATTTTTGCATAGCTTTTAATGATATAAATCCTCAAGCTCCAATTCATATTCTAATAATACCAAAGAAAGAAATACCTCAATTGTCAGAATCAAATGAGAGAGATGGAGAACTTCTGGGAAGATTGCTTCTTGCAGCAAATAAAATAGCTGAAGAACATAATACAATTGATGCTTTTAGGATTATTATTAACAACGGAGCAAAAGCAGGGCAGTCAGTTTTTCATCTACATTTGCATTTACTTGCTGGAAGACCGCTTTCGTGGCCGCCAGGATAATTACATATAAATACTATAGAGATATGCTCCAACACCCAGAATCAAAATTAAGAATGCAATCCCTACCAAAAAGATTGTTGCAAACTTTGTTGTTTCTTCATCATTCATACTTAATCCAAAAAATATGAGAGATTTTAACAAAGAAATTAAGTCTTGGATATTTTATGATTTTGGTAATTCCGCATATGCAACAACTGTAATTGCAGCATTCTTTCCTTTGTTTTATGCAAGCTATTGGTCTAATGGATTGGAATCACTTCAAGCAACTCAGTACCTTGCATTTGCTCTTACTATAATAAATTTGGTGATACTTATTTCTGCGCCCATTATCGGTGCTATAACTGACTACAAAAGACTTACAAAGATTTTATTTATAATCTTTACATTATTATCGATCATATCAGTCGCATCATTTTATTTTATCCCAATGGGTAAATGGCTAATGGCTTTAATTTTGTATGGTATTTCATTTTTTTCTTTTGCTTCAGCTGTAGTTCTCTACGACAAGATGTTGGTATATGTTGCATCGGAGGACCAGCTTACCAGAGTATCTAGTTATGGTTATTCTTTGGGATATTTAGGGGGAGGAATATTATTTGCTTTAAATGCATTTATGGTTCTTCAACCTGAAACTTTTGGATTAAATAATGAAGCAGAGGCAGTTAGGTGGGCATTCATAACTGTATCAGTGTGGTGGTTTATTTTTTTATTGCCTTTGGCAATAAATTACAAAGAGCGAGAGGTTGAGAAAACCGGAGATATTAAGGAAGTTTTTGGTGGATTTCTTGATACATTTAAAGACATTCAGAAAAATAAAAATGTTTTATTATTTCTTTTAGCATTCTTTTTATATATAGATGGTGTCCATACCATCATGTCTCTTGCAGCAATTTTTGCTGAAAATATTGGAATTGAACAATCAGCTATTATTGTTGCGTTAATCTTAGTTCAATTTGTTGCCTTTCCATCCACACTTTTTTGGTCTTACATCGGTAATAAATATAATGATAAGACTGTTCTTTATTCCACCATATTTATATATATTTGCGTAGTTGTTTACTCGACATTACTTTCTAACGCATCAGAATTTTATATCATGGCAGTCTTGATTGGATCAGTGCAGGGAGGAATTCAAGCAGCATCTAGAAGTTTTTTCTCGAAAATAATACCAAAAAATAAATCTGGAGAGTTTTTTGGTTTTTATAATACTTTTGGACGAGCAGGATCAGTTATGGGTCCAGCCCTAGTTGGTATGTTTATTGGTATCTTTAATAATCTACAAATAGCTCTGATACCAATAATTATTTTATTTATTGCTGGCGGCTTTCTTTTGAAGTTCGTAAAATATCCTAATGAAATTATTTAGTAGAAATTCAATAATTTTCTATTCCCTAATGGGACTAGTAAGCCTATTTATTGCAAGATTTATAAGATCACTTATTGATTTTAATATCGCTATTGAAATACTTATTTGCTCAATAGTCATTCTACCTATGTATTATTTTGCTAGAAAAGCGCTAGTTAAGTATTTTTTGAATTAAGAAGATCTACCAAAACTTTTGGCCTATCAGTAATTATTCCGTCAACTCCTAAATCAATAAGATAATTCATTTCATCGATGTCATTTATTGTCCATACAGATATCTTGATATTCTTACTTTTACAGAAATTTACAAATCTTTTTGTAACAATCTTAATCCCATATCTGTATATAGGTATTTGAAGACAGTCTCCAGGGATATTTCCATAATAGAGACTAAAACTTTTTAATAGAAGCTTTAATACTTCTTGAGGACCCATCGAAAGAGCAACATCATCAAGTTTATTTTTGATTGTATTTAATCTTTTGCTTGAGAAACTTGCTATACATAAATTCTTTTTAATATTTGGGAATTTGTTTATAACCTCTATAGCAGGATCTACAACTTCATCAGTTTTAAAATCTATTTGAAATCTTGTGTCAGGGAATTTAGAAAAAACTTCTTCAAGTGTAGGGATTTTATAATCTTTAAAAATATCTAAATTGTTAATTTGTGATGATGAAAGCTCATTAAAACGCTTATCGACACCTGGTATTCTTTTTAGGTCATCATCATGGAAAATATAGGGAACACCATCAGAACTGAGTTGAATATCTGTTTCAATAATATCTGAACCAATTTCTAAAGAATAAAAGAATGATTCAATAGTATTTTCAGGTGCCTCTAGTGACCCACCTCTATGAGCCATTACAGCTAACCCATCATAATTTAGGTAATCTTTCATATTTTTTGTAAAATACCATAAAAAATTATTATACAGCTTGGATAAATTTGAAGAAATAAGACCATATAAAGATCATGAGGTTCAACACAAACTTCATGACCTTGCTTCTAATAAAGAAGTTATTAATGCCTTTCTTCATTCTAGAGGCCATCACTCTCGTCTATTGAACAGTTTTTTAAGCTTATTTTTGTCTATTTATTTAAAACGAAGATTTAAAAAAATTACATCGGTTGATCAATATCAAAACATGTACGAAAAGATAATGGATAAGGTAATAAAAGATACATGTGATAATTTTAAATACAATGGTCTTGATAATTTAAAACCCAATAAATCTTATTTATTTATTTCCAATCATAGAGATATAACCCTTGATCCTGCTTTCTTAAATTTAGCACTTCACAAAAATAACTTTTCAACAGTTAATATTGCAGTTGGAAGCAACTTGATGGATCAGAAATGGGCAGCTGATCTTATGCGATTAAATAAAAGTTTTATTATTCCAAGAACAGGAATATCAAAAAGAGAAATTTATAAATCTTTAAATAATGTCTCTGAATTTATTTATGAAAAACTTAAGATTGATAATGAGTCCATTTGGATAGCTCAAAGAGAAGGAAGAGCTAAAGATGGAATGGATATCACGGATCCTGCAATATTAAAGATGATACATCTTGTAAAACGTAAAGAAATATCAGTTTCTGCTTTTTTTAATCAAATGAGAGTTATTCCGATATCAATTTCTTACGAGTTTGATCCAAATGATCTAAATAAGGCTTTGGAAATATATAAGAAAAAAAAGGATGGTTTTTATAAAAAGGAGAATAGGGAGGATCTTGAAAGCATTTCTAGAGGAATATCTGGTTTTAAGGGATCTGTAGTATTAAATATTGGAGAGCAGATAAATTTTATTCATGATTCATATGAAGCTGCTGCCGATGAAATAACAAAGCAAATATCAAATCAATTCTACAATCATTCTACAAACATAGATGCAAAGTCCATAATAAATAATAAAATTAATCTTTCCGACAACAATTACTTTTCAGAACGTTTAAAAAATCAACCAGAGGAAGTAATTGAAATTATGCTTAATCAATATGCAAATTCAGTTTTGTAAATGGCGCGCCTGGAAGGATTCGAACCTCCGACCTCTTGGTTCGTAGCCAAGCACTCTAATCCAACTGAGCTACAGGCGCATAAAAGAATTATAAAATAAAAGAATTAAGAAATCTTACGAGCTTTCTCTTTGAGCATTGCAGGAATTCCATCAATTATCGGGTAAGCTAATTTTGATTCCTCGCAAATGAGTTCATTGTTCTCTTCGTCATAGTGCAGTTTTCCTTTTGATACAGGACAAACTAAGATCTTGAGAAGGGTTTTATTTAATTTAGCCATTTTAAAATGATTTGATATATGTATAGTATTCTAATCTAAATGACTATCTCAGAAAATACAAAAAAATTTATATATTCACTTCTTGTATTTCCATTTCCGGTCACTGGAATTCCAATTCTTGTTTATATACTTCCCTTTTATGCTTCTAGCTTTAACTTAGGACTATCATTGGTAGGATTAATATTCTTTGCAGGAAGAATTATTGATGTTTTTACAGACCCTATTATGGGTGCTTTGGTAGATAGATACCCATCAAAATATGGCAAACATAAACACTGGATTTTCTTATCATTGCCTGTTTTAAGTATTAGTGCATATTTTTTATTCTTTCCTCAGGATCAATTCATTAGTGGCTGGTATTTATTTTTTGCTTTGTTTGCTCTCTATAGTGGATTTACTTTGGCTAATATTGCGCAACTATCATGGGCTTCATTCATAGCACCAGATTATGATGAAAGGACAAAACTATTAACACTTAGAGAGATCGTCGCTATCGTAGCAACATTAATTGTTATCTCTATACCTGCTGTTATTGAGATATATGAAGGCTCGTTTTTATTAAAAATCAACGCAATCGGGATATTTGCTCTTATTGGAATACCCTTTACCATTTTTTTAGGATTATTTTTTCTAAAAGATAAAAAATCTTCAAGCAATTATGATAATCCTCTAAAGTCATTCAAAAGATTTTTTAAAAATAAAACATTAAATAGACTTGTTCTTGCAAGCGTTCTCCTTGCTTTTGCACAAAGCTTAACCGGCGGATTATTTGTAATATTTATGGATTCAATTTTGGAACTCTCAGATTATGCATCAAGAGCAATCTTTATTAATTTCACATTTGCAGTTTTAGGAATTTTTCTTTGGCGAAATATTGGATTGAGATATACAAAACATTTCGCTGCATCACTATGTCTTTTGTATGCCGGTATTCTTTTTCTTATTCAGCTTTTTATAGTCCTGCTAATTGCGGATGCAAGTGAGTCAGTTAAAGCAGGAGTTCTATTTTTCGTATTAGCAATGTATGGCATTTCTTTCTCAGGAGCTTCTCCCTTAATAATCTCAATGGTTGCAGATGTTTCAGATGCTGAGCATGCTGAATCTGATGTTAATAAATCCGGTGCAATGTTCGCTTATTACACAACCATTACAAAGGTAGGGTATACACTTGCTGTAGCTGTACCATATATTTTCTTAGAAACTGTAATAGGTTTTGATATAAATCTTGGACCTGAAAATTCTATCTTTACAAAGAATATACTTCTTTATTTATATCATTTAGTACCAGTTGTTTGTTTCTTTGGCGCTAGTTTCTTGCTTTCAAAACATAATATTTCAAGAGAATCACATTCCGAAATAAAAGAAAATATTAGTTAAAACATAAATATTAGTTATAATTAATATAAATCTTATGAATAAAACTAATTTAAGTGTAAACCTTAATAAAGTTGCATTACTTAGAAATGCAAGAGGTTCTAATTATCCATCATTGATAGATGTTGCTGCAATTTGCAGTAAACATGAAATATGTGGGATTACTCTTCATCCAAGACCTGATGAAAGGCATGCAACATCATCTGATGTAATAGAAATAAGTAATTTCTGTAAAGAACATGAGCTCGAATTTAACATTGAGGGCAATCCTTTTACTGTCGAAAATGGATCATTTAGGGGCTTTGAGAACCTTGTTAAAGAAATTAATCCACATCAAGCGACCTTAGTACCAGATCTTGAAGATCAAGTGACATCTGATCATGGTTGGTCAAGTGGAAATCATGATAAGGAGCTAAAGTCGATTGTTGAGAGAATTCAAACTCATTGTGATTTTGTAAGCTTATTTATAGATGCAGATAGAGAATCTGTTGATTATGCTCTTGAAACAGGAGTCAATGCAGTTGAAATTTATACTGGACCATATGCCAAATTAACTGCATCTGAAAAACCAAAATATATTGATAATATGTATGAGATTTTTGAATATATAAAATCGAATAATCTAAAATTAAATGCAGGTCATGACTTAAGTCTTGAAAACCTTTCTGATTTAATTGAATTAAATATTATTGATGAAGTTTCAATAGGGCACGCTATAATTAGTGAGTCTTTAGTTTATGGATTAGATAATATTCTTTCAAAATATATTAAAATAATAAAATGAGTATAGAAGAAAAGTTAAAACAACAAATTAAGGAAAATCCTATTCTCATTTACATGAAAGGTACTCCATATGAGCCAAGATGTGGTTTTTCAGCTAAAACTGTGCAAATCTTAATAGACTGTGGTGCACAATTCGCTTTCGTAGATATTCTTGAAAATCAAGAGGTCAGGGCAACTCTTCCGTCAGTCTCAGATTGGCCTACTTTTCCTCAAGTATTTGTTTCTGGCGAACTTGTTGGTGGTTGCGATATAGTTACACAAATGCATGAATCCGGCGAGCTCAAAAAAATAATTGATGAAGCTGTAAGCTAACTTATCTCGTTTAAAATCTTACAAAAAACTTTTGCCGTTATCTCTGAGTCATATGCTGCAGAATGAGCTAGATCATTTTCGTACTCAAAGCCTAATTCTTGAGCAACCCTTGCAAGAACTGTTTGGCCTGTAAAAATCCCGCCAATAGAAACAGTATCAAATACAGAAAAAGGATGGAAAGGGGACTTTTTAATATTATTTCTTTTTAAAGATTCATTTAAAAAGCCTAAGTCAAAGTGAGCATTATGTCCTACAAGAATAGCTCTACTGCATTCATATTTATTTTTATGCTTATTTATTTCATCAAAAAGACTCTTTAAGGCCTCTTTTTCATCCACTGCATTTCTTAACGGATGATTTAAGTTAATACCAGTGAATTCAAGCGATTCATCGGATACATTTAAACCCTTAAAGGGAGTAATATGATGTCTAAAGGTTTTTCCAACACTAAAAGATTTATCATAATCAATCAGAGTTATAGCAATTTCCAAAATAGCATCAGTAACTGGATTGAAACCACCTGTTTCAATATCGACTACTACTGGAAGAAATTTTCTGAATTTCTCTTTCAATCAACTACGCCAAGCTTCTTTTGTAGTTTTTTATTTGAAGTTGTATACCCAAAAGGCACTCTTTCTCCTGGATAAATTCTTCTGTAAGCTTCCTGAACTGCTAGTGTTGTTTCATGAAAACCACAGAGAATAAGATCAAGTTTCCCTTCATAATGATTTATATCACCAACAGCGAAGATACCTTTTCTAGAAGTCTCAAAAGTTGAAGTATTTACTGCTATTTTTTTGCTCTCCAATTCAAGCTCCCAATCTAATATTGGACCAAGCTTTTTGTTAAGACCAAATAGAAATAAAAGTTCATCAGCTTTGTGCTCAGTTATTTCTAGAGTTTCAAAGTTCTTCAGCTTTACTCCTGAAACTTTTTCATCACCAATAATTTCATCTATTAGATGAGGCGTGTAAAGTGTTACTTTTTCTTTCTTAACCAACTCTCTCATCTCCTGCTCAGTTTTAAATGCGCCTCTGAACTGATCTCTCCTATGTACCAAACTTACATGAGAGGCTACTTTACTTAATTCAACAGTCCAATCTAGAGCTGAATCACCTCCACCAAAAATAAAAACTTCTTTATCTTTATAATGGTCGATACTTCTTACAGCATAGGTAATTCCTTTATCCAATAATAAATCAGGATTTTCAATATTTGCAGGTCGTCTTGGTTCAAATGAGCCTGCACCAGCTGCAATAAATATATTTTTTGTTTTATATTTATCCCCTTGATTGGTTTCAACAATCCAATAGTCACCGTCTTTAGAAATTAATTGAACCCTTTGAGAAAGGTTTAATTCATAGTTGAATGGTTCAATTTGTTTTAAAAGGGCGTCCACATGCTCCTGTGCAGTCTGGAAAGGGACACCAGGAATATCATAAATAGGTTTTTCTGGATAAAGTTCGGCACATTGCCCGCCAGGCTTATCGAGATTATCTATTAATGTACAGTTTAAACCCAAGAGGCCAGCCTCAAAAACTGTAAAAAGTCCTACTGGTCCCGCACCTACAATTAAAATATCTGTTTCTTTCATTACTTAACTAACTGTCCTGGTTTTGCGCCTTCGTCAGGCGATATTAAAAATATTGATCCCTCATCATCACTAGATGCTAGGACCATGCCTTCAGAAACTCCAAATTTCATTTTTCTTGGTTCTAGATTTGCAACTAAAACAACATTTCTATCATTGAGATCTTCTGGTTTATAGGCACTTTTTATTCCTGCAAAAACTGTTCTTTCGCCTAAACTTCCAACATCGAGATGTAATTTGATTAATTTATCTGCTTCTTCAATTGCTTCAGCTTTTAAAATTTTAGCAACTCTTAGCTCAACTTTTGCAAAATCTTTAATATTTATTAAATTTAGATCTTCCATTTCATTTTCCTCGTCTATTTTAGCTTTTTCTAATCTTTTTAGAAGTGGTTTATATGGGTTAATTTTGGTACTAACCATCTCATCATGAATTTTTTCAAAATTATCATTTTCATTATCCTCAGTGAAAAGTTTTAAGGCCTTAGATGTAATCGTTGGAAGGATAGGCTTCAGGAGTATTGAAATTGCTCTAAAACAATTAAGCGCAGTTGTTGAGACTTCTAATGCCTTATCTTCATCAGCTTTCCATGGTTCATTCTCATTTATATATTTATTGACATCATCGGCCATCTTCATAATGATTTTTACAGATTTCGAGAAGTTTAAAGCTTCATAGTTTTCGATAACTTTTTCAACATTAGATAGGTTATTATTAAAAAAATTTGTATCAAATTTTGCTGATAAGTTCCCACCATTTTTTTCAATAAATTTAGATACTCTGCTGGCTATATTTAAATATTTACCAACTATGTCTGAATTAATTTTTTGTATGAAGTCGTCTTCATTAAAATCTAAGTCATCAATCGTATTATTAAATTTATCCGCAAAATAGTATCTTAATAATTCGCCATCATATTTTTTACTAAAATCATCTGCATTTATAAATGTTCCATTTGATTTGGACATTTTTTCTCCATCTATAGTTAAAAAACCATGGACATTGATTGAATCAGGCAATCTTATATTTGATGATTTTAAAAGTGCTGGCCAGAAAAGCGCATGAAAATAGGCAATATCTTTTCCAATAAAGTGATGTATTTCATAGTTTGATTCTTCATCCCAAAGATCTTTGATATTAATATCATTTTTATCTGCCCAATTTTTTGCAGAAGCAAGATATCCAATAGGAGCATCAAGCCAGACATAAAAAAATTTATCTTTTTCATCAGGAATTTCAAAGCCAAAATAGGGCGCATCTCTTGAGATATCCCAGGGTTTTAATCCATCGTCAATCCATTCACTAAGCTTATTTTTAATTGGATCTTGTAAATTAAGATTCCTTAAATAATTTTCAAGAAAATCTTTCATTTTCGGTAAGTCAAAAAATATATGTTCTGTTTTTTTCTTCGTCAATTCTGAGTTCGAAAGTGAAGAAACTGGATTTATCAGATCGTCAGGAGAATATGTCATTCCGCATACAGAACAACCATCACCATATTGATTATCTGCGGAACACTTTGGACATTGTCCTTTGATGAATCTATCTGATAAAAATAAACCTTCTTCTGAATCATAAAATTGTTCAATCTCTTTTTTAAAAATTAAATTTGCATCTTTTGATTTTTTATAAATGTTCTCTGAATATTCTTTATTTTCACTTGAGTGAGTTGTATAAAAATTATCAAAATTAATATTAAATTTTGAATAACTATTGATGTGTTCATTTCGTGTTTGCTCAATCAAATTTTCGGGTTCAATTTTTAGTTCTTTTGCTTTCAGCATAACTGGAGTTCCATGGGTATCGTCTGCGCAGAAATAGAGACATTCATTGCCATTGATCTTTTGATACCTTACCCATATATCTGTGATTACAGATTCCAAAACATGGCCAATATGAATAGAGCCATTAGCATATGGTAAAGCGCTTGTTACCAGAATCTTACGTGATTTCATTTTTATGATAAGTTTTAATATATTATAAGTTAATTAGATAATGACTATTAAAAAAACTATTGCAATTGCCTCTGCAAAAGGTGGAGTTGGGAAATCTACGCTGTGCTCTTTTTTAGCCTCATCTCTTTCAAAAGCCCATAAAGTTGGTGTTCTAGATGCTGACGTCTATGGACCAAACCAAGATATTCTTTTTGGTATCAACGACAAAAATATTGAGATTGATAAGTCCAATAAAGATAAACCTTATCAACCAAAAATTATTGATAATATTTCAATTAACTCTCTTGGATTTATTTTAGACCAAAATGCTGCCATTTGGAGAGGCCCAATGTTAAGTTCAGCAATTAATCAAATATATGAACAAACTAATTGGGGTGATCTAGATTATCTATTAATAGATATGCCACCAGGAACTGGAGATGCTTATATAACAGTATGCCAAAAAATTATTCCTGACTTTGTAATTTTGATATCAACTCTTTCACAGTTATCAATTGCTGATCTTAAGAGATCTGAAGATGTCTTTGAAAATCTAAATACTAAAATATTAGGTATTGTTTTAAATAATATTCATCAAAATGAGAATCTCGGTAACTTTATTCTGGATACAGATAATACGATATTAGATAGATTAGAATTTAATAAAAATTTTATTGACACCTCATATCCATTTAAGAGCTTAGATATAGATTTATTTCTATCTAATACTCTTAGTGCTATCTATGAACATGATTAGGATTTTAATAATTTTTATTTTATCAGTTCCCATAATTGGAGAGGAGATTGCTGATCCCATCGAGAATTTAAATAGAGATATATTTATATTTAATGAAAAATTAGATGAAAAGATTCTAAAACCTGCAGCAGTTACTTATAGAAAAATCACTCCTCAATTTGCAAGAAATGGAGTGACTAATTTCTTTAACAATCTAGAAGAAATTGATACATCAATTAATCAAGTTCTCCAAGGAGAAATAAAATATGCTTTAAATGATGCTACTAGATTTGTTGTAAATTCAACTATTGGATTATTTGGATTAATAGATGTTGCATCAAAAATGGGTTTAGAGAGACATGAAGAAGATTTTGGACAAACTCTTGGTGTGTGGGGTGTTGATGCTGGGCCATATATAATGCTCCCTTTTTTAGGGCCAAGTAATCCAAGGGATTTACTCAGTAGACCAATATCTAGTTTTCTTTCAGGTACTTTTGCGATGGAAGATAATGATGTAAAAATGACTCTTATATCTATAGATGCTCTTGAAACAAGAGAACGGCTTTTAGATGCTGAGACTTTAATTATTGGAGATAAGTATATTTTTGTAAGAGATGCATATTTTCAATCAAGAGAGTATGAAATTAATAATGGATCAACTGAAGATGATGAATTTCTTGATGATATGGAAGATATTTTTGGTGACGATTAAACCATTGATAGAAGATTATCCTTATTTTCATCTAACCCAGAAGAGTTCATAATTTCAGCAACCTTCATTCTGAACTTTTTAGCATCTTTTTCACCTTTTTTTAATCCAAACACATGTTTCAGCATTATCTTTGGATCATAACCATTATCAGTCATAACCTGAACATAATTTAAATATTCAGAAAGTAATTCCTTTCTATTAATATTAATTTTTTTATTTGAGTAGATTTCAGAATCTACATTACTAAGCATAAAAGGATCATCATAAGCAGCTCTTCCTAACATAACACCATCAACAGACTCAAGATGATTTAGAGACTCATCAATATTTTTTATACCACCATTAATAATAATTTCTAAATCTGGAAAATCTTTTTTTATAGCATAAACCTTCTCATAGTTAAGTGGAGGTATATTCCTATTTTGTCTTGGGCTAAGGCCCGTTAAGATTCCTTTTCTAGCATGAATGATAAAGGTTTTTACGCCAGAATCTTTTACAATATTTATAAATGATTTTAAAAAATCATAACTATCATGATCATCAACTCCTGTTCTGCACTTAACAGTAACTGGAATATCGACGGACTTAATCATTGCACTAGCACATTCCGCCACTAGATCTGGTTCAAGCATTAGACATACACCAAAATTACCTTTTTGGACTCTTTCAGAAGGGCATCCTATATTTAAATTAATTTCGTCATATCCTTTTTTTTCAGCCATTTTTGAGCAATAAGATAAATCTTTTGATGATGAGCCACCAAATTGAACTGCAACAGGATGTTCTTCTTTATTAAAATCTAATTGATAGTCACAATTTCCGTGTATAAGAGCTCCTGTAGATATCATTTCTGTATAGAGAATTGCTTTTTTTGTTATTAATCTTAAAAAAAATCTTTCATGCATATCTGTGTATCTCATCATTGGAGCTACACAGAATTTGCGATCGAGCGACATCTATATAAATAAATAAACAGAAATAAGCGCGACTATTGTTAAAACAATAGTGTAAGGAAGTGCCATCAAAACCATTCTAAAATACGACAGATTTATGAGTGGTGCGAGCGATGATGTTAATAAAAATAGAAAAGCTGCTTGTCCATTAGGAGTTGCAATACTTGGTATGTTTGTTCCTGTATTTATAGCAATTGTAAGATTATTAAAATGCTCTAGAGTAATCTTTCCTGCATCAAGTAGAGCTTTTACTTCATTTATATAAATAGTCGCAACAAAAACATTATCACTGATAGCAGATAAAACACCATTAGCTATAAAAAAGATACTTGTTTGACTTTCAATACTAAATGTAAGGACATAATCAATTACAGGCGTGAATAAATGCTGCTCATGAATAACACTTACAATAGCAAAAAATACGCAAAGCAATGCAGTAAATGGCAAAGCTTCTTTAAAAGCATCACCTAAGTAATGCTCATGAGTTATTCCTTTAAAAGAGGTTAAAAGTATTATTACGCCTAAGCCAATAATCCCAACTTCAGCAATATGAAATGCAAGCGCAAAAATCAGTAAAACTAAAACAGAAAACTCAACAAGCAATTCAGCTTGTTTCTTATTGTCATTCTTACTAATTTCATTCTCATAATCTGCATAATTTGCAAAGATAGTTCTAATGTTTTCGGGTAGCTCAGATCCAAATCCTGCTAATTTGTATTTTTCAAGACAGAAGCAAACTATCAAACCAGTCACAAAAACCGGCATTGTTACTGGAGCCATATATAAAAAGAATTCAATAAAATCCCATCCAGCAATATTTGCTATTAAAAGATTTTGTGGTTCACCGACGATTGTACATACTCCACCAAGCGCTGTACCAACCGCACCATGCATAATTAATTGCCTTAAAAAACCCTTAAATTCATCAAGTTCTTCAATCTTTAAAGTATCAATAGCTGAGTCGTTATGGATATCATGAGCAGTATCATCGAAATATTTATCTGAGATAATTAAATGATAAATTCTGTAAAACCCTACAGTCACCCCAATTAGGACTGCAGTAACAGTAAGTGCATCAAGAAATGCTGACAAGAAAGCTGCAGTAAAGCAGTAAAGTAGTGAAAGCCATACCTTTGATCTAATATTTAATAGTAATTTAGTAAAGATAGTGAGCATGAGATTCTTCATGAAGAAGATCCCAGCTACCATAAACACAAGTAAAAGAATTACCTCAATATTTGCTTCTATTTCGTGCATCATTGAATATGGATTTGAAAGGTCCATTATTAAAGCCTCAATAGCAAGTAAACCTCCAGGCTGAAGAGGGTAGCACTTTAATGCTAACGCTAACGTAAAAATAAACTGTAATAGAATCACCCAACCAAGAATGAAACCACCATTCATACCCGCACTATTAAGCGCTATGAGCAAAAGAGGATTGATTAATAGAAAAAATAAAATTGATTGTTTGTACCATTTAGGTGAATCACCTAAAAACATGGTATACATTAAGGATATATTCATTATGATTGTTACTTATGTTTGAGTCTCGATTTAAAAAATTTTCTGAATCAAATAATAACAAGTATATTTTCATTTCAGAAAATAAGATTTTATACGATAAAACAGAAAATTCTTATAAATTTGATGCAAATTTTTTAATTTTAGAAGGCGATGTAGATACAGCACGAATAGGCATTTACAAAAAAAATGATGAATATATTTATGCAATTAACCTAAAAGACATAAATTTAGTTAACAAGCCTGAATCTGCAGATCTGATTGAGGTCAGAAATTTAGTTAACTTTAATCCTGAAACTGATGGAATTGTTTTCACAGCTAAACAATTAGTTCATTGGATTGATGAAACAAAATATTGCTCAAGGTGTTCTGGTAAATTAACTTTTCAAGAAAAAGAGGGTGCTTTTGTAAGGCCATGCAATAAGGAATTTATTTATCCAAAAATCTCGCCATGCATAATAACTCTTGTTACAAAAGGTGATGAAATTTTATTAGCAAGAAATAAATACTTTCCTGAGAATTGGTATAGCACATTAGCTGGTTTCATAGAAGCAGGTGAAACAGCTGAAGAAGCCTTAAAGCGTGAGGTTATGGAAGAGGTGAATATTGAAGTGCAAAATATAAAATACTTTGGAAGTCAACCATGGCCGTTTCCTAGCCAACTTATGCTTGGTTATTTTTGTGAATATAAATCTGGTGAAATTGAAATAGAGGAAGCAGAAATTGCTGATGCCAAATGGTTTAAAATAAACGAACTACCTAACGTACCACCAAAACTGTCCATTTCTGGTCAGTTAATTGCTAGCTATCTCGAGGATCGTTTAAAGCTCTAGTTGGTGGCTCGGGTTTTTTCTTAGCTTCTTTAACAATAGCCTGTCTACCAGTAATTTTCTTAGCAGTTTCTTTCTTCACTGCAGTATTCTTTGAAGGAGCTTTCCTTTTATTATTTCTAGGACCTGAATCTTTTTGTGTTTTAGGACCTGAATCATTTTTTGGTTTTTTTGAAACTGGTTTCGAAGCTCTTCTAGGCTTATTAGATGAAGATGTTTTTTTATTGGGTTTAGCTTTTGGGTTATTTGGTTTCTTACCTTTATAATTCCCTTTTCTAGGTCGTCTTTTCGACGAGGTCTTTTTCTTTACCGGCTTTTTAGTTTGCGGTGTTGAAGTTAAACTTTTAATCCAACTTAAAATACCTCCACCAGATTTATGATTTTTCTTATGATCAGTTGCATCTACAAGAGGATTTAACTTAGAGCCAGATTTTTCGTCTCTCCAATTTGTGTCAGGTTGCGGACTATCAGGTGTTAAATCATATGAGGATTTTTTCTTTACCTCTGAATCCTTTATTCTTAAAACTTTGTAATATGGTCTCGATTTATAAGGATCTGCAATTATCAAAATCCTTACGCCTGTTGAGTCTTCAATACTTAGTATGTCTCTTCTTTTTTCATTAAGTAAATAACTTGCGACATCGGCTGGAACAAATACCTGTATTTCAGCTGTATTTTCTTTGGCTACATCCTCACCAACAATTCTTAAAATAGATTGACCAATTGAACGAGGCCCTCTAACAAGAACATGCTCAATGTCATATGTTTCATTTAATGATGGCTTAAGTCTTTGTCTTGAAGTCTCAAGTAACCCAAATCTGGATATAGATGCTATTTGAATTCTTGCTCTATCAGACGCCACAGCTCTCCTAAAAGCATTTTCCACTTTATTTTGAGATTCTTCATTTTGCATATCAATAAAGTCAATGACTATTAGTCCTCCTACATCACGCAGTCTTAACTGTCTTGCAATTTCCTTTGCAGCTTCAAGATTTGTTTTTAAAGCAGTTTCTTCTATATCTTTTCCTTTTGTTGATCGAGCTGAATTAATATCTATAGTTGTCATTGCTTCTGTAGGATCTATAACTATAGAACCTCCAGATGGAAGGGAAATCTCTCTTTGAAAAGCTAATTCAATTTGTGATTCAATTTGGTATCTATTAAATAATGGTATTTCCTCGTCATAGAGCTTAACTTTATCTTTTTGATCAGGAATAACCAACTCAGCAAAGTTTTTAGCTTCCTCAAACACTGACTTATCATCTACTAAAATTTCTTCAATATCGTCTCTAAAAATGTCTCTGAAAACTCTGACTATTAATTTGTCATCTTTATAAATTAATTGTGGTGAGTCAGCAGATGCTTGGGTGGCATTTATGTCGTCCCATAAAGAAATTAAGTAATTAAGATCGTTTTGAAGTTCCTCAAATGACCTATCGATACCAGCTGTTCGTATTATTACGCTCATACCCTCTGGAATATCAAGTTTAGAAATTTGATTTTTTAAATCTTCTCTTTCATCACCTGTAATTCTTCTTGAAATTCCACCTGACTTATCTGAATTAGCTATAAGAACCATAAAACGTCCAGCTATTGAAATTTGTGTGGACAATGTGGCTCCTTTTGTGCCTCGCTCCTCTTTGTTTATTTGGACAAGAATTTCTTGACCCTCCTTAAGCGTACATTCAAATTTCCCTTGTGAATTTTTTTTGTAATAGTTTCTTGATAGTTCTTTAAGTGGTAAAAAACCATGTCTGGTTGAACCAAAATCAACAAAAGCTGCGTTTAAGCTTTGCTCAATTCTTGAAACGGTAGCTTTAAAGATACTACCTTTATATAAGACTCTATCAGTAACTTCAGTATCTAAGTCGAAAAGTTTTGCACCATCAACTAGCGCAACGCGTAATTCATCGTTATAAGAACTATTTATTAATATTCTTTTCATACTAACTCCTTTAGTTAAGGAGATAGTTAATACCATTTAGGTTATTTTTAGAAAGTCTTACTCTTATTGCTTTCTAAACAGCTCGGGATGGAGAGCTGAAAGTAAAATTAGTATTTTTCTATCTCTGTTATGTTGAACTATTCAACATAAACTATAATTATTGTGCTTATCCTATATATATAATTTATGTCTGTCAAAAATATAACCGTAGATCATGACAACCAGGGAAGAAGAATTGATAATTTCCTTTTTTCAAGATTTAAAAATATTCCAAAATCAAAAATATATAGAGTAATCAGAAAGGGTGAAGTAAGAGTAAACTCAAAAAGAGTTAAACCAGATATAAAGCTATCAGAAAATGACCTTATTCGCATTCCTCCAAACTTATACAATTATGATAGACCTATAGAAGTAGATTTAAAAAAATACTCATACTTGAAGGATAGGGTGATTTACGATGATGAAGATTTCCTAATATTCAACAAACCATCAAATTTTGCTGTGCATAGCGGAACCAAAAATAATCTAGGACTCATAGATATCCTTAGATCAATTCTCAAGAATGAATCCTTAAACTTATGTCATAGACTTGATAAGGGCACATCTGGGTGTTTGGTGATAGCTAAAAATCAAACATTTCTTAGATTTTTTAATAATCAATTGAAAGATAGAAAGATTAAAAAGATTTATCATGCGCTTGTGAAAGATCATATTTCTGAAGAAATGCATATCTATGACACTCTAGACACAGCTACAAAAGGCACATATAAAAAGGTATCTTTCAAAAAAGACGGCAAAGAAGCCAAATCAATCTTTAAACCAATTAAAAATTTTCATGAGAGCTCTCTTGTACAGATACAAATTCTAACTGGTCGAACACATCAAATAAGAGCACAGTGTGAAAAAATTAAACGAAATATTGCAAATGATAGTAAGTATGGGTGCGATATTTTTAATACACATATAAAAAAATCTGGAATTAAAAGACTGGGTCTCCATTCATTTGAAATATCTTTCGTAGATATGGAAGATAAAAGAAATACCTTTTTTGCAGATTATGATGATGAATTTAATAAATTGATAAGATTTTTGGATTCATAATTACTATTCATTTTGGGATATATTTGATAGGATACGCTTTTTTAAAATTATGGCTGTACAAAAGAGTAAAAAAACGCGTTCTAGAATTGGCATGAGAAGATCTCATGACAAACTTAAGAATCTAACACTATCAACCGATCAAGTATCTGGTGAAAAACATTTGAGGCATCAAATGACTAAGGATGGATTCTACAAGGGTAGACTTGTAAAGGATTTAAGAAAGCCAGTAAAAGAAGATCTAGAACAAGAGTAAACAAATGAGCTCCATCGCTTGTGTATTCCCTGGGCAGGGCTCACAGCATTCAGAAATGCTTAAAACTAGTTTGGTTCAGCATTCTTTTTTAAGTGAAAAAATAGATATAGTCTCTGAGATCTTAGATGATGATGTTCACAGTATTTTAGATGACGAAAAAAAACTTAATACTACTTCATATACACAACCATTATTAGTTTTATCATCAGCTATATTTTCTGAGGCTTTTAAAAATTTATCTATTCCCAATCCAAAACTAATTGCTGGACATTCTCTTGGTGAGTATTCCGCTTTAATGTTCGCTGAATCTTTATCATTTGAAGATGCAATTAAAATAACTTATCTAAGAGGAAAATTGATGCAAAATTCTGAAAAGGGAAGAATGATGGCTATATTGGGACTTGATTCAGACACTATAGACAAAGTTTGTATTGAGATTACTGAAACAAATGATGATATATATGTTACAGCTGCCAATTATAATTCTTTAAAGCAAACAGTTATTGCAGGAAATATCGAGGGAATTGAAAAAGCAAAAAATCATCTTCTTCAAATTGGTGCAAAAAGATGCATTGAATTAAATGTGAGTATTGCATCTCACTCTAACTTAATGAGCGATGCAGCTAATGAGTTTAATGAATCTCTTCAAAATATCGAATTATCTACCCCTAAATTTCCTATAATTCAAAATTTTAGTGGCGAGATCGAGACAGATGTGGATCTAATAAAACAAAACCTTTTTAACCAGCTAACAAAACCTGTTCTTTGGACTAAAACAATGAATAAAATTTCTAAAATATCCTCAACTTTAATAGAGGTTGGCCCAAAAAATATTCTATGTGGTCTATCCAAAGGTTATGATTTATCTAGTATTCTTTATATGTCCGATTTAAATATTGAAGACAAGGTACAAAATTTATGAATAAGATTGTATT
>Ga0209433_10000136_pt1 | contig 21971 bp, 35 predicted proteins | sample METZYME_5_50m_FD_187552 | JGI IMG/M metagenome (GOLD analysis project Ga0209433, IMG submission 187552) | Marine microbial communities from oxygen minimum zone in mesopelagic equatorial Pacific - METZYME_5_50m (SPAdes) (version 2) | ecosystem: Environmental > Aquatic > Marine > Oceanic | place...
GTGTTGCTTGTTGGTTCCAATTCCACTACAGGTGGGGGCTTGCATTATTGATCAAATTGGTTTAAAAATAAGGTTCCCCATCACCTGGCTTCACAATTGTGAGGCCTTTTTTTTATCTCTTAAAAACCTACAATAATTTATTTACTTGAAGTTAAATTCATATTTAATTTAAAAGAAAAAATGATGTTTAATCAGAAAAAATATTCAAAATAAAAATTATTGTCTTTAAAATACCAAAAACAACATAAGTTTTGATGAAAAAATAATACTATAAAGTTATGCGAACAAAATTGATAAGTACTCTTTTTATTTAAGAAAGCTCAACTTTAAAGAATGTTTGTGAGTAAAAAGATTGAGGATTTAACAAAATTAATACTGATTTTGGCTTAGATGGTATATTTCAAGAAAAACACTTTAATCCTATGAAAATACTGTAGAAGAATTGTTCACTAATTATCCAAAATGGTTTAGAAAAAGTTAATAAAAAATTAAATATAAAATAATATCTCATAAAAAGATTCTAATAATATGTATATTGCTCATAAGTATTAAATTTCTCTTAATAAAGACTTAAATTGCTTGCCTGATAAATTTAAGACATAAGCTAATACCAACACATAAACACACAAAAGTAAAAAATCTTTTTACTATTTTATTGCCTTTCAATTTTGATAAGTGAGCACCTAATAAGCCCCCTAAAAATGATCCTAATAATAAAACAATCAAAATCCTTAATGGGAATACACCAATTTGACTCAATGCTATTGCTCCTGAAGCATTCCAAAAAATACCTACACAAAAGAAAGTTATACTTATAGCTTTTAAAAAATCTAACCCAAAGGTTTTTATTAAAAGAATTGTCACTAGCAACCCTGTTCCGGAAGATATGGAACCATTTAATATGCCAATAATAAAAACGAAAAATATAAATTTTATCCAATTAAAAAAATCAATATTTTTATTTATTATTGTCAAACCTAAATCTGGTTTAGTGAAAGAATAAGAACCTAAAAAAATTGATAAAAGACCAATAATTAGATATAAATATTCATTAGAAATAATCCTAACTAATGAAGAACCAATTAAGACTCCTGGTATACCAATAATTAAAAGTATTAAAATTACTAATAAATCAGACTTATAAGAACGAAAATTTCGCAATGAACCACCAATTCCAAGTGCTACTGTAGCCAACTTATGAAGAGCTAAAGCTTGATAATAAGGGATCCCAAAAAGTAATAAAGCTGGAAGTTGGATTAATCCTGCACCTCCTCCAGAAATCGCTGAGAAAACATTAGAAAAAATAGATACTAAAAATAAAAATAGTAATTTATAAAAAGGATAGTCTTGATCTGTTAGCAAAATTAAAAAAGATAAGATGAAAATTATTTACAAAATAGAAAGATTAAATTTTTAAAATAATTAGTTCATGAGTGATTTCTTTTAAATCAAAAATAAATACTTAATGTTAAAGTTAAGTATATCAATTTAAATATATGCATAATCAAGATGCTATATATCTCGAACAATTATGTCCAAAGATAAATAATAAGAACTGGAGAGATTCATTACACAGGATTACAAAAAATAAATGCATTTATTGTGGCGAAAAATCAGAATCTATTGATCACTTATATCCCCAATCGAGGGGGGGCGCCACCAATACAAACAACTGTGTACCATGTTGTTTATCGTGTAATGGAAAAAAATCTGATGATGATGTCTTAGATTGGTATAGGAGACAAAAATTTTATGACCCTAGGAGAGCCATGGCAATTAGAGCATGGTCTAATAATGATTTAAAACTTGCGTCTCAACTACTTGGATATATACATTAGGTTTGTTAGAAATTATTGAATAGATTTTATTTAACAAGAATATGTAACTAAATCTAAACTATCTTTAATAATTATTTTATTAATAGAACTATTAATGTACTCATCCTTCCACATAATTGGAGAATCAATTACTTTTCTCTCTGGTGATTTTGCTGTAAAGATCAATCCAAAGACAAAAATTATTGTTATGAAAATGATTAAAATAACATTTTTATCTGAAATTCCATTCATTTTAAATTTACCCAGAGAGATTTTTATTTGGAGTAGTCTTTTCATTGATTTCAAGAAAATATTTCTTAAAATAATTAATCCCTTCCTTGCCGATTAATCCAAAAGACAAGCCACATTTATTTATAACTTGGATTGATATCTGATTCGCTAAATCCTCAACCAATATTAATTTCTTTTGTGGATTAAGGGAAAAAGATACTATATTTTCTGTTTCTATTATAGCCGACCTCATAGCTTCATCCTTTGAGAAACCACTATCGATGGCTTTACAATATTTGCGAGAGAAGTTATTAGAAATCCTTTTTTGCAAGCCAATTACACTCGGATTAGTAGTTTTAAGTGCATTAACCCTAGGAGGTAAAACAAATGTCACTATAGAGTATATAAAAACAAATAATAGTTTTATAAATTTCACAAAAAAATTTTTATATAATTAATAATAGTTAAATTAATATTAATTTAAAATTAATTAATTGAAATCACTTGAGAAATACTTAGTCATATAAATAAATTTCATTTTATTAAAACTAAACATAATTGTATTAGTGTAGACATATCATTATACAATTGAAACTAATATCATGAATACTTTTATCACATTACTTTTTTTTCCAGATTGGTCTAGTTCTTACCCATCAGATTTCCTAATTCTTCATTTTTTCATAGGAGCTATATTTTTTCCCTTCATAATGATATTAAGGAGAGCTAGAAGATTTGATAAAAATAATCCTCAAGCTGGTTTAAACGGGTATAAAGAATTTAATAAATCAAGATTTTTTGGTTATGAAGAAATTTAATAATATTTAAATATAAATAAATTTAAACTTTTTAGAGCAATGAAAGAATCAATAGACGTAAATATGTTTAGTCCAACTGCCCCACTTGGAATTTTTATTATCTTATGCGGTTTAATATTTAGTGCAATTATTTTTTATATTATATATACCGTGAGTACTGATAAAGAATCTATTGAAGATAAAAAAATGAGAAGTAAAAAAATTTCCTTACAAAAAGAAAAAATAAGCAGGCTTTTTCCTAAGAAAAAATAACTTTTATAAATTTCTTATTAAGAAGATATTTATTTGAAGATAATATTATCCAATCAAGTGGATCGTAAAACATTATCTCTAATTCTGAAAATTTAAACATAATATAGTGATCATATCAGGATCCCTTTTACATTGTGAGTTAAAACATGTAAATAAAAAATAAAATTTTAATTTTAATTTATAAACGAACATTTGAATTAATCAGTTTTATTGGTAAAACAAAATAGTATATGTTTACATTTTGTCTGGTACAAATTTATTTTTAATACTTGCCAGTGGAGAACTAAATGGCATTGGGTACTGGTTAATTGATACGACATTTAATGATACGCCTACAAATGATGATAAAAATTTAATTGAGTGCCACAGAAAAGAACTCATAGGGGAAGAATCAGCTGAAATGATATTGTTTGCTATATTTTTAAACTTGAACAATATCAATGATGATTTAAAGAGAGAAGGTTTTGTCATAGATAATCCGCCTAAAGGTATATCTTTCAGCTTCCCCTTGAATATTCTTGAAAATATATTTGACTTCTGGTTAGAACTTTATAAAGATAAGGATTCATGGGAAACCTGCTTAGGTCTTTTAAAAATAAAAAAAAGGAATTTACTTACAAGCCTTATATCAAGCGATGTCTTAAAGGGAAGTGCTAAAGAATGGGCTCCCAGAATTGAGGAACTGCACAAATATAGGCCAGAATCAAATAGAACAAAGAAAAAAATTAATGAGCCTATGTGGAAGTAGTTATATTTATATTAATTTTTTATAGATTTAAATAAGAAATAGTCAAAGTTATTAATTAAAATTTAAATTTATAATAATTTATTTCTAATGATAGAAAAATATTCTTTCAGCGAAGAACAAATGAATGGGATCGTAGAAGATACCTATAAGAATTTAATTTTAGAATGCAATAAACTAATTCAAAAGACAAATTGTCCAAATGAGCAAGTTCTTGCTTTATTAAGTTTAGTAGCATCAAATTATTCAAGAAATTTATCAGATAAAAAAACAACTAAATAATTAAAATTATTAAAAAAAAATTTTTTATAAATAAATTTGAAGAATTAGTGAAAAATGGATTAATTAGAAAAAAAGTTTAAATAATCAATTTTGTTATCTCGGATGTTATAATAAAGCTTTAATTTAGGTTATTTTGACTCAGGTTACAGTAGGAGAAAATGAAGGGATCGAATCAGCCCTTAGAAGATTTAAAAGACAGGTTTCAAAAGCTGGTATTTTTGCTGATCTAAAACGACTTAGGCATCATGAGACACCAATAGAAAAATATAAAAGAAAATTACAACAAAGAAGAAAAGCCAGAAGAAGATAAATAAAATTATTTAAATTTATATTTTATATTTACATAAAATTAATAAATAAAATAATCTCAAGTAAGAAAAAAAAGTTGGCATTTTATACCCATTTATATTTTGAAATTAAATCTTCCTGAAGATATTAGAAAAAATTTAGATTAAAAATGCCTCCTTAAGCTCACTTGAGGTTTTTTAGCTTTTTAACAAGATTGATTCCAACACCAGGAACAGCTAAAAGATCTTCTTCTTTAGCAGACATAATATCTTTAGTGGATTTAAATCCTGCTTCATAAAAGGCCTTGGCACTTTTAGCTCCTATTCCAGGTAAACTAGTAAAGCTATCAAGAATAAGCTTTACTTCTTGTTTTTTACCTTTTGAAGATTTTGAAGACTTAGATGATTTTGATGCTTTTGTAGATTTGGTTGATTTTGTAGATTTAGTGACCTTTTTAGACTTTATTGTCTGAGGTACTGATTTTTTTCCGAGGATTGATTTTAATTTGTTAAAGATTTTTGAAAACATTTCATCAATAAGTAATTAATAAAATCCATAATTCCTTTTTTAAAAATTATTTTAAAAAATTGAAAATCACTAGATGGCTAATAATTAATTCAGTGGAAAATTAGATAATTATTTATTTACAATCATATAAAGACACATTTTTAATTATGATGCAAGTTTTTGAATAGTAAAAACTATATAATAAATGATCATTTCAAAGATATTTATTATTTTCTATAATTTTTTTTGAGAAAAAGATTTGATTTTAATTAATATTTTCAAAATAATTATTGAAAATTCATCGGAATATTATTACTACGGTTTAATTTGAGAAGCTTTAAAAATCAATTCAATTAATAAAATTAAGTCTTTTTTTTGGATATTGATTTTATGAAAAATAATAAACTAAATAAGCTAAAAGATATTTCTTTAAAACTCGAAATTTAATAAATCTTTTAATAAAGATATGTACGATTAAAATTTAATATTCTGGAGAATAACTATAATAATTAAATGAATTTAATATTTATAACAGGTCCATCAGGAAGCGGCAAAACAACTATTAGTAAATATATATCTCAGTATTTAACTAATTCTTATATTCTTAGTACAGATAATTATTACAAAACAGGCTTAATTAGCAAAATATCTTCCAAGATTATTAAATCTTATTTTGATAAAATCATAAGTCATGACCAAGGTCTCATAAAAAATGATATTGATAATATTATAAAAAACAATTTAATTAATCATTACTATAAATATGATTTTATAAAAAAAGTTACCAAAAAACATTTAAAAAATTTTTCAAACATTCAAAATCTTATAGTTGAAGGAATTTTTTCTCTGGAACTTACAGATTTTTTTTCAGAAAATCAATATTTGTTAATAAGATTGAAAGAGAAGAAATGCATATGCAGAGAAAGGATATTACAAAGAGATAGTATTGAGAGAGGAAAAAATAAAATTTTAAATTTAAATGAATTTAATAATGGGTGGAACATTTATAAAAATAAAGAGAAAAAATACAGAACTAAGATAATTAAAGGAATTACTTTAAGAAAAGATTTTGATTTAGATTTTTTATTGAAAAAGCTATCTAAATAATTTTAATAACCTGATCAGACAAGTTAAGAGCACTTAATATTGCTCCTTCAACCCTCCCAAAGCCTTTTGTATTAAACCAATCTCCACAGAAAGCAATATTATATTCCTTGCAAATCTGAAGTCTCAAAGGGACTCGTAAGCCGCCTGGCTGTGAAGCTCGCCATCGCATAATAGATATATCCTCATAATTATCTAAAGTATTAATTAATGGATTTTCTTCAAATAATTTATTAAATCTATAAAGTAAATCTTTTTCAAAATTATTTTTCTTAAGTTCAATTATTAAGTTATTGTCTTTAATTGAATGTACAACAATTCCATATCTTTTATTTATCTGTTTTTGAAACACTATTCTCTCGAATCCATATTTTTCTTGAGCATTTTTATCTAGATAATAGATTAAATTATCTTTTTTTATATTTTCCTTTAATTGATATTCTTTTCTTGTATAAATTAAAAAATTTATTCTTTCAATATAATTTTGATATTGTAGAGTATGAATAATCTCATCAATCTTTATATTATTTTTTGTAGCTTTTGCTAAGGGTATTTCATCAACATTTAATATTTTCTTTGATCTTTTATGTAACAAGAGATTAGATGAAATTACAAGAAACTTTGAATAAAATAAACTTCCTTCCTTTGATTTTAAAACCCAATTATTATTTTGAAAGGCAAGATTAATTATTAATTCCTGGAAATAAAGATCTACTTGTTTACTTTTATTATTTAAATTTAAAATCTGATTAGCTAAATCACCCATAAAAGATTTACTCGAATAAATATTTCCAGAACAAAATTCATTTCTAAGATTATTAGAATAATTTAAATTTTTATCTAACTCAATTAATAATGAATTATCTTTTTTTATTATATTTTTTTCTAATAATTCTCTTAAAAAATTATTTAATCTTAGATCATTAGAATTATTAACAATATTAAAATTAGGAGATCCGTGATTAAGAATCCATCCACTATTTTTCTTACTAATTCTGGAGCTACATCTTCCTCCCAGGTTTCTTCCTGCTTCAATGATTGCTATTTTTCCTTTAAATCCTTTTGCTAAAAGATCTGAAACAAATGTACAAGAAGATATTCCTCCTCCAATAACAATTAATTCATAAATAATCGTATTCATATGAAAATATCCTGAAATAAATTTTTCACTTCATTAAATTGCTTTATTGTGCTGCATTCAGTTTCTACTAAAGGGATGATGTCATTTTTATAATAAAATTTATAAATTTCCTTTGTAATTGATTTTGAGTACTCTAATGAATTTAAAAAATCCTGAGTTAAATAAACACCTTTCCATGGCCTAAATTTAAAACGCGCTAGAAATTGTTTTGATGGGACTAATATACTTCCATAAATTTTAATTTGATTATTAAAATTATTTGTTTGATTTGCAATATTTTTCTTTATAAATTTAATTTCTTTTTCAAGAGCTTGAACGTTAGAACCAAATTGTAACCATATAGAATTTACCAATCCAGAATTAATTTTTTTAATCAAATTATTTCTTTCTAAAGAAATATCATTATTTTTTATAAAATATGGATTATATGCAACTCCAAATTTGATATCTTCATCTTTAAGTTTATACAAAATATTCGTTACTTCAAAATTCTTTTTTTTTCTTGAACCTGAGATTAAAAGTATTTCTTTATTATCATATTTCCTAGATAATTTAATAAATTTTAAAAGATCATTTAAAGAATTATTTTGATCTTTGGAGAATTGATGAAATAAACTATAGTGATAGATAACTTCAACCTCTTTATAGTTTTTTCCAATGTATTTAATTGCTTCTAAAAGGAAATCCTTTTTTATTAATCCTTTACAAGGAATATTTATTTTATAAATATCTCTATTAAGTAAAAAATCAATTTTGCTCTTTAATTGCTTTAGATCCTTAAAAGATATTTCTACTCTTAGTTCTTTTTTCATCAAATTTGAATAATTATTTGAGTAATTAAATTAAAAATATTAATAAATTAAAATTAGCGAAAACAAGCATCGCTTACTATTCTTAATTTTGAAAAATAATCCATTGAATCAGATTTTAATAAAAATTTAGGAGTAATAGATAATGCTGCCCTTAAAGATAATTTATCTTGCTTGGAGTCATTTATTATTTTTATAAAGCATTTCCAATTCTCAGGTGAAGTAATTCCAGGCCATGAAATCCAGCTTCCTAAGAATATTCCAAATAAAAAAAAGAAAAATCCTTTCATATTCCTTAAATAATAAACCATAAATAATTATATTATCTATCTAAATTATTTTTACTATATTTCAAGTAAATTTATACGGCAAAATTCAAAAATAAAATTTTACGTACGTTAAGGGGTAGAATGATAAATCAATACTAATAATATGGCTAGTCAAGATTATTTGATCGCAATAGCGCTAATAGAGCATAATAATGAAAGAGCAATGCCTCTGGGAGGTAAAGAAGTAAAATTAGATATTGATGTAGAGGAAAACTTCAAAAAACTTAGTGAGGATGTAACCTTAAATCTACTACTAAGACTTTTCCAGAGAAGTGATGATGGTCCAATCAAAAGGATTTCTGGAGAAAAAGGACTTTTGCTAGTTCATATGCATCCCAAAAGAATGCAAAAAGAACTTCCTTTCATTAAAGCTGAGTGGATTAGAGATGGAGATACAAATCAATTTATACAATATTTAAGCAATTTATCAAAACAAATTTGGACTGCTTCATTCGTTAAATATCATGGGGTTGAATTCACATCAATAGCTAAAAATGATGAAATATAAACTAAAAAATAATATTTGATCTTAAGATAACCATCCTTTTAATAAATCATAAACACTTATTATTAATCCCCAAGCAACAAAAATTGGAGTTACATATTTAAGCATAAATTTTAAATATGATTTAGTAAGCGAAGAGGAACCAGAATTTTTTAATTCAATATCTAAAGTTTTTGGTATAACCCAACCAATCAAGAAGGAAACAAGGAAACCTCCTAAGATCAATAAAACGTTAGCAATCGCATCAATATTTCCAAGAATATTAGTACTTAATGCAGAAGGAATACCAATAATGAAGGTGAATCCTACTGTAAGTATAGATGCAAGATTTCTTTTTATCTTGAATTTATCAATCAGAGTTGCTACGGGGATCTCTAATAAAGAAATCAAAGATGTTATTGCAGCGATATAAGCTAAACCAAAAAATAAAATAGCAACCAATCTACCAATAGAACCATATTGACCTAGTCCAGAAGGGATCGTAATAAATAAGGTAGCTATAGTACTTTTACTTATAGTTTCTCCTAATCCGAAAGAAAAGATTATGGGGAAAGTAATCAAACCTGCCATTAATCCAACAATAGTATCAAGTGATGCTATTTGGATTGCTTGCTTTGGAAGATCACTTTTTTTATTTAAATAAGATGCATAGGTTATCATAATCCCAATACCTAAACTTAATGAAAAGAAAGCCTGACTAAAGGCATTTCTAATAGTTGTTGGATTTGTTAATTGATTTATATCAAAATTTAATAAAAAGTTTCTATAACCTAGACCAGAATTCGTTAAAAAAGCAGCCCAAATAGCCAGAGAAATAAGAATAATGAATAGTATTGGCATACATATCTTATTTAGTTTTTCAATTCCTTTTTTAATACCTCCAGAAATTATATAAGCTCCAAGGATTAAACTAAATATCTGACCAATTAGATCTCTTTTACCAGAATGAATAGAGTTAAATAATGAACTAGATTCCTCAGGATTTAAAGGTAATCCAACAAATAAAGATTGAATAAATATATCTGCAGTCCAACCCATTATTACCGCATAATATGAAGCGATAGCTAAAGGGGCTATTAAGAAGAGCCAACCAAGAGGAGCCCATCTAGGACCTGCAGCTTTTATTGGTGCCAAGAAAGCGCTGGTAGCTGTATTTCTTCCGAGAGAAAATTCAGCAACAAAAATTGGAAGGCAAACTACTAAAACGACTAAGATATAAAGAAGAACAAAGGCCGCTCCACCTCCCTGAGAGGAACGATAAGCAAATCCCCATAAATTACCTAAACCTACAGCACTTCCAACTGCTGCCAAAATAAATCCGAGTTTTGAACCCCACTGTTCTCTTTTAATAGATTTTTCTGTCAAAATAAAATCAATTCCTAATTTGATTTATAACTTAGTAAATATTAAAAAGCTAATTTTTAAACAATCAAAATAGTTTTTTTAATATTTTATTATTTTCAATGAAAAGCTCATAACTATTTTTGTTCGCACCAAAATTAACTGTCTTAAAATCATTATCGCCACAAACATGTAGCGCACTATACCCTTCAATACATATACATGATTTAATTTTTGCTTCGATTAGTAATTTATTAACATAGGGTTCTCTTTCTTCTTCTTCGTCAAAATGAGGACAAGCAATTCCTTTCAAAAATCCAAGGCAATTAATTATCTCTAAACTTTCAGAATATGAATCAGTTATCCCCTTCTCAAACCAACAGATAGCCCCTGCGCTTACTCCACTCATAATAATTCCAGAATTGTAAGCTTTTTGCAAAACAATATCAAAATTCCAGTCTCGCCAAACTGCTAACATACTTTTAGTATTTCCTCCTCCAACATAAATTATGTCTTGACTTAAAATTTTTTCCTCTAAATCGCATGTTCTAGAAAAGAAATCTAGATGTGTTGTTAAGCAATTTAATTTTCCAAAAGCCCTATAGAAATTTAATTTATATTGGTTATTATCTCCTGAAGCGGTTGGGATAAAACATATTTTAGGTCTTTCCTTATTAGTCAAAGAAACGATATATCTTTCAATAATTAAATCACCAAGTGACCTTCCAAATCCTCCTCCACCGATAGCTACTATGTTTTTATTTGACATAATTAATTAATAACTTAATGAACTTAAGACAAATCACAATAAAAGATCAAATAAATCTAAAAAGGATTTACTTTGATTCTATTCAATCAATTGACGAAAAAATATATAATAAAGAACAAAAATTAGCATGGTCAAGCCAAGCATGGGTAAATCTAGAGTTTCATGAATCAATTACGAAAGGGAAAGGCTTTATTGTGGAAGACCTAAATAAAAAAATTGGTTTTGCGATAAGATATCCCAAAAATAAACTATCTCTTTTATATGTAAGGGGCAATTTCAGAGGAGAAGGAATTGGAAATATGCTTATTAACGCCATAGAGAAAGAAGCTCTTAACGAAGGTATTCCATCCATACATACAGAAGCTAGTCTTTTAAGTTATAAGTTATTCTTAAAAAATAATTGGAAAGCAATAAGTAAAGAAAAAATAATTATCCAAAACATATTATTTAATAGATATAAAATGTTCAAAGATTTATAAAATTTATAAAAAATAATTATGGGAATTAAAAATAGAAATCTAAAAATAATTTTAAGATTAATATTTTGGATAACTTACTTTTTCTCAGGATATATCTTATATTTCCAACATAGAAATTTGCCTATGATTTTTATAAATTTCTCAAAAATAATTTATCCAATCACTATTTTCTGGCTACAAATAAGAATTAACAATCAAGAAAATTGGGTTCCAATTACTCCAACCATGACAACTTCGCAACTTTGGTTTAATATTCTTCCGGTTTTATTTTCAATATTAGCTTTTATATTCACTTTATTAAACCTATTAATGTTTTTGATTAAATAACCTTACAAAGATTAATGGTTTTAATGCTTATTTAACTCTCAATAAGGAATAGATGTATATATGTAAAGATTCTTGCTTTATTTATTTATATGTATAAATTTAAATTAAAGATAGTCATTTCTCATGAATAATCTTGGCATAAATGAAAAATTAAATTTTGAAGAGGAAAATAAAGAATTGCTAGATCATGAATTTTTCTCATTAAAATTTACAGATAGTTTATATAAAAAAGACATTGGAAAATTTGTTGAATTTCTTTCCTCATATTTCATTTAATAAATTTACTCTTTAAATCTTCAAATACAAACTTTTTCTGTAAAATCAGAAAATTTCACTAATAATTTAAGTAATACGTAAATTAATTAAAATGCAATTATTTTTAGCAGATTGTCAATTCACTGACATCGATAATCAAATAAATGCTTATAAAGCTTTCATTGAGGCTTGGGAAAATGGTGAAATGTCTAAATCAGATAAAACTGATAATTTTGAAATGCTTTTTAGGGTACATGCCCCTGGGGAAGGAAGAGTTGTTTGCTTATGTAAAGCTTTAAGCGATAAAGAGATATTTGCTCACTTTGCTCCTTGGAGAGCAAAATTTGGCATTCATATGGAATTTACCCCTGTTATAAGTTGTCAAAATGTAGTTGATTATCATAAAAATCTTTTTCAAACACTGAACTGAATAAAGGAACGGAGAAAAATAAATCATTTTTATAAAGAAAAGAGCATTTATTCTTCAGTAAAAGCTAATCTATGCCATTTAGGTGCTGCTGATAAAATGAAGTAATTAAATATTTACTTTTCTGGTAGTCTGACCATCCCTGGAATATCAAAAGGTATTTTTTTAATAAACTGATACTTTAAAATCTAATCAATATTATCTAGCTTAGTTTTATATACTAATAGTCTCTAATTTATCATCAACTTCTTGTTCATTACTGTCATTTATTTTATTTTTAAGTTTATATGCATAAAAAATCGAAGCAGCCGCAATGCCTGAAGAAATGGCAATACCAGATATTAAGATCAAGGCAACAATTCCACCTATAATGCCGCCTTTAAGTCTAAGTAAATTTGATTTGACAAGTAGAATAAGTAGTATAGTAATAGTTGCTTTCAAAGAAGAAACTTTTAAAAAGTAAATAGGTGCAAATGGATTTAATAACATAATCAATTAAATATACATATATGATAAAAATTATTTTTTAAAACTGTTAAAAAAAAAGACCTCTTTAATTGAGGTCTTCCTTGTTTTCTTATACTAAAAATTTATTTTTTTGCCTCTGGATCAAAATTTTGTAAGTTTGGTCCTGCTATAACCCCTACCAAGCCAAATAATACTAAAGATCCAATACCAAATCCTGCAGCCCATGGATTAAAGCCGCCTAATGCGAAAGATGCAAAGAAGTCCATAAATAAAGAAACATGTTATCTCGCAGTAAGCATACAGAATTTATGAGGTAATATAACCATATTGAGACATTTCTTCGTAATTCAAAAAAATATAAATTTAAATTTTTAATTATTATCCAAATTTATAATTTATTACTTTAAAATTAGATATTTAACAAAATAATGAATAATTCAAATTTTACTTTTATTTATGACGGTGAATGTCCATTTTGCAATCATTTTGCAGAACTTTTAGAGTTAAAAAGCAAAGTAAATAATATTTCCATACTTGATGCTCGCAAAAACCCAAAATTAGTAAAAGACCTATTAAGTAAGGGATTTGATATTGACCAGGGAGCAGTTCTATTACATGAAGACAAAATCTTTCATGGCCATATAGCTATTAATACAATTTGTAACCAGATTAGTAATCCATCAAGCAACTTATTAAAAATACTCACCATGACATTCAAATCGCCTAAGAGAGCCAAATTTATCTTTCCTTTGTTAGTCACAGCAAGGAGATTTGCCTTAATATCAAAAGGTGTATCTACCTCGTTAAGTTAAAAATTTGCTATTTATATAAAAAGAATTATTAATATATACATAAACTTTTTAACCTTTTAAGAAATATAAGTATTTTCTAGCTAGAACTGGTAAATAATAAAAAAATAAAATGATAGAAAACTTTAATCCATTTATTTGTCTTGGTGGAGACAATGAGAAAATTAATCATATAGCTGAGGCTGCTATTGAAATGAATTTAACTTGCAATGATTTAAAAAAGGATCTTAATTTATCTGATGGAGATGTAGTTGATATGCTTCAGCTAGTTATGGATCAATTTAAGAATACAAATAATTTATAAATATTTTATAAAAAAGTGAAAAACATATCAATAGAATTATCAGAATTTAATTACGTTGATGATTTGTGGCCAGAATTAATTAATAAATTTGGCTTTGAAAAGTCAAAAAATATAATTTCCCAAGCAATGGATTTTCAAAAGATGAATGGCAAAAAAGATATTACAATACCTATAATATTTTCTGGTACTGGTGGCTTAGCACTAATTTCTATAGATCTTATAAAGAAAAGAACCTCTATAAATAATGTAAAGGGGAATCAAATATTTATTTTAAATCCAAAGAAAAAGTTATTTCAAATATTAAATCAATCAAAATAATAAAAAAAAATAATTCTCGTAAAGTAAATATAATTTTTATCATTAAAAAATACTTTCTTATAAAAAATGTCATTTAAAGCAACTTATCTTGGTTCTAATGGATGGATAATAGAATTTTCAAAAAGCAAAATAGTTATAGATCCATGGTTGAGGGGTGACCTTGTATTCCCACCAGGTGAATGGTTCTTTAAAGGTTCTTTGGAAAATGATATTCCTACACCACAAGATATTGATTTAATTTTGATTACTCAAGGATTACCAGATCATTGCCATATTCCCTCTCTAGAGCTTTTTTCAAAAGATATTGAAATTATATGTCCAAAAAGTGCCTTTAAAATAATTAAAGAACTTGACTTTAGCTCGATAAGAATTATTGAACCTTCTGAAAAATTATTTTTCAAAGATATTCAAATTGAAGCAACTTCCGGCGCTCCCGTACCGCAAATAGAGAATGGATACATCGTTGAGAATGAAGAAGGGGGTTTTTATATTGAACCTCATGGATACTTTGACAAAAATATAAAATCAAGAAAATTAGATGCTGTAATTACTCCAACAAAGAATTTAGGATTGCCAATAGTTGGTCCTTTTGTAAGAGGTGCTGATGTTCTACCTGATCTAATAGATAGATTTAATCCAAATTACATTCTATCAAGTACTATTGGAGGAGATGCAAAATTTAGCGGATTTCTGAATAACTTTATTTCAGTTCAAGAATGTCAAAATAAAATAAAATGTGAATTAATTGATTTAAAAACATTGCAATCTATAAATATATAATTAGTTATAAATATCAACAAGTCGGAAATGCAAAGTGTTTATTCGCCTTTTATTAACACCCAAATCATAAAAACCAGTTCTAGATTTAGATTTAACTTTTAGGATATTGCCTTTTTCAGATTTTTTAATTTCAATATCATCAATAAATTTCATAACTCGACTTGTTGCTAATGCATGTAAATAATCATCCCTAATATTGATTATTTTGATTCTAGGAGTGTTTTTTAATATATCAATTAACTCTCTAAAAGATTCATCGGCGTTAGTAACTTTCCAACTTTCAAAAACGCAGTTATTTGGATTTGAACAATAACCTAAAATATTTTTATCAGTCAAAGAGTCTATTGCAAAAGTATAATTATTATTTGTGAAAATTGAAAAAAATAAAAAAACAGAGAAAATTAAAAAGTTTAAAAGTAATTTCTTAAAAATTGTGTTTACCATTATTTGACATAATATTAAATCAAAATATAACCTATTCAAAACAGAAACTGAAATCTCTACTAATAAAATTATTTATAGATTAAAATATAATTAGAGTGGGAATTTAAAATTCATAACTTAATAACAACAATAGCTTTATTATTGACTTTAAATACTAACTTTATCTGTGATCAAGAATATCTTACTCTAAATATTAGAAATAATATAAATGGCGATTTTTCAATAGTAAAAGATATTAAAGAATTAAGACCTGGAGCTTTTATAAATATAAATTGGCAAGATAAAAGTTTAATGCTGCCATATTATCCTCGAGCAAAATTTATATCTTTTGCTGATAAAAAATGGGATTGGAGATATTCAATAAATGAAGATGGCAAAGTAAATGATATTAATCCTGTTCTCTATGAATTATTGCCTCTTGGAAAGTATATTGAACATAAATGCCAAATAACTAATTAATAAATGGTTATGAAAGATCAACAAAAAGAATCTCTACATTACATTCATTTATCTGACTATAAAAAATTTGATTATTCTATTCCTGAAATTTTCATAGATTTTAATATAAAAAATGATCACGTCAAAGTCATTACTGAATATAAATTCATTAAAGAAAATCCGAAATCTAATTCTTTAAAACTAAAAGGAGATCAAATTAGAATTATTTCAATATTCATAGATAATGAAGAATTAAATGAGAATAGATATGAATTCAAAAATCATGAACTTAATATCTCTCCAATTAAAAAAAGTATTTTTAATTTAAAAATTATTAGTTCAATTAAGCCAAAAGATAATACTTCTTTGCTGGGGATGTATGAGAGTAATGGAATAATTACAACTCAATGCGAAGCTGAAGGTTTTAGAAGAATTTGTTTTCATCCAGATAGACCAGACATTTTAAGCAAATATAAAATAAGAATTGAAGCTGATAACAAAAGATATCCTATTTTACTTTCTAATGGAAATTTAATTAAAAAAAATCTTACTAATGATAGATTGGTAGTTATTTGGGAAGATCCATTTCCAAAACCTTCTTATCTATTCGCTCTAGTTGCAGGAAAATTACTTTGTATTAAAGACATCTACAAAACAAAATCAAATAAAAAAATTGATATACACTTATACGTTGAAAACGGAGACGAAGAATTTGTTAGTCATGCTATTAAGTCTCTAAAAAAAGCAATGAGATGGGATGAAGATAAATATAATTTAGAATATGATCTTAACTTATTTAACATTGTCGCGATTAGACATTTCAATATGGGTGCAATGGAAAATAAGAGTCTTAATATCTTTAATTCTAAATTGGTTCTAGCTAACTCAGAAACCAGTACTGACGAAGAACTTGAAAGGATTGAAAGTGTTGTTGCCCATGAATATTTCCATAATTGGACTGGTAATCGAATCACTTGTAGAGATTGGTTCCAATTGTCTTTGAAAGAGGGACTTACAGTTTTTAGAGATCAACAATTTACCTCTGATATGCATAATTATGCCATCAAAAGGATTGAGGACATAAAGTTTTTAAGAAATACACAATTCAGAGAGGACTCAGGTCCTACATCTCATCCTGTAAAGCCAGAAAAGTATCTTGAAATAGATAATTTTTACACAACGACAATTTATGAAAAGGGAGCAGAGATAATAAGAATGGTACAAACTATAATAAATGAAGAGGAATTTAAAAAAGGCTTTTCTTCATTCATAAGTAAGTATGATGGAGAAGCAGCCACAATAGATGATTTTATTGAAACAATTTTTGAAAAGCATAAATATATAAAAACTGAAAAATTCAAAATTTGGTATAAACAAAATGGTACACCACTATTAACTTTTAAAAGGTATTGGGACAAAAATAAAAAAACACTTAAAATTTTTATATCCCAAAAAAATAATAAAGATAATCCAATTAATAAACTCCCATTAATAATTCCAATTAATTTTGCAGTATTTACAGATCACCATAATTTTATTGAAATAAAATTTATATTAGATAAAAAAGATGATCAAATAACTTTAAACAATATAACCACAGAATTAGACAAACCTATTACTTCCTTTATGAGAGGACTATCAGCTCCTGTAAAATGGGAAACAGATTTAAGTTTAGAAGAAGAATTATTCATTTTAGAAAATGAAAAGGATTATTTTTCAATATATAACTCAGCTTCAAGAATTTATGAATTTATTATTTCAGAAAGATTAAAAGGTAATGTTTTCTCAGACTTTGAAGATAAATTAATAAATGTTTTTAGGTCTTTATTAATATCTAATAACTTTAATTTATCTTTATTAGCAGAAATTTTAAATATTCCATCTTTTTCTGAAATCGAATCCTATTCAAACTTTATTGATCCTCAAAATATATACAAAGTTTTAGATGAGATAAATAATAAGTTTTCAGTAAAATTAAAAGATAAACTTATTCATAAATTTAATTTAATTGAACCTATTTTTTATAAGAAATGGCCAGAAGGAAAAGATGAAAGAAAATTAATAAAAGTAATTTGGAAACTTCTTCTATTTTGTAATGATTCAATTATTACAAAAAGAATTTTAGATTTTGTTGATAATAAAAACATGACTTTATCAAAAGCGGCTTTAAGTGTTTTTCAAGAATGTAGTTCATATGAAAGTGAGCAGGCATCAAAAATATTTTTTGATAAATGGGCAAATAATAGTATTGTTTTAGATAGTTGGTTTTATTTTGCTGCTTCTTTAAATTCAAATAAACCTATTGAAAGAATTGAGCGCTTATTTAATCATGAATTATTTGATAAGAAATCTCCTAATACTCTAAGGTCAATTCTAACGGGTTATGTTACCAACAATAAGTCATTTCATGCTAAAGATGGAAGTGGATATAATTACATAGCAAAACAAATCATTAAATATGATAAATTTAATCCCATAATAATATCTCGTTTTCTAAAGATTTTTAGTAGATGGAATTTATATAAGGAACCTTATAGATCGAAAATGTATAAAGCTATTAATGTGATAGATGGAAGTAATTTATCCAATAATTCTAGAGAAGTTATAAATTTAATTTTAGATAAATAAATTGTGCACTTAAACTACTTTAATTAATCGTCCAAAATAAATTACTTGTAATATAAATAAGATTATTATCAAAAAACTTTAATACTTTCTTTAAAAACTTTACTTTAAATATAATGAATAGAAATAATATAAAACTATGTTTGCAATAGCTTTAGGAATGACAAAATTAGAAACCATTACGGTAGCTATATCAAGCTTCATATTCATAGGAGCATTTACTTGGGTATCAATTAAAGGTGATTTAAGAAAACTAGCCGCTGAATTAATTGAAGAAAATGATAAAGGAGATAATTAATTAACTAAATCCTTAAATAAGTCAACTTTTATATCCACTAGAGTAGTCAATGATACGCCTAATCTCATTAAGTGATGAGCCATAAATACGATGACCTAATAAATCAATTCCAACCCACTTTTTATTTTTATTAGTTCTATTGAAATCGGAATATTTTATATTGGTGATATTTTTTTCACTCCAAGATAAAGTTATATCCCATCCTTTATAGTTTTCTATCATATTTTTTTTGGTATTATTTATAAGCTTAACTACAACTCTCCATAACAAAAACAAAGGAAATAAGTAGTTTTTATATTTATGTGTTATTTGAAGAAATAATACTTATCTTGTTTGCTGACTCATCTGCTCTTGATCTAGCTTCCAAAATATTTTCTCCAGTTGCCAATACTACCCCCATTCTTCTGTTCTTTCTTGCAATCTTTTTGCCAAAAATCAATGCTTTAGTAGAGTTAATTTCTAATGCTTCTGTTAGACCAGATATTGCATAACTTTCATAATATTGATTTGATAATATAACTCTCGAAGCTCCAATATTAATTAATTTAATTTCAGGAATAGGTAAATTTAGCAAAGCTCTTAAATGTAATTCAAATTCATTTATATTTTGTGTCAATAAAGTAACTAAACCTGTATCATGAGGCCTTGGAGATAATTCAGAGAAAATAAGTTCATTCCCTCTTACAAAAAACTCTACCCCATATAGACCAGCTCCATTTAGATTATTAAGAATTTTAGAAGAAATGTCCTTTGCCTCTTTAAGAAGTGAGCTACTTAATTCAAGAGGTTGCCAACTACATTGGTAGTCTCCTGAATATTGTTCGTGACCAATCGGAGGACAAAAAATGTTTTTTCCTGAATTATTTCTAACAGATAAGAGGGTGAATTCAAAATCAAACTCTATAAACTCCTCTAAGATGACACCATTTACATCTCCTCTTGAACATTTTAAGGCTTGATTCCATGCTTCTAATAAATCATCTTCATTGGCCACTACATTTTGACCTTTGCCGGATGAACTCATTAATGGTTTTAGAATTAAAGGAAAGCCAACTTTTGATGCTTCCGTTTTCAAGTATTCATAATTAAAAACATATTTATATTTTGCAGTCTTGATTTTTAATTCTGTAGATGCTAAGTCTCTTATCTTATCTCTATTCATTGTCATTTCAACTGTTCTTGCATTTGGAACAATTTTTATACCCTCCTTTTCAATCTCTTTTAGAGCTTCTATAGATATAGCTTCAATTTCTGGTACAACAAAATCAGGACTTAATTTTAGAATCAGATTTTTCAAAGAATCTTTATCACTCATATTTAAGACAAAAGACTCATCAGCTACTTGCATAGCAGGTGCATCTGCATATTTATCAACTGCAATCGTTTTACATCCTAATCTCTGAGATTCTATTAAAATTTCCTTTCCTAGCTCTCCACTGCCTAACAACAATAAACACTTATTAAAAAAAATTGATCTAGTCATTATAAAAATCTAATTTTAACTAATTTTCTTTTTAGTATCCTGTGTTATTTGATTATTTTTTTTATTTTCTTTCTTTTTTAAACCAAAAGTAAAAGACTTATTAAAAAACTCAGGAACTTTCATTCCTCTAGTAAAACTGCTTGATATTGCTCCAATAAAAAAGAATCCTATAAAAAGCCAAATAATTCTCTCTATGAAAATCAATGGGGATATAGCTTGTCCTGTTTTAACTATTTCTGTTAGAGGGTCTAAAGGATCCAATTTTTTGAAGGGTAATAATATAATTATATATACATAACAAAAGTCTTCAAAGTATTAAAGCACTTTCATTAAAAAAATTTGAAAAATCCATAGTAAAATTATAATTTATATTTAAACACGAAAAGTTTTGTAGAATGCTATCTTCAAATAGTTATTTCATAAATTATGACTATTGATGTAAGCAATACTGAAATTGTAACCTCAGAAGGTAAGAGTCTGAAACTAGGTGATTTCTCAGGACAAGTTTTATTAATCGTAAACGTTGCAAGTTATTGCGGATTTACTATCCAATATGAAGATCTTCAAACTCTTCATGAAAAATATTCAGAAAAGGGTTTAAAAATCCTTGCTTTCCCTTGTAATAACTTTGGTAATCAAGAACCTGATTCTCTAGATAAAATTCAAAGCTTTTGTTCATCAAAATTTAATGTCAAATTTGAAATATTTGATAAAGTGAATGCCAAGGGCGATACAACTGAACCATATACTACTCTCAATAAAACAGAACCTTCTGGAGATGTTGAATGGAATTTTGAAAAATTTTTGATAGGTAAAGATAGTAAAGTTATTGCAAGATTTAAGTCAGGAGTAAAGCCATTAGATGAAAATCTTGTTGCTGCTATAGAGGTAGCTTTAGATTACTAATTTTGCTAAGAAGTTTCTTTGTCATATAAACCAAATTCTCTAAGTTTTTCGTAAAATTTATGATCGCTGAGAGTAAGTATATAATTCTTCATGCTGATATATTCATCAATGCTTTCTAATTTAGGATTATTGCAGAAGTGAAGCCTAGTTAGGAAATTAGCTAAAGACTCTTTATTCATTTTTAATAAATAATTTAAAATTTAATTGATTTTGAGAAATATTCAACCAAAATTCACTAAAGTCACATAAATAATGTGTAAATCTATCATTTGAAGATATATTCTTTCATTAAAATTCACTGAAATATATCTTATTTATTTAATATTATCAGGATCTTTATCTTTCTTTGTTTGCGTTTTTTTGTTTGATTTGGGAGTTTTTTCTTTAGTTTTAACAGATCTCTTCCTCTTAACCTTATTCTCTCCATCCAGATTTATAGATTTTGCGTTCATTGTTTTGTTTACTTTATCTTTATTCTTAGAGCCTTCTAGCTCTTTTTTCGCATCAACTGGCGCTTTTACCTCTTTTTCCTCTTTTTCCTCAATAACTGGCGCTTTTACCTCTTTTTCCTCTTTTTCCTCAATAACTGGCGCTTTTACCTCTTTTTCCTCTTTTTCCTCAATAACTGGCGCTTTTACCTCTTTTTCCTCTTTTTCCTCAATAACTGGCGCT
>Ga0209433_10000137_pt1 | contig 21941 bp, 24 predicted proteins | sample METZYME_5_50m_FD_187552 | JGI IMG/M metagenome (GOLD analysis project Ga0209433, IMG submission 187552) | Marine microbial communities from oxygen minimum zone in mesopelagic equatorial Pacific - METZYME_5_50m (SPAdes) (version 2) | ecosystem: Environmental > Aquatic > Marine > Oceanic | place...
CTGGGAACGCTCTCCCCTTTCTCTTGTTGGTAATGTAACGACTCCAACAATGTTAATTACTGGAGAAAATGATAGGCGAACTCCAATTTCAGAAACAGAACAGTTTTATCAAGCATTAAGGTTGAGGGGAATTGATAGCGCAATGATTCGTATTCCCAATACATCACATGGTATTGCAAGCAGACCATCAAATCTAATAACTAAGGTTGATCATATACTTGCTTGGTTTGAAAAATATAAGAATGATATCGATTAAAATTCATTCGAGCAGTGGATGTTGGAAAAAGTTAGATTTTTTCCCAGATAACTATTTAAAAGTTAATTCTCGTTTAATCCGTATGCTCTTGAGCCAAGTTTATTCTTAAGCAGTGATTCGTATTGCAATACATCATTTTTGCTGACTGTCCTTGGAAATACGTGATGAAGTGAGTATGTAAAATTATTTGTAAAATCTTTATTTTTGTTTGCTAATGATCTTAAGGCTTTATTGCCATTATGTCCTGTTCTAGCATATCCCTCCCATCTAGACCAAATACCATTCCCACCGTAAGCAGATCCAACATATTGCATTCCACTGGATGAATCAAAAATAACGTAAACGCCTGAGTGTCTTGTGAGGTATTCATACCAATCCTTATTACCTTCTGGATTATTTATTATTTCAGTTAATTCTTTATGTGAAATGTGAACTCTGTCCCATCCAGGAAAAATAGAGACAAAGCCTTTTGGGTAAATTTCAGTAATTTCTTTATCTAATTTCTTCTGAATATATGTTTGTGATTTTCCCCAATCAATAACTAGTCTATTTCTATATGATTCAAGAAGGTTCGATTGCTCAAATCCATAAAAAAATTGTTTGCTCAAGGCAGGCGGTTTTATGTATTTCTCACTACCACAAAATACATTTTTAAGAGATTTTAAGTAATTATCATATTTGTCATAACCTGCATAATGCGTTTTTGCTTTCCTTGCAGAAATTCTGCCATGATTTTTAAATGCAGATCTAAACAAAGCTTTCGATTTTGGAAGAGCAACAAAGGTTAAGACAATTTCAGCATCTTTATATCTATCTTCTGACATATTGCCCGCAAAAACCGTAAGTAGATCATCATCAAATCTTATTAGGTCATCAAAACCATCCCAACCTCTGCCTTTCATAACATGTCTGGCGATTTTAAATTTGATATTGTCGAGATTTGGCTCCTCTAGTTTTATTAGATCTTTCAAAGTTAATTCTGACATTTCTGAATAATGCCATAACTATTCCTTTCTATAAATATTTGAAATGAGAAAGAGGATTACCTGTTCACAGGTGTTCACACTATTTGAAAATGAAGAACCTCTGAAAAACCTTTAAATGGTGGGCCCGGGAGGACTCGAACCTCCGACCAATGGATTATGAGTCCACTGCTCTAACCAACTGAGCTACAGGCCCTATAGAATTAGGCTGATAATTATAAAGGTAAAATTAATTTAATGCCTTAATTAATTATTTCTTGCAATAAGCCTCATAGTTTTTCGCATAATTTGCAGCTAACTCTGCTAAAGCCATTGCATCAATATAATGCTTATCTGCTTTTTCTTGATGACCCATCTCTTCATGTTTTTCACCTTCTTTCATGGATTCACCAGAGAAATATAAGAAAACACCCGATGCATCGCTTACTCTTTTGCAATCTTCAGCTTTCCATCTTCCCCACCTTTCCATCTCTTTCTTCATATGAGCTTCTTTCTTTTTCATCATTTCCATTTTTTTCATTTCTTTAGGGCTCTTGCCCTCCTTCGTGACATGATGATCTGCAAGAATCATTAAAGGAATTGATAAAAAAACTAATAACGATATTTTTTTCAACATATATCTCTCCATAAAGTATTAGATACAGTTTAGACTAAAATATATGAGGGTAGTTCAAAAACTTTTTAGTCGTCTAAAAAGCTTCTAAGATGACTTGACCTAGCGGGATGCCTTAATTTCCTTAATGCCTTGGCTTCAATCTGTCTGATTCTCTCTCTGGTAACATCAAACTGTTTACCAACTTCTTCAAGAGTATGATCTGTATTCATGCCGATTCCAAATCTCATTCTAAGAACTTTTGCTTCCCTTGCAGTCAACGAGGATAAAACATCATCAGTTGCAAAATGAAGACTTTCATCTGTAGCATTCTCAAGAGGTGATTCTATGACCGTATCCTCGATAAAATCTCCCAGATTTGAATCCTCATCATCACCAATTGGTGTTTCCATAGATATTGGCTCTTTGGCAATCTTAAGTACTTTTCTGACTTTATCTTCAGGCATATCAAGCTCTTGACTTAGCTCCTCAGGAGTAGGCTCTCTTCCCATATCTTGCATCATTTGCCTAGAAACTCTATTGAGCTTATTAATAGTTTCTATCATATGAACAGGTATTCTTATTGTTCTTGCTTGGTCAGCAATTGACCTGGTAATTGCCTGTCGGATCCACCATGTAGCATAAGTACTAAATTTATAACCTCTTCTGTACTCAAACTTATCAACTGCCTTCATGAGACCTATATTTCCCTCTTGTATAAGATCTAGGAACTGCAAGCCTCTATTGGTATATTTTTTAGCAATAGATATTACAAGCCTTAAGTTAGCCTCAACCATATCTTTTTTTGCACGTCTCATCTTTGTTTCACCCATAGACATGCTTCTATTGATCTCTTTAACTTCTTTTGATGAGAGCCCAACTTTTTCTTCGAGAGCTTTGATCTCTTTCTGAGAAATCATCACATCTTGTTTAACTTTTTCGAGCAAGTCTTTTTTATATTTCTTGTTTTTAATAAATGACGGCATTATTGTCATTTTTGTAAAATTATCCTTAAATGCTTCAATAAAGTCTTTTCTTGGAACTCTTGCATTCTTTACACATAAAGTTTGAATGCTCCTCTCGTGAAACCTTATTGTTTCAAGATCATGTCTCGCAATAATGCAAATCTCTTCAAACATTCTTGGGCTAAATTTTAGAAATTTAAAAATATTACCAAGTTTTTCAAATTCTTCTTGAGTCTTCTTATGGCTTCTCCCATTTTTATCTAGGACTTTCATCGTTTTGTTGTATTGCCTTTTCAAAGAAGTCATTCTTCTTTGAACTTCTTTAAAATCTAGCTCGCCATCGTTTTCATCATCATCTTTCTTGTCTGCAAGTTGTTTTGCTTTTTCACTTCCAGGTCCAGCTGAAGGCACCTCTTCCATTTCTTCCAAGAATCCAGTTAAAAGATCATTTAGTTTTTTTTCTTCGTCCTTGACTAGCTGAAAGTAAGACAAGACATATTCAACAGTTCTTGGATATTGAGCACTTGCAAGAAGAAGATCTCTCATCCCTTCTTCAATTCTTTTAGCAATTTCTATTTCTCCCTCTCGGGTAAGTAAATCAACAGTACCCATTTCTCTCATGTACATTCTTACTGGATCTGTTGTTCTTCCAGTCTCATTTTCTACAGCTGCTAATGCTTCTGCAGCCTGCTCAAGAGCTATGTCATCAGTATTTTCCGACTCTCTAAGCATAAGAGTATCTAAATCAGGTGCTTTTTCATGAACCTGAAGCCCGAGATCATTAATCATTCCTATGATCTCTTCTACTTGATCAGGATCTGAAATATCATCAGGTAGATGATCATTTACATCATCATAGGTAAGGAATCCTTGCTCTCTTCCTTTTTCTATGAGTTCGGCTATCTTTGAGCCTTCTTGTTTTGAAAATTTATCCACTTATCCTCTACTAATTCTGAAAAACTTCCTTTATATCTAGTGACAAATTACTTATTTTCAATCTTTTTTTAGAGAGAGATTTTTTAAAAGCATTTTGTCTTCATCGTCAATATCTGGTTTTTTCAGAATGAGTTGTTGAAGCTCTCTTCTTTCGGTTTCAGAAATTGACCCGGTATTATACTTGGTTTTTAATGATTCCTCTCTATCTTCCTCTTCTTTGAGTAAAGAGTTCATGCAGTCATAAAACATTTTCCTAGCATCCTCTTCCTCAATTTTTATTTCAGAAACCATTGCCTGACTGAAAAGTTCTTTAAGTGTTTTTGATTTTATACGTTCAATCAGCTTAGACACTAGTGCATCTGAATCATCATCTATAATTTCTGTTAACTCTCTAAGAAAGCTAATTGATGAACTTTCCTTGATTTGTTCAAAAATAGGATCTTTCACAAGAGATCTATCAGTAAGCACGGAATGGATAATTAAATATATTGAGGAAATCTTTTTTGTATTTCTGCTTTGATCAGCCTTAGTTTCTTCTGATGGCGATGGGGGCCTTTGATGACTTGGTTTTGAAATAAGTTTTTCTATTGGTATTTCACATATCTTGCTTGTTTCAGAAATAAAAGCTTCTCTCAGTGGCAAGTTATTGATAGTTTTAATTAAATTTGATGCATAGCTTGCAATTTTAGATCTTCCCTCTAAAGAGTTAATGTCATCTACTTTTTTAACTTTTGAAAAGAAGAACTCTGAAAGTGTCTGTCCATTGTTTATGAGCTCAATAAAACCTTTTTCCCCATGCTTATTAACATAGCTATCTGGATCATCTCCAGATTCAAAGAAAACAAATTTAATTCTAGTATCCTCACGAATTATTGGAAGGATATTCTGCAATGCTTTCCAAGCAGCCTTTTCTCCAGCAAGGTCTCCATCAAAAGCAAAGAAAATATTACTTGAATATCTCAGCAATTTTGAAAGATGATTTGAAGTTACTGCGGTACCAAGAGTTGCGACAGCATTCTTGATTCCTTTTTCGTGGAGAGCAATAACATCCATATAGCCTTCAACTACTATTATTGAGTCAATTTTTTTGGTTTCTTTTCGGGCTTCGTAAAGACCATAAAGCTCGTTTGATTTATTAAATAATTTTGTTTCTGGTGAGTTTAAGTATTTTGGTTCGTCATCAGGATTAATCACCCTGCCCCCAAATGCAATATTTTGCCCCTTTATATTTCTGATTGGAAAAATAATCCGGTTCCTAAATCTGTCATAATTCTTTTTGTTTTTTTCAAGGAAAAGTCCAGATGCAGACATTACCTTTCTGTCAAATCTTTTCTCAAAGGAGGAATAAAGGCTATCCCATGAATCATCAGAAAATCCAAGCTGGAATTTTTTAGCCGTTATGCCTGAAATATTTCTAGACTTAAGATAATTGATCGCAGATTTACTCTCTTTGAGCTGTTTTTCAAATACGTTTACTGCATCATCTAATATTGAATAATCATTTTGGTCTTGAATTTCTATTTTTTCATATGGAATTTCTAAGCCTAAGGAGGATGCCAGAGTTTCTACTGCATCTGTAAAATCAAGGTTTTCGTAATCTCTTAAAAAATTAATTGAATTTCCTGATGCCTGGCATACAAAACAATAATAAAACTGTTTATCTTGATTGACTGCCATAGATGGTTTGTGGTCGTCATGAAATGGGCATATGCCCCAATAATTTGAACCTTTTTTATTTAGCTGAACTCTTCTTCCAACAACATCTACAATATCCGTTTGATCAAGGACTTGGTCGATAAAAGTTTTAGGAATACTCATTATTTAACCAACTATCTAATATTATTTTTGCTGCAACATCATCGATCATCTCTGAATCTTCATCTAATTGGCGGGCTTCAAAAGACGTTAATCTTTCATCATAGAATTCAATATCAATATCAATTAAAGATTCCAATTTTTTTCCAAAACTCTCAACTTTTTCCATAATGTCGCTTCTAGTACCATCCATATTCAGAGGCTTACCGATAATAATTTTGCTTGGCTCCCATTCCAAGATTTGATTAGTTAATTCAGCCCAATTAAAACCTGTCTTTGTCTTTTTAAATATGGAAATTGGGGATGAAGTCATTGTCTCAGTATTACCTACTGCAAGACCGATCTTCTTTTCACCAAAATCAATTGCAATAATGACCATGGCTTAGGATCCAAATTTCCAAATCCTATCAACCTGCAAGATTTCATACTCACTCATCATCTCAGATGAGAAAGGTTCAAAAGGCGACGCAAGTCTAACAATTTCTTGGGCTATTGCGTCAATATTTGAATTTCCAGAGGAATCAATTATTTCAGTTTCAATTAGATTTCCAAATGAATCAATACTAACTACAAGTCTCAATTGAGTTAAGTTTAATTGTGGATATTCTTTTTTTAAGAAGCTGTGCCCCACTCTTTCAATCTTTCTTTGCCAAGCATTAAGATATTTTGCTTCAATCGTGCTTTGCTCCGAATTAGCATTCAACATTTTCACTTTAAGTGTTTTTTGATTAGTTTGGTTTAAAAAAACTTCTGACGATTCAGCACCATCTCCATTTGACAATATCTTTGATTGAGGAATAAAGTTTGGATCTTGATCTATATCTGAATTTGCCAACTTTATATTCACAACTGGAGCAGATTCGAAAAGTGGTTGTTTATATATAAAAATAAAAGAGACGCCGAATATTAAAAAAATATGAATTACTGTCGATAGAAGAAATGATTTCTTTAGGTTTACCCTATTTTTTATATTTTTGTTGTAGAGGATCGGGTGACTCATAAAGATTCAAAAATTCTTGCTACAGGATTTTCACCAGTTTGGTTATAAATTTCAACTGCGCAGGTAGGACTAGTTATATTTATCTCTGTAAGTTTGTCATCAATTATGTCAATGCCTGCAAATAAGATATTTTCACTTTTCAATCTAGCCCCAACTATTTCTGCAATTTCTTTCTGATTAGGAGTAATTTTCTTAGCAATTCCTGTTCCACCTTTAGCAAGGTTACCTAAGAATGAGCCATCTTTTGGTATTCTGGCGAGGCAATACTCGAATGGCTTTCCATCAATAACAAGGATCCTAAAGTCTCCCTCGACGATTTTAGGGAGGAATTTCTGTCCAATAATCTGTATTTTTGAATTTTGAGTCAGAATTTTAACTTTTTCTAAGCTTGGCTGATCTTCTAAAGATACCTTATAAATATTATCTCCTCCCATTCCATTAAGTGGCTTTATAACAATCTCTTTATGAATCTCAAGGAATTCGATAATCCTCTCTGAAGCAGCTGAAATTATTGTTGGCGGCATTAGATCAATAAATTCCATAGCAAAAATCTTTTCATTAAAAATTTTTATGGCATTTGGGTTGTTTACTATTCGAGACCCGCTTTGTGCCGCTATATTTAATAGGTGTAAGCAATTCATATAATCTTGATCCACGGGTGGATCTTTTCTCATAAAACAAACAGAAAAATCTGACAAATTAATCCTACTCTTTTTTTCAACCTCTAAATGATTATTGCCTTTAGTAATTTGTGAGCAATATGCTGATAATTCGCGATTAAGTGATAAGTCCTTCATTTCGCATTGAAAAACATCAAAACCCCTGTGTAAGGCCTCTTTCATGATAAAAATTGAAGTATCTTTTTCTTGTTTTAGCGTTTCAAAAGAATCTGTTAAAAGTAAAATCGAATTTGTCATTAACCTATAATAAACCAAGATTACTTTTTATTATTGATAAAGCCGTTATGGGAGCAGTCTCAGCTCTCAGGGTATTTTTACCAAGTGAAATATTATGGTTTGTATTTGCATCAAGCAATTTTCTCTCCCTCTTACTAAACCCAGATTCAGGTCCAGTAATTAAAGTAATATCGTCTTTATAATCTTTAATACAATTCAAGTCTTGAACTGCATCCAAATCAAAAAAAATAGAAAATCTTTTCTCTGATAGCGCTGAAGAAATATCCTCATATGTTAAAAAATCAGGAATAATATTCGATCCATTTTGCTCACATGAATTAGCAATAATTGAAAATGCTTTTTCATTGATTTTTGTGAGATCTTTCTTTTTCATGCTTTGATCGATATTGTCAGGTTTAAATAAAATGAGTTTACTAATGCCGATTTCTGTTACCTTTTGGATTGCAAAATAAAGGTTTTCTTTTTTTATATATGGCATCAAAACACTCAGTTTAACTTTTTCAGGCTGCTGAGATTTAATTTGGCTTATTCTCTCTAAGATTATTTCTTTTCTTTTCAATGAAGTTATTACACAGATAGATGATTTACCTTTGCCATCAAATAATTCCAACTGAGATCCCTCAGAAAGCCTTAGAACATTTATAAGGTGATTAATCTTAGATTTATTATCAATAGAAATATTATCCGTTTGGCTAAATTCTTTGTAATATACTCTTGGTAGCCTCATTAAATAATTATAAATTGTTCTAGTACATTAATGCATAAGAAAAAAGTAATCCTTGTCAGACACGGCGAAGCTGCTTCAACATGGGATGGAGATGATAGAGATCCTGGTTTAAGTCCGAAAGGTGTCGATCAAGCCAAATCGATTAATGATTTCACAAAGAAAATCTTTTCTAAAGAATATGAATTTATTTCAAGCCCAAAAAAAAGAGCAATAGAAACTCTTAAATATGCCTCTGAAGGAATTGACATTAATTTCAGTATAAATGAGAACTTTGTTGAGATACCGGCAGAAGATATTGATTCAGATATAAGATTTGAATGGTTAAAGGACATAAGTACAAGAAAGATAGATACACTTCCCGACGATATTAAGAATTGGAGAAAAAAAATCATAGAGACAACTTTCAGTCTTGAAAATAATTCAATAATTTTTTGCCACTTTATGGTTATAAATGTTCTTGTTGGATATGCAATTAAAAAAGATCGGTTACTTCATTTTTATCCCGATAATGCATCCATAACTGAGATTGAAATTGAAAATAAAAATATTTCTGTAGTTTCAATGAAGGATGTAGAAAAAACCATCATTAATGTCTAACGTGGTATTGATCATTTTTTAATCAATTGTAAACTACAAGATCAATTCATTAATTTTTTATATTTGAAAGAAAGCAAGAAAGTTTTAGAAACCAAAAATCAAAGCCTTAACGAGGACGTAAAAAAAGCATTAAAGCAATATTTTAAGAGCTTAGATTCTCAAGAACCAAGAGATGTTTATGATTTGGTCATGCGTGAAGTTGAAACTCCTTTGTTTAGCTTCATACTCCAACATACGAATAATAATCAATCAAAAGCTGCAAAAATTCTTGGAATCAATCGAGGTACTTTCAGAACAAAACTCAAAAAGTATGGGATTATCAAATGAGAGTCATTGCTCCAAAATCTGCTTTAATAAGTGTTTCTGATAAGACTGGTTTAGATAATCTAGTAAGGTTTTTGATAGATAAAGATGTGGATATCATTTCAACTGGTGGGACTTATAAGGCTATTAAAGAGATTACCGATAATGTTATAGAAGTATCAGAGTATACAGGCCATAAAGAAATGATGGATGGAAGAGTAAAAACACTTCATCCGAAAATACATGCGGGAATATTGGCTAGACGTGAGAAAGACACAGATGCTTTAAAGGCAATGGGTTATAAAGAGATTGATCTTGTGGTTGTAAATCTGTATCCCTTTGAAAAAACAGTAGCATCCGATTGTTCATTTGAAGAAGCCACTGAGCAAATTGATATTGGTGGTCCAACAATGATCAGAGCAGCCGCAAAAAATTTTAATGATGTTTTAGTTTTATCTGATCCAAGTGACTATGCTGAAATGATCGATGAGTGGCAAAAAAATTCCGGATTAAGTTTTGATTTTAGGAAAGAGCAGGCAGTAAAAGTTTTCAAAAAAATGTCAGCCTATGATTCGGCTATATATCAATATATGAATTCAGAAATAGATGAAAATTTAATTCAAGATTTTTCGAGTCCAAAAATATTAAGATATGGCGAGAATCCTCATCAAAATGCAAAGTTATACTTAAATGAGTCTTCAATAAAATTAAATATTGCCAATGCTGATATTCTTCAAGGAAAAGAGCTTTCATATAATAATATTGCTGATTCTGATGCAGCTTGGGAATGTATAAAGCAATTTAAGCACCCTGCATGTGTCATCGTGAAGCATGCAAATCCTTGTGGCGTAAGTGAGTCAGAAAACCTAAAAGTATCTTATAGAAATGCGTTTAAAACTGATCCGACTTCAGCTTTTGGAGGAATAATTGCCTTAAACAGAAAGCTTGATTCAGAGTTAGCTGAAGAAATCTTAAATAATCAATTTGTGGAGGTCTTAATTGCTCCTGAGTATTCAATAAATGCTGTTGAAACTTTAAAGAAAAAAGAAAATATTAGAGTCCTTCGATGTGATTTAGATGGAGATGAGGTGGGAGATCAATATAAAGTAGTCTCTGGTGGAATTCTTGTTCAAGATGAGGATACCAAAGTTGTCTTAGTTGATGATCTTAAAGTTGTATCTAAACTTCAACCCTCAAAAGAACAATTAAAAGATTTTTTGTTTGCTTGGAAGGTTGCCAAGTATGTAAAGTCTAATGCAATTGTTTTTGCAAAGGATGGAAGTACTATTGGAATTGGCGCTGGTCAAATGAATAGAGTTATAAGTGCAGAAATCGCCAGTCTGAAAGCCAAGAAAGAGGGTCTTGAGGTTGAGGGTTCGTGTATGGCATCAGATGCATTTTTTCCATTCAGAGATGGTATCGATATGGCAGCAAAGAATGGTATCAAATCTATAATTCAACCTGGTGGTTCTGTAAGAGATAATGAAGTCATTGATGCTGCAGATGAATATGGGATGGTAATGGTTTTTACGGGTATTAGGCATTTTAGACATTAAAAAATGAAAGTTTTAATTATTGGTTCTGGCGGAAGAGAACATGCTCTTGCGTGGAAATGTTCTGTTGACGATTTTGTTAAGAAAGTATTTGTTGCTCCAGGAAATGCAGGAACGGGCAGTGAGAAAAAGATTGAGAATGTATTTTTAGATCTTAACAAAAATGATGAAATAGCTAGTTTTTGTATTTCTAATAATATTGATTTAGTAATAATTGGTCCGGAGGATCCTCTTGTAAACGGTCTGTCAGATTATCTTCAATCAAAGGATATTAAAGTATTTGGTCCAAGTAAGGGAGCTTCTCAATTGGAGGGATCCAAGACTTTTGCAAAGGATTTCTTTCTTAAATATGGGATTCCAACTGCAAAGTATAGATCATTTGATAATTATCAAGATTCTGTTGATCATCTTAAAACTATATCTTACCCATCAGTTATTAAAGCTGACGGACTTGCAGCTGGAAAAGGTGTAATTATTTGCGAAGATCATAATGCTGCAAAGGATGCTCTTGAATATATATTTGAGACAAAAGCATTTGGAGATGCTGGAAATAGAGTAGTTATTGAAGATTTTCTAGAGGGCGAAGAGGCAAGCTTTATTGCCGTTGTATCAAATGATCAGATTATACCTTTAGCTACAAGCCAAGATCACAAAGCTGTCGGTGAGGGAGATACTGGTTTAAATACTGGTGGTATGGGTGCTTACTCTCCTGCTCCGATAGTCACTGATGAAATTCATGACAAAGTTATGAATGAAGTTATGCTTCCTACAATGAAGGGATTAAAGTCTGAAGGTTTCCCCTATCTTGGTTTTTTATATGCTGGATTGATGATAAATAATGGGGAAATAAAAGTACTTGAATTCAATTGTAGGTTTGGTGATCCCGAAACGCAGCCGATAATGTTGAGATTGGAATCTAGTTTAACTAAATTATGTTTAGATGCTATTGATAATAATCTTGGATCACATGAAATAAAGTGGTCTAAAATGCATTCTTGTGGTGTTGTTTTAGCATCAGGGGGATATCCAAAACAACATACAAATGGAATGAGAATTTCCATAGATAATAATTTTGATGCCAATGTGAAGCTTTTTCATGCGGGAACGAAGAAAGAAAATGAAGAAATTCTTACATCTGGTGGGCGAGTCTTTTGCATGACAGCTCTTGGAGAAAATTTAGAAATTGCTTTAAAAAATGCTTATAATTCTATCCCCAATGTGAGCTTTGATGGAATGTTCTATAGAAGCGATATAGGAAAGAAAGGACTTCAAAATGATTAATAAATTTGTCAATGAATTAGATATAGCACTCAAAACATTGTCTTATAAAAAAAGTGGAACTGATAGAGGTTATCCAGCAGACAATAATGAAAATGATGTGGAGCTGTCAGAACCTGAAAGAAAACTTTCTGAAGCTCTTATGAGAGTTAATCTTGCAGGTGAAGTTGCTGCCCAGGCCTTGTATAGAGGACAAGCAATGGTGTGCAAAGACCCAGATATTAAGGAACATCTTATTCAAGCTGGCGATGAAGAAACAGATCATTTAATTTGGTGTAAAAAAAGACTTGATGAGTTGGATGGCAAACCTTCGGTATTAAATCCTATTTGGTATGCTGGTTCCTTTGCAATTGGTGCTATTTTTGGGTCAATGGGTGAAAAAACTAGTCTTGGCTTTGTTGAGGAAACAGAAAAACAAGTTGTAAAACATTTACAAAGGCATTTAGATAAAGTCTCTGAAAACGATAAAGAAACGATCGAGATCTTAAAGACTATGCAAGAAGATGAAGATTTGCATGCTGGTCAAGCAAATGAGTCTGGTGCTGAAGAGTTACAAAGTCCAACAAAAAAAGTTATGGAGCTGACTGCTAAAGTCATGACCTCTACTAGTCACTATATTTAAAGTTATCTGTCCTGTCTCTTCCAAGAAACAGGAACCCCTTCTTTGTGATACCTTTTGGCTTCATCCATAAGCTTATCAAATTCTGTTTTTGATGAGTAAACGGTAACGATTAAAGCATTTGGTTTATTTTCAGTAATTCTCAACACTCTTCCCATCCTCTGAACCCTTTGTCTTTTACTAGAAGAAGCGCTCAGAATTAGTGCGCCATCAGCTTCTGGCATATCAAAACCCTCATCCAATGCTGTGCATGTCACTAACACATTTAAGTCTCCATTTTTAAATTTGGTAAGGTTTTCAAGCCTTTCAGAACTATCTAGATCTGTATTGTAAAGAGCTGATTTAAAGCCTTTGGTGTTTATGATCTTATTAAATTGTTTGGCTTGTTTTTTATTTTCTGTAAAAACAATCCAGCTTTCTCTTTTATATTTTTGTATTAAATCAACACCATACGGAATTCTGTTTTTTGAATTCTTTATTAGTCTTGCTCTATTGAAAACATGCATTTTTAAAGGATAGTCATCCATATTGTGCCCACCTATTGTGGCTGCCCTTCTCCTGATGCTTTTGCTAAAGTTTTCATATTTTTTTTCTTCTTCCTTTAATAAAGGTGCATAGGCATAAAGAAGACTAAAATTTACTATTACTTCATCGTCTCTTGCATCTATGTAATCGTATTCAAATATTATGTCTCCAAGGATCTTTTTAATAATTACATAGAAATTATCATCGTAATCTCTTTCAGGTGTTGCAGATAATCCAAGAGTTGCAGACCAGTTATTGCTAAGCATATCTCCTCTCTTTTCGGTCCCAATCTTATGACATTCATCAACAATGAGAAGTGAATTCTCAGCATTTACAAAATCTAGAATATTTTTTAGGGAATCAATGGTTGTTACTATAATTTTTGCTGACGCATCAACTTTCTCTCCGCCACCATTAAGAACAATCTCTTGATTTATATTATTTTCTGACAGAGCGTCGTTCCATTGATCAAGGAGAGCAATTGATGGAACAACGATCAATACATCTTTTTCAGGAGAAGTCTTTAAATATTCTTTAATGCAATGAATGGCAAAAAATGTTTTTCCTCCTCCGGTAACAACTTTTATAATGCCTTGTTGTTTATCCCACCAAAGAGGAAATGCTTCAGCTTGCCATGATCTTAACTTCAAAAAAAATTACCCCTCATCAGACTCTCACCAATTAAAAAAACATTAATGTCATTGGATACTAAATATTCTATATCTGCATTAGATTTTATTCCTGACTCAGCAATAAAAATCTGATCTCCATCATAATTTTTTCTCAGCCTAACAGCATTCATAAGATCCACTTCAAAGGTTTTAAGATTCCTATTATTAACTCCTATCAGCGCATTATGAAATTTTGAAATCCTTGCGAGCTCTTCCTCATCATGCACTTCGATAAGAACATCTAAATTTATGGCTTCTGCTTTAGATACATACTCCTCGATTTGCGTATCTGAAAGTATGCTTGTAATTAACAAAATACAATCGGCGCCTATTAACTTGGATTCATATATTTGATAATCATCAATAATAAAATCTTTTCTCAGGATTGGGAGTTTGGTGACTTTCTTGACCTCTTGAAGCACTTTATTGCTGCCATGAAAGAAGTCTTCCTCAGTCAATACAGACAATGCTCTGGCGCCTATTTTTTCATACTCTTGCGCTTTTAAAATTGGATTAAAGTCTTCAGCAATAATTCCAGCACTTGGTGACGCCTTTTTAATTTCAGCTATTATCGATTGTTTTTGATTTACTAAGCTTTTTTTAAAATTGCTCTTTAAAGAAGATGCTTTTATTAATTGATTTTGAATATCCTCAATTGATACTTGTGATTTTGCTGCATTTACCCTAGTTCTTTTTTTTGAAACTATTTCGTCAAGAATATTCATAAGCTATTAGACATTCTTACATAACTCTCGAGTTTTGATTGAGCCAAACCTTCATTCATGGCTGATTTAGAAAGCTCAACACCGTCTTTCATTGATTTAACAATACCTGAAAGCTTTAATGCAGCTGCCGAATTAATAGCGATCATATCTTGAACAGAACCCTCTCTACCTGCAAATGCTGCAGATACTTTCTCAAAGCTCTCTTGAGGAGATGAAGCCTTAATGGATTCAAAGTTTCCATAATTAAGACCAAAATCTTTAGGTGATACCTGATAGTTTTTTATTTTTCCATCCTTGAGTTCACTTACAAAAGAATCATCAGTAATTGAAATCTCATCTAATCCATCATTCCCATGAACAACAATTACATGCTGCATTGCCAGTTCCTTGGCTACGCTTGAGAAAGTTTCAACTAATGGTCTCTTATAAACACCTATAAGCTGCTTTCTTGCAGAACAAGGATTGGTATGTGGTCCTAAAAGATTGAATATAGTTTTCTTTCCTATTTTCTGCCTCGCTGGCATTACGTATCGCATTGATGAATGATGTAATGGGGCAAAAAGAAATATGAAGCCAGTTTTTTCAAAAATATCATTTAGTAGACTTCTATCATGAGAAATATCTGCTCCTGCTTCTAAAAGAAAGTCTGCACTCCCAGTTTTACTTGAAATACTTTTATTGCCATGTTTTGTAACCTTTGCTCCGCATGCAGCAGCAACAAATGCCGATGCTGTTGAGCAGTTGAAAATATGGAGTCCGGTTCCACCGGTCCCACACGTGTCAATATGGGTACCATCGCCAATATCAAATTTGAGAGACTTATCTCTCATCACTGAGGCTGCTGAGGATATCTCATTAATGGAAGCACCTTTTTGATTCATAGCTATAAGAAATTCCTCTATTTCATTATCTTGTAAGCTGCCAGACATAATTAAATTCATTACATCAAGCATTTCTTGGCTGGTTAAATCAGTTTTTCCTTGCAGTTTTTGTAGTTCGTTATCAATCATGATGTAAGAAAATTATTAATAAGTGTTTTTCCAAATCTCGTATCGATAGACTCTGGATGAAATTGCACGCCAACTATAGGTTTTATTTTATGAGATAGTCCCATGATTACATTCTCATCTTCAGCCAGAGTTGCTATAACATCAAGCTCATCAGGAAGATTTTTAGAGTTAACAATCAGGCTATGATATCTAACAACATTGTAGGGACTCTCAATATCTTTGAAAACTCCACTTTCAGAGTGATTGATCGATGAGAGTTTGCCATGAATTGGTTCATTTGCCTTAATTATTTCTCCACCAAAAGCTACTCCTATAGCCTGATGACCTAAACAAACTCCCAAAATAGGTTTTTCAATTGTTTTAATAATTTCTACTGATATGCCTGCTTCCAAAGGTGTGCATGGTCCAGGCGAGATAACTATTTTTTCTGGATTTAGTGCATTTACCTCCTCACAAGTTATTTCATCATTTCTTTTAACCATTACTTCATATCCAAGCTCTCCAATATATTGAACTAAGTTATAAGTAAAACTATCGTAGTTATCTATTACTAAAATCATTTAATCATCTCAATGGCATCTAAGAAAACATGAGCTTTTTGAAGACATTCATTCCATTCATTTTCAGGAATTGAGTCAGCCACAATTCCTGCTCCTGCTCCAACATGGATTTTATTATTTTTAATGACTGCAGTTCTGATAGCTATTGCTGTATCGATATCTCCATCCCAAGATATATGGCCAATTGCCCCTCCATAAATACCTCTTGAGCTTGGTTCTAATTCATTGATGATTTCCATAGCTCTTATTTTTGGTGCTCCAGATAAAGTTCCTGCTGGAAGAGCAGATTTTAAAACATCAATAAAACTTAAATCTCCTTTTTTAGAACCTTCAACATTAGAAACAATATGCATAACATGGGAATATTTTTCTATAACCATTTTTTCAGTAACTTTTACTGTTCCCATTTTAGAAATCTTTCCAACGTCATTTCTTCCTAGATCAATTAACATCAAATGCTCAGCTAATTCCTTAGGGTCTGCAAGTAGATCCTGAGCATTTTCTTCATCTTCAATATCATTTGCACCTCTTCTTCTTGTTCCTGCTATCGGTCTAAGAGTTATTTGATCGTCTTGAAGTCTTACTAATATCTCTGGCGAAGCTCCTACTACCTGACAAATTTCAAAATTTAAGAAATACATATATGGTGATGGATTTAAGAATCTGAGTGCTTGATACAAATCAAATGGCTCATGAGTAAATTCCTTTGAAAAGTCTTGAGCTAAAACAGCTTGCATCACATCACCATTAACAATGTACTCTTTAGCTAAAGATACTGCTTTCAGGAAATCTTTTTTAGAAAAATTTGAGTAAAAAGCTTCTTCTGATCGCTTAAATGAAAAATCTTTTGACTCAAAGTTATTTTCTTTTTTGAGCTCATCCTCAATTTTTGAAATTTCTTGTATTGATTGATTGTATGACCCAGTTTCTGAGAAAGTATTAATTATTATTTTTGTTTTGTTGGTAAAGTTATCGAAAACAACTAATTTATCTGCCTTTACAAGGAAAATATCTGGCATATTCTCATCAAATTTAGATGGCTTTTCTTTCAAACTAGCAATCTTTTTTTCTGCATACCTTGAGCTTTCATATGCAAAAAAACCTACGTAACCGCCAAAAAATCTAGGAAGATCATCAGATTTTGCACAGTTATATTTTTCTATCTTCTCTTTTATTAGATCTAATGGCTTGTCTGTATGCAAAGTGGATTGCTTGTTATTTTCAAAGCATATAACTTCATTTCCGGATATCTTAAAGTAATCATGACAGTCAAGCCCAATAATAGAATATTGGGCCCACTTATTTCCACCCTCGACTGACTCTAAAAGAAAAGAGTTTTTAGTTTCTAAAAAAGTATTAAAAATTGTTAGTGGAGAAGAATTTGTAAGTGATATTTCTTTAACAATTGGAATTACGTTAAAGCCTCTAGCTTTGAGAGTATTGAATTCTTCTTTTGTAATCATTTTATTTGTGGGCTTATTAAGGTATCACCGCGATTTATGGCTTTCTCTTCAAACCAACCTCTATTTACCTCTAAAGCATACTTAACTTTATCTGTTGAACAAACTGATAATGTTGAAAATGGATAAAGATCAAAAATGTCTAAAATCTCACCCTCTTTTTTTATAAATGCAACACTTAAAGGTATGGAAGTATTTTTCATCCACATGCATTGTATTTCCTCCTCATCCCAGACAAATAACATACCAAAATCTTTTTCAATATTGTCTCTATACATCAATCCTTTCTTTCGTTTTGAATAATTGTTAGCAATCTCCATTTTGGATAAAAAATTATCTATATTTATTACTTTTGAAGCTGTTACTTCACCATTGAAAAAAACTAGTATTACTAAGCTAAGAAGCCAGCTTTCTAAATAAGGAAATTGTCTCTTCATAGTTATTGCTATTAAAAATTGCTGAACCAGCTACAAATGTGTCTGCTCCTGCATTATATGCTGATGCAATAGTATCCTTATTAATTCCGCCGTCAATTTCTAATTTTATATCTTTACCTGATACATCAATCATTTTTCTTACGGTTTCAACTTTTTGCAATGAAGATTCAATAAAAGATTGGCCTCCAAATCCTGGATTTACGCTCATGATTAAAACTAAATCTAAATCTTCCAAAACATTATCTAAAACATTTGTCTCAGTGGCTGGATTTAGGACTAGTCCAACTTTGCATCCATTGTCCTTAATGGCTGAAATAGATCCATTTAGATCCTTTGTTGCCTCAGGATGAAAACTTATCAAAGAGGCTTCTGCTTTAATAAAATCTTGAGCAAGACTGTCAACAGGATCAATCATTAAATGAACATCTATAAAGGCATCGATACCGTAATTACGCAAACTTTTGCATACCATTGATCCAATTGTAAGATTTGGTACATAGTGGTTATCCATCACGTCAAAATGGACCCAGTCTGCTCCAGCTTGCAATACCTCTTCTACTTCCTCGCCAAGTCTTGCAAAATCTGCAGATAAAATAGAAGGCGCAATAATTATTTCACTCATTTTTCAATTTTTTACTTATTATTTTATTGGCAAGCTCTAGTCTATCTTTTGTTCCTACATCTAGCCATAAATCTTGGCAAATTTCTCCGGTTACTTTTTCTTTTGCAATTTCCGGCAAAACAATATTTGACCAGCTATCAAAAGGGTAATCTTCTCTATAAATTTTTGATAGGACTTTGGTATTAAATATAGAGATGCCTGACCATGTAAGCTGATTCTTGTTATCACAAAAAACTTTACCATCTAGATTGATATTGAAGTCGCCATCCTTATTGTGTTCAGGATTTTCTATTCCCACTAAATGAATGCATTCAACTTCTTTATTGAGCTTTGACAAATTAAAATCATGAAAAATATCTGCATTTAGTACTAATACAGAACCATCACCTAAATGTTTTTTTGCATTTATCAGAGCTCCACCAGTCCCATATGGATGTGGCTCTTCGATCAAGACAAAATTAGAATCTTTGTAATGATTTTGAATATGCTTCCTAATCATAGCTCCTTGATATGAAATATTTATAATAATCTCGTCAAAACCATTTGATTGAACATTTTTGATATTTCTATCAAGCAAAGTCTCATCACCAACCTTTAAAAGTGGTTTTGGAGTTTCTTTGGTTAATGGCATCATCCTTTTGCCATAACCTGCAGCAAGAATCATGCATTTCATAGACTTATTAGCCTCTCATTTAATCTATTTTCAACTACATCTTTGAGGTAACCTTTTGAATTATGGTCATCTGATATTAAATGAATTAGGTTCGATAGAATATTTGGTAAATCCTTTAATCTGAAGTCCCTCCCTTCTTCACAATAGAGATTTGCTAGCGTTCCTAAAATCCTCATATTGCGCTGAATACCAGACCATCTAAAAAATTCATAAAGATCATATGATGACAAATTAATATCTGATTGTTTTTCAAAATACTTAAGGTTCTTTTCAATAAAGGGCTTATCAAATGTCATGTAGTGATCTAATAAAATACCAGCAATATCTATCCCAAAAGGTGCAATGCACATATCTTGAAAATCTATGACAGCAATATCATTGTGCTCATTTAAAATAAGATTTCTTCGCTCAAAATCAAAGTGACAGTTTTTTTTTGGGCATCCTTGCAAATTATCTATAGTATCCATTAACAGATCATCTACTGACCCATCAACACATATATCTAAAAATTTTTTACAGAATAAATGTTTAAACTTACTCATTTGATCTTTTAAATTAACAATACTGAGTGTTGGAATACCTTTAATTTCCGCATTTTGAATATCCACTAAAAGGTCAAGACTTTTATTTATTAAATAATCCCTATTTTGATCATTCATTGCCGATATTAAATCGTTATCTCCAAGATCATTTTGTATTGTTAGTCCTATTGCTGGATGATGTGAAATGATCTTCGAAGCGCAAATATTATGACTGCTTAGCTGCTCAGAAACTGATATAAAGCTATCATGATTTCCATGACTAGGGTTCAGGTAGCATAGAACATTGGATTTTTTACCTTGAGTCATTCTCCAATAAGATCTACCACTTGCCTCATCCTTCAGAGGAGCTAGAGAATCAAAATTTAAATCACATTTTTTAGCTATTTCTCGTATTTGTGATTCTTTCAATTAACTATTCTTTATCTCTTCAGGTAGTGGAGTATTATCAGGTACAAAGAAATCTGGCATAAGCTCGTTAAATGGCACAGAAGCATATTTAGAAAAATCTTTGACTCCTGCTTCGTGAAGAACAATATCATCAATACAGAAGTTCCCTGTAAACTCTTTGGAATCTTTAGTTAAGATTTCATATGCAGCATCAGCCATAATTTCAGGTGTTCTTGATAAACGCATTATTTCATCGCCTCCTAAATGGTTTTGAACTGCTGCCGTTGCTATTGCTGTTCTTGGCCATAAGGCATTTACAGCAACTCCTCTATCTTTAAATTCTTCAGCCATTCCTAAAACACACATACTCATATTATATTTCGCCATAGTATATGCAGTATGTCCGGCAAACCATTTAGCAGACATATCTAGTGGCGGTGACAGATTTAAAATGTGAGGATTTTCAGCTTTTAGAAGATGTGGAAGACAATATCTACTAACCATATAAGTCCCCCTCCCATTAATTTGATGCATTAGGTCATATCGCTTCATCTCGGTATCCATTGTATTGGTGAGTTGGATGGCGGATGCATTATTGATACAAATATCAATGCCACCGAAATGTTCAACTGTTTGATTAACAACCTCTCTTACGTTGTCCTCATCTCTTATATCACATATAAGTGGTAGAGCTTCTCCACCAGCCACAGCAATTTCTTCTGCTGCAGTATAGATAGTTCCTGGTAATTTAGGATGTGGCTCAGCAGTCTTTGCAGCTAATGCAAGTTTAGCTCCATCTTGGGCAGCTCTTTTTGCCATCGCTAGTCCAATACCACGGCTTCCGCCAGATACAAATATTACTTTATCTTTAAGGCTCATAATTTCTCCTATTAAAATTTTTCCATGTAAGGTCTTAAATCCATTTCTTGAGTCCAAGCTGAAGGATGCTGGGCATGAACACTCCAATAAGCCTCAGCAATTTCCTTAGGTTGTAAGATACCATCTTTTTCTTTCAAGGCGTAAGTATCTGGAAAGTTTTCCTTTATGAATGGCGTGTCTATAGCACCATCAATAATAAAATGAGCAACATGAATACCTTGTGGTCCAAGCTCTCTTGCCATACTTTGAGAAAGAGACCTTAATGCAAACTTTGCTCCTGAGAATGCAGAGAATCCAGCACCTCCTCGGATAGATGCAGTTGCACCTGTAAAGAAAATAGATCCATGCCCTCTTCTTTTCATATATCTTGCAGCTTCTCTTCCAGTCAAAAATCCCGCAAATGCTGCCATTTCCCAAACCTTTTTATAGACTCTTGCAGTTGTGTCTTCAATAGGGAAAAAAACATTTGCGCCAGGATTAAATACTACGACGTCGATTGGAGCAATATTTTCCTCAACTTCTTGAAATAATTTTAAGATAGCATCCTCATCCCTTGCATCAACTCCAAAAGGAGTTGCTTGATGACCAGCATCTTTTATCCCATTAGATAATTCTTCTAATGCAGAAAAGTTTCTTTCTCTCCTCACAGGGCATACGTGATATCCCATTTCAGCAAACTTTCTTGTAATCGCTGACCCAGTTGATACTCCTGCACCAATGATGATTGCAGAAAATTTTGAATAATCTCTCATTTAAAACTAATATTTACTATGTAAAGTTTATAACCTAATAACTTTACCAAATATATAGAGTGTTATGAAAGTAGATTTTATTTTTGATTTTGCAAGTCCAAACGCCTACTGCTGTCATAAAGTTATTCCAGAAATAGAGGAAAGAGCTGGTGTTAAA
>Ga0209433_10000139_pt1 | contig 21584 bp, 20 predicted proteins | sample METZYME_5_50m_FD_187552 | JGI IMG/M metagenome (GOLD analysis project Ga0209433, IMG submission 187552) | Marine microbial communities from oxygen minimum zone in mesopelagic equatorial Pacific - METZYME_5_50m (SPAdes) (version 2) | ecosystem: Environmental > Aquatic > Marine > Oceanic | place...
AATAATAAGATAAACAAACTTCTAATAACTAAAAGAATACCAAGAGAAAAAGTTAAAACCATCCAGAGTCTTTCGAACCAGAATTCACCTTGAGTTCCAAAATAAATACATGTGACACCCAAAATTAAAGTTGCTAATCCAACTTTTTTTAAGTGATTTGACTCTAAAATCAACTTTACAATTACACCATTAACAAATGGCTTTATTAAAATTAAAATTGAGAGAAATAGAAAAAAGAAAGAATAAAAATAATTCATCAATATTTAAAACAAACGCTTTTTGATTATATCAACAATCTCGAGAGGTTTATCTAACGGGACATGATGTGCAGCATCTTCAACTTTTTCAAAATCCATAATATCTGAATACATCTTTTTTATATTTGAAAGAATATTTCCACTCATAAGCAAACTATTTGCGCCATAAATGAATAGAGCAGGGCATTCAAAAGAAAACTTATACCCAAAAAGCCTCTCAAGACTATTAAACATTAGGTCATCAAATTTCCAACGCCATCCTTCTTTAACTTCTTTCACAGAATATTCAGCAATATATCTTAGGTACCAAGAATTTAAGCATTCCTGCTTTGGCATAAGTCTAAATCTCTCTAAAATGGCTTTTTTTTCAGGATAGAACTTAATTTTTCGTAAGGGACCACCTTCGTGCTGAGAAGGATCGTAATCTGGAGGCCTAATAAATGTATCTATCATTACAAGGCTGTTCACTAGATCTTTACTTTCTGATGCAACATATGCAGCAACCTGACCGCCGAGAGAATGTCCTACAATATATACATTATCAATTTTTTTGTTATCTTTTTCCTTTTCAATTATTGAAAAGATACATTTTCCAAAATCTTTGATGCTATAGGTATCCCTAAACTCTGAATTACCCATTCCAGGCAGATCTACTGCAACAACATTTGAAACATCTAAAAAATGTGGTGCGATTGGATCCCACCATTTTTTATGCGCACCTGTTCCATGTATAAGAATCAAAAGGTTATTTGAATTATTCTCAGCATCCCATCTCGAGTACGAAATTTTTCCTTTTTTATCATCAACATATAAATCAGCTGCTTTTATTTCAATTGATTCTAAAAACCAACTAGGAGCATCTGATATATCATTAATAAGATTGTCAGTAATTGTCATAAGCAGTATTCTAAGCTATATCAATAGCATTTATGAATAATAATTTAATTCCAGCTGCAACTGTTCTCGTTTTAAAAGATTCAGATATTGGAATGGAAGTTCTGATGGTGAAGAGATCTAAAAGACCTCCATTTGAAAATTTATATGTTTTTCCTGGTGGGAAAATAGATGAACATGATTATTCTAATAGTTATGAAACGCATTGTGAAAACCTAAATGATGAATTAGCGTCGGCAAAACTAGGCCTAGAAAGCGGTGGTTTGGGATATTGGATAGCCTGTATAAGAGAGTGTTTTGAAGAGGTCGGTATCTTAATGGCTCGAAAAAAGTCTGGAGATTATCTGAATCTTATCGGCGAGGACAAAAAGAAATTTGATAATTACAGAGATAAACTTATAAAAAATGAGATCAGTCTTTCTGAAATTTGTTTAAAGGAGGAACTATTATTAACTACTGATAATATTGCACCACTTTCACATTGGATTACACCAAACATAGAAGCAAAAAGATTTGATACGAGATTTTTTATAGCATATTTGCCAGAAAATCAGACTGTAAGTCATGACGGACAAGAACTAACTCAAAGTTTATGGATAAGCCCCAGTAATGCTGTTGAAAAAGCCTTTTCAGGTGAGTTACAAATGATAATGCCAACAATCAAAAATCTTCAAACTTGTATGGATTTTTCCAATGCAAAAGATATGCTCTATTATCAAAGTAAATTGAATAAAGATGATATACCCCCAATACTTCCGAAGTTTTTCAAGGAAAATGGTAATTGGGTAGGGTTACTACCTGGTGACGAAGGATATGATGACCACTGATGATTGAAATACTAAAAAAAATTACAGCACCGAATGGAGGTATCTTTACAGGACAAGGTACTAATACATATTTAATTGGCATAGAAGACATAACATTGGTAGATCCTGGGCCAAATATTGCTGAACATATTGATAAGATAATTCTTCATGGCAAAGGAAAAATAAATCGAATACTTGTAACGCATACTCACAAGGATCATTCACCAGCAGCTCTTCCAATTGCGAATAAATTAGGTATCCCAATGTTTGGAAGATTAGTTGATGGAGATTCTGAATGGGAAGATGAAACTTTCGTACCCGATGAAGTTCTAAATCATAATGATAAAGTGGAAACTGACGAGTACTCGATAGAGGTTATTCATACTCCAGGCCATGCAAGCAATCATCTATGTTTTTACCTAAGAGAATACAAATGTTTATTAACTGGAGATCATATAATGGATGGATCTACGGTTGTTATTGCTCCTCCTGATGGAAGCATGCGTGCTTACTTGAACTCCCTAGAACTTCTGAAAAACTATGACATAGAACAATTTGCTCCTGGACATGGGAATTTTATGAATGATCCTAATAAAACAATTGATTCTATATCAAGACATAGGTTAGCTAGAGAATCAAAAGTTCTTAGAAACATCGAATCTCATGGAAACCTAAATTTAGAGGGTCTATTGCCTCATGTTTATTCTGATGTTCCTGAACAGCTTTTTCCAATTGCAAAAATGAGTTTACTAGCCCATTTAATTAAATTAGTTGAAGATAAAAAGGTTGTATGTGTTGATGATGTCTATTCTTTGACTTGATCTTTCTTTTTAATAATTTTTTCAAGCCTTTCTAGATCAAATTCCTCGGAGTCTTTCGAGATTACTATAGATTCTTTTTCATCTTTCCTTTTTTTATCAATATCAATTTCTAGTTTTATATCTTTAGGCTTTTTAGCTCTTTCAAGTGTCACTTTTTTCATTTCAGACTCCATACAATCATTTGCATCAGTCACCTCTTTTGTTCGCTGATTTTTCTTATCAAATGTGATTGGGATGGGTTGATTATGAGCTGGAGTTTGAAGGCAAGTAATAGATGCTCTTCCGACAACTGGATCATTAGCAATTATATCTGCATATGCACCATCTTTAGGCACCGCCTTGCAACTTGAAAGGATTATTATTGATAGAACTAAAAATATTATTCTCATAAACTCTGTTTATTTTCAATCAGGTTATCAACGACTGCTGGTTCTGCAAGTGTTGTAGTATCTCCTAGATTATTAAAATCTCCCTCTGCAATCTTCCTCAAAATTCTTCTCATGATTTTGCCTGATCTAGTTTTTGGAAGAGCGGGAGCATGTTGCAATAAATCTGGTTTTGCGATTGGACCAATTTCTTTAGAAACAAATTTTACTAACTCATTTCTGAGATCATCACTAAATATTTCTCCAGTCATAAGGGTGACATAAGCATAAATTCCTTGACCTTTGATGGGATGTTCAATTCCAACTACTGCAGCCTCCGCAACCTTTTTATGAAGAACGAGTGCGCTTTCAATTTCTGCCGTACCAAGCCTATGTCCAGAAACATTCAAGACATCATCAACTCGACCTGTAATCCAAAAATATCCATCCTTATCTCTTCGGGCGCCATCACCTGTAAAATAAATATCAGGATATGTTTCAAAATATGTAGATACCATCCTTTCATGATTGCCGAAGACTGTTCTAATTTGACTTGGCCAAGATTTTTCAATTACTAAGTTACCAGAATTTTCACCCTGCATTAAATTTCCTTTTTCATCGTAAAGAGCAGGCTTTACTCCAAAAAAGGGTAGTGTTGCTGATCCTGGTTTAGTGTCAGTCACGCCAGCAATTGGCGATATCAAAACAGAACCTGTTTCCGTTTGCCACCATGTATCTATTACATCACATGAACTTTTTCCTACAACCTCGTAATACCATTGCCAAGCTTCTGGATTTATTGGCTCACCTACTGTGCCTAGAACTCTTAGACTATTTCTATTTGTTTTTAATACAGGCTCATCTCCTTGAGCCATCAAAGCTCTTATTGCAGTTGGAGCTGTATAAAAAATACTCACATTATATTTATCACATATTTGCCAACATCTTGAAGAATCTGGATATGTTGGTACACCCTCAAACATAATGGTTGTAGCTCCATTTGATAGAGGACCATAAAGAATATATGTATGTCCTGTTATCCATCCTACATCTGCAGTACACCAATATACGTCTGAAGAATTTATACCAAACATATATTTGAAACTTATGTGTGCTCCAAAAAGATATCCTGCTGTAGTATGAAGAACGCCTTTTGGTTTTCCAGTTGAGCCCGATGTATATAGAACAAATAATGGATCTTCAGAATCCATTGGTTCAGCATCACAGACTCCGGAAACAGTATTTTTTTGATCGTGATACCAAATATCTCTTGCTTTATTCCAACCTATTTCACCACCTGTTCTTTTTACCACCAAAGTATTCTTAATATTTGGACATTTTTGAAGCGCCTCATCTACATTTGCCTTAAGTGGCACTATCTTGCCCCCCCTAATTCCTTCATCAGCAGTAACAACTAATTCGCAATCAGCATCTAATATCCTATCTTTTAATGATTCAGGTGAAAATCCACCGAAAACCACGGAGTGAATTGCTCCAATTCTTGTACAAGCAAGCATAGCAAAAGCAGCCTCAGGAATCATCGGCATATATAAGCAAACTCTTGACCCTTTTTTTATTCCAAGTGATTTAAGGACATTAGCAAAAATGCAGACTTCAAGGTGTAAGTCATTATATGAAAATTCTTTTGATTCACTTGGATCATCACCCTCCCAAATTAAAGCCACTTTTTCTGCTTTATCAACCAGATGACGGTCAATACAATTTAAACTAACATTTGTTTTGCCACCCTCAAACCATTTTGCATCAGTAAATTTTCCATTGTGATAACTATCAAAATCCTCTATCCATGTAATATTCTCATTAGCTAGTTTCGTAAAAAATTTTTTAGGGTTCTCTATAGATTCTTTATAAAGAGTTTTATATTCATCAATGTTAGAAATATGCGGATTAGTAGATTGAGGACTAATAATTTTTTCAGACACTTTAAGACTTAAATTATGGAAGGCTGAGGGTTCACAAAATTAATACCCTTAGGATTTGACATGATCATTGTTACTAGATTTTCGTAGTCAGATTCATTTGACTCAAGATCTATATCAGATGCATTGATTATTAGTAGGGGAGCTGATTTGTAATCAAGAAAAAACCTTGAGTATGCATCATTTAATTTCTCAAGATACTCAAGTGTTAAATATTGCTCATTAATGTTGCCCCTTTTTGTAATTCTTTCTTTAAGAATTTCAATAGGCGCTTGAAGATAAATTACCAAATCAGGCGTTGGAGCATCAATTGTTATATGCTCATATACTTTATTATATAAACCTAACTCTTCATTGGAGAGGGTAACTTCTGCAAACAATCTGTCCTTCTCTATAAGAAAATCAGCAACACGAACGTTTTCAAACAAGCTCCTTTGTTTTAGATCCTGAATCTGTTGCATCCTTTGAAAAAGGAAAAATAATTGAGTTGCAAGTGCTGACTGTTCTGGGTTCCTGTAAAAGTTTTTAAGAAATGGGTTCTCAGCAGGTTGTTCCAAGAATGCATCATAATTAAAAGTTTTGGCAATTTTGTTTGCTAATGTGGTTTTTCCAACACCAATGGGACCTTCTATGGCAATGTATTTTGGCAGAGGTACTTCGTTTAGAGCTGGTTTCATAAATTAATCTAATAATAGATTATATTAACTCTTCTGTGAAACCAAATTTTTTATAAGATTCTTTGTCGTTAAGTTCTTTTAATTCAGATATAAGAGACTTTTGATGCAAGCGATCATTTTTTTGAAACTTAGTCCACCAATTACCTAAATTACTATTGCAATTTGAAGCCCTTTCTCTAATAAGCAAAAAATCATATGCTGCTCTAAATCTTGGATGATTAAGGGTTTTATATGGTTGCTTTCCAATTCTACTGTGAAGCTTTAGCTGAAGAACCCAGATATCTTTAATATAAGTATGAAATTTTCTTGGTATAGCAGTAATTTTTTGCTGACTTTTTAATACTTGATCCATAGACCTAAAAAATTTACGTAGATTTATTTCGCCACCTTTTGAGGATTTTTTTATAAGTTCAGGCCATAACATTGCCGCAATTAAAAAACCTGGAGTAACAGATTTATTTTTTTTAACTCTGTTATCGGTATTTCTTAATGCTTCATTAATCAGCTGGTCAGAAAAAGCATTTTCATTAGGGTTTGTAATAATCAAATATCTGTTAAGCCCAAAAGATACTAATTTTCGAAAGTTTTTTTCAGCTAAACCACTTAAAAAGATTTTACAAAATTCGTCAAAAATTCTCGCATTTGAAATATTTGAAAGCAGATGACCTTTTTTATAGATCGCATCTTTAATATTACTGTCTATTTTAAAATTTAATTTGTTACTAAATCTTATTGCTCTGAGACTTCTGACTGGATCTTCAGAAAATCTTTTTGATGGATCACCAATAGAAACAATTTTTTTGTCACGAATATGTTTTACTCCAGAATTATGATCTTCAATTTTTCCAGAGGTGGGACAATAATAAAGAGCATTTATAGTAAAGTCTCTTCGAAATGTGTCTTGTTCTAGAGTACCCCAAATATTGTCTCTTAAAATTTTTCCAGATTGGTCTTTGACAAGATTACCTTCTTTGTCGTGGTCATCTCCCGATCTAAAAGTTGCAACTTCTATTAATTCAGATCTATTGAATATGTGAACTAACTTAAATCTTCTACCAATAATTCTGGATGCTTTGAATATTTTTCTAATTTCGTTTGGCGTTGCATTTGTCGCTATATCAAAATCTTTAGGAACAATGCTACAAAGAAGGTCTCGAACACATCCTCCTACTAAAAATGCTTGGTAATTATTTTTTTGAAGTTCTTCTACAATAGATATTGCAAATTTACTTATCTTTTTATTATCTATCAAATTTTTTTAGATCAGAGCAACAACTATCCACTTAGTTGCTTCTCTTTAATTTCATCTAATGTTTTACAATGAATACAGTGTGTCGCTGTTGGACGAGCCTCAAGTCTTTTAATTCCAATCTCATCACCGCATGACTCACACCATCCATAATCATCTTGTTTAATCTGTTCAATTGAAACAGCTATTTTATTTATTAATTTTCTTTCCCTGTCTCTAGTTCGAAGCTCAAAAGCAAATTCTTCTTCTTGCGATGCTCTATCAATGGGGTCGGCATAAGTCTCACCTTTTGTTTTTAGGTGGTCGAAAGTTTTTTGCATTTCTTCTTTTAAATGTTCTTTCCATAAAAGTAGAACCGCTATGAAATGCTTCTTCATTGCAGCACTCATATATTTTTCATTTTTTTTCGGCTTGTAGGGCGCAATTTTAGATTTATTATTAGCTATCGTTGCAACAGTTTTCTTTTTATTTATTTTTTTAACGTTAGAGACTTTTTTAACAACTTTTTTAATTGTTGATTTTTTTGCAACAGTTTTTTTAGCTTTTTTAACCGTTGTTATTTTCTTTGTAGCTTTTTTTACAGGCATATTATTATTAGAAATTTTTTAGGGTGGAGAAAATATCAGATACTAAGGAAATATGCTAGCTTTTTCTCAATTTATTTGAAACTGCAGCATAACCATCAGGTGTAAGTCTTGGTCCAAAAGTCTCAACTACTTTTGAAGAAGCATAGTTACTAAATTCTGCACACTCTTGAAGACTATGTCCTTTTAAATATGCATGCATAAATGACCCAGCATACATATCTCCAGCCCCATTTGTATCTACAGGAGTAATGGATACCGCAGGTGAAAATATTTCTTGCCCATCTTTGATGATAATACTTCCCTCAGAACCCTTTGTAATAGCTATCATATAGGATTGGTTTTTATAAAAATCAATTGCTTTTTCTAGATTTTCTGTACCTGCAAAAGCTACTGCCTCATCATCATTGCAAAATATCATATCAATACCGAAAGATTCGATTTCTTTAAACTTATCTTTGAAGCCATTTACGATTCCTGCATCAGACAAAGAAAGTGCCTTTAAGGTGTCTCCGCCAATGTTTTCTAAAACAGAAGTGACTGCGCTAAAGTTTTCATCACTTGTTACCATATATCCTTCGATGTAAAAAATTTTAGAATTTTGCACGGCATCATAATCAATATCTTTTGGTCCAAGAAAAGCACTTATTCCTAACATACTACTCATTGTTCTTTTGGCATCAGGAGTGACAAAAATTAAGCACTTTCCTGTTGGCAAATCTGATTCTTCTTTGCTCACTCCTATGTGCTTTACTCCTGCAATTTGAAGGCTTTCTAAATATTTATTTCCATCTTTATCATCTGCAACTCTACATACATGATGGCAATTCGAACCATAATTAGCAGCCGCAACAAGTGAGTTTGTAGCTGAGCCACCACAATCAGAAACAGATTCTGCACCCATTTCTTCAAGTTTTTTTATAATAGGCGCATGTTCCTCAGGAGTAGCTAATGTCATAGAATCAGCTTCAAGACCAATTTCAGATAAAAATTCATGATCAACCATGTATTGTGTGTCCACTAAGGCATTACCTAGAGCGCTGATATCATATTTCATATTTATATTCCTTCATTTAGAATTTTATTTACTACTTTAATTGTAGTATTTATTTCTTTATTAGTATGCTTTGATGAAATAAAACCTGCTTCAAATTTTGATGGAGCAAAGTAAATACCATTTTTGATACAAGCATTTAAAAAACTTTTAAAATGTTCGTCATTTGTCGCAACAACATCTTTAAAATTTTTAGGTAGTTTGTTTGAAAAAAAGAAGCCAAACATCCCACCAATTTGATTTGTTGAAAAAGGAATATTTTTTCTATTAAACATTTCTTTCATTTCTGAGAGTAGTTTTTTAGCTTTATCTTCTAGCAAGTTATAAGGATTACTTTTTATTAACATTTTTATCAATTCGTGACCAGCAGCCATTGCCAATGGATTTCCGGATAAAGTTCCTGCCTGATATACTGGCCCATTTGGTGCAAGGCAATCCATAATTTCTTTTTTCCCTCCAAATGCTCCAACGGGCAATCCACCGCCTATAACTTTCCCAAGTGCAGTTATATCTGGCTTGATTCCGTAAATTTCTTGAGCTCCACCAAGAGAGACTCTGAAGCCAGTCATTACTTCATCAAAAATCAAAATTGAATTATTTTCTTTTGTTTTTTTCTTCAGTAACTTTAAAAATGATTTTTTTGCTGGAACAAAACCCATATTCCCTGCAATTGGTTCAATAATTACTGCTGCTAGATCATTTTTTACTTTTTCATACGATTTTAAAAATGCATCTTCATTATTAAATTCACAACTAATGGTTTGTTTTGCCAATTGAGAGGGCACTCCAGGTGAGTCTGGCAAACCAAATGTTGATACTCCAGATCCTGCTTTAACTAAAAGTGAATCCACATGCCCATGATAACAACCATCAAATTTAATTATTTTGTTTTTACCTGTATATCCTCTGGCCAATCTAATAGCGCTCATAGTTGCTTCAGTACCTGAATTGACCATTCTAATTCTTTCAATTGATGGCATACACTTTTTTATCAGTTCTGCTGTCTTAGATTCCAAACTTGTAGGAGCTCCATAACTTGTGCCCAGTTCAAGTTGTTTTGATATAGCTTTGATTATATTTGGATTTGAATGACCCATGATCATCGGGCCCCACGAACCTATGTAATCTATATATTGATTGTTGTCTGCATCAAAAACATATGCACCTTTTGCTTTTTTAAAAAAAATAGGATTACCACCTATATTTTTAAATGCTCTCACAGGTGAATTTACCCCACCTGGCATATGCAACTTAGCTTCTTCGAAGAGCTGCATGGATTTTTTAATTTTATTCATTATTTAATTTTATTTGCAAAGCTTTTAACTCTCTCCCAATCTGTAAATTCATATGTTTGAGATGTATCTGTTGGGCCATTTGTGATCCACATGATAAATTTTATTGCGTATTTATCAAGAAATTTATATCTTGGATAGTCAATTTTTCCAGCAAATACGTCAATGTTTTTCGGAATCCAGCTTGTGCTATTCAAAAATTTTATAACGTAGGGATTAGTTTCTGCGGTATTTTTTTCATTCTTCCTAGCAACAACATTAACTGAAAAGAAAGCATTGTCCTTACTTTCAATTAAATTCTGATTTTTTTTGATAAAATCAAAAAGATCTTTTCTATATTTGCCATATCTTATACTCGCACCAATTATGATTTTTTGATATTTTTCAAGATCGGGTAATTCATCAAGTGAAATAACATCAATATTTTCATCCAAATAGTTGGCGATATATTCACATATTTCTCTGGTGTGTCCATCAACAGATGAGAATACAATAATAGATTTTCGCATTTGTAAGTATTATATTTTATGGTTGCTTGAAAAATTTTTTTTTAAGCATAACTATATTTTATACTGATATTAAAATTATAATGTTTTGATATGAAAAAATTTTTATTGTTATCAAATGTTTTTTTTATTTTTGCGATACATGCTGAAGTAAAAATAGAAGACTGTGCCTCAATCGAGTCTGATGTAAAAAGGCTCGCTTGTTATGATTATTTAGTTACGGGGATTTCTAAAACTTCGAATGAACTTGTAGAAGCTTCAAAAGAGAATCAAGGCACATCTGCTGAAACTATAGATAGTGGATCATCTAATTTCGGATTATCAAAAAAGAAAATAGAGGAATCAGGAGCAGTAGTTACTAAAAATTCTTTAGCTTCTTCAATATCTTCAATATCAAAAACATTCGGTGGTAAAACCCGCTTCAAATTATCAAACAATCAGTTATGGGAATCTCAAGCAGTTCTATCATCCATAAAGTCTAATAATTTTAGAACCAAGAACCAAGTTATCATTGAAGAAGCAAATATGGGTGGTTTCTGGATGATCAACAGGGTTTCAAATGTGAAGATAAAAGTAAAGAGGATATCCTAATGTCGGATAATGTTCTCCAATCTCTTAACCTAACAGAAAACGCTCTAGCAAGAATCGCAAACGTTATGAATGCGAATAAAGAACTAGGAACAAAATTTAGGGTATATGTTACCGGAGGAGGTTGCTCAGGCTTTCAATATGGCTTTAAATTCGACTCAGAAATTGCCTTTGATGACGACGTAATTGATTTTGATAAGTTTTCAGTTTTACTTGATTCAATGTCTTATCCATATTTGTATGGATCAACATTAGATTTCATTGAGGATTTATCAGGCTCAAAGTTTGTTATTAAGAATCCAAATGCAAAAACCACATGCGGATGTGGAGAATCTTTCACTATTTAGGTGAAAAAATTTCTCCTAAATTTTTATAAGCGAGATAAGCAAAACCTGCTGCTTCAACATACTTAGAGTCTATTTCGTTATCTGTCGTCCTAACATCGCAATTTAATTTTTCTTCTATTACTTGCATTAAATAAGTATTTTTCGTCCCACCTCCATGAAAAATCACCTCTCTAGGAGATCCACAAAATTTATAGAATTCTTGAATTTTAAACGCTGTGAATTCAATTAATGTTCGTAATAAATCTTCTACACAAACGTCACTGATAGATTCGTCCATCAATCTGTAATAATCATTTTTATCGTCAGCTCTTGGATAGTCCATATCCTTTGTGCCTGATAAAAACTTTTTTAATAATGCATGTTCAATTTTCCCTGTAGCTGCGATTTTTCCCTTATCATCAAACGGCATATTTAAAAAATTTTCACAACATAGATCTAGCAAGCAATTACCTGGTCCCACATCAGACGCAACAGATATTTGATTTTGATTCAGATGAGTGCCATTTGATATCCCCCCTATATTAAATACTATTCTATTAAGGCTCTTTCTCGCATATAGGTATTTATGGAACATTGGTATTAATGGAGCACCCATTCCACCTTTTTTTATATCGTAATTACGAAAATCAGCACAAATATTCATACCTGAAATATTCGCAATTTCTTGGTAATTTCCTATTTGATAACTTTTTTCATATGTATGAAATACTGTTTGGCCTGATAAAGCCACTAGATTTATATCTTCTTTTTTTATAATGGATTTTGATACGAGTCGATCTAATAATTCTATCGTTTTAAAATTAAGGACATTCTCAACCTCAAGTAAGTCTGGAGATTCGCTGGAGGTTTTATAACCAGCCTTTATGCAATCTTCATATTTTTTTTTATAGTTTTTTCCTAACTCGATGCTTTCTTTTTCTAAAAGTTGAAAATTTTCATCAAAACTGACAATGCAGCCATCTAATGAATCTGCACTTGTCCCAGTCATTACTCCTATGTAAAGATTACGCATTATTCTTGGAATTATATTCTTTTTGTTTTTGAAGGCTGCTTTGCAAAGCAGAAATAAATTCGTTAAATTCATCAGGATTAACTGGTTTTGCTGAGGGAAGTTGAACTTTAACTGGATCAGTTCTCTTTGTGCCTTGCCAAAATTCAAAATGTAAATGTGGGCCAGTAGCCCTTCCTGAATCACCAACATATGCGATTATTTCGCCTTGTTTTACTTTTGATCCTACTTGAGACCTCTTATTAAATTTTTCTAAATGAGCATATAAAGTTTTTATATTTCCTCCGTGTTTAATTTCAACAGTTCTTCCGTAACCGCCTTTATATCCAACATAGGAAATGACGCCATCACCTGAAGCCTGAACAGGTGTATTTCTTTTTGCAGCATAATCGACTCCATTGTGAGCTTTTATTTTATGAAGAATTGGATGCATTCTATTAGGGTTAAAATGTGAGCTAATATAGGCGAAATCTAAAGGAGCTCTTAAAAATGCTTTTTTTACATTTTCTCCCTTTTCATTAAAGTATTGTTTGCCCTGTGCCTTATCAATAAATCTTTGTGCTACATATCGCTCATTATTATTTATAAATTCTGCGTAAATAATGTCACCTGAATCTATCTTTTCACCTTCAGAATATTCAGTTTCAAAAATTACAGAAAATTGATCTCCTTTTCTGACATCAAAAATGAAATCAACATCCCAACCAAAAATATATGCAAAGTCCATAATAATACTGTCTGGTATGCCTTGTTTTAAAGCATCAATATAAAATGATGTTGATATTAGCCCAGTACCAAATGATTCAATCGTTTGAGTATTTTTCTTCAATTTTGAGATAGAGATCTCATCATTAATTTCTATAAGAATCGAATTTATTTTATCTTTTTTAATTTCAATACTATCTAATGTTTCGCCATAGTAATTAAACTCCATTATGTCTTCAGGATTTATAGTTGAGAGAATATTTTTTTTATCAGCATTAAAAATTTTATAAGCGGTATTTAAGGGAACTTTTTTTTCTTCAAATATGACTGATAAACTTTCACCTTTTTCAACCTTATGCATTGTCTTATTTTTTATTTTTGGAAGCTTTTCATCAAAATTTTCCGAAATAGTTACATCCTCAATTGGCAAAGGTTTATTTAGGACAGAGTCTGTGTAGATAAGCAAAATGAAAATTATAGAAATTAAGAAACATGAAAGAACAAGCTTTACTGGCGAGTTTTTAAAACCGATCATATATCTTCTTGCATATTTAACAATTCAGTATTTCCTCCAAAAGCAACCGAATTCTTTGAAACTACTTTTTCATTTAAGAACTGTAATAAATAGTTTGGACCCCCGGCTTTAAAGCCGCTTCCAGATAAACCCAGACCACCAAAAGGTTGTGAACCAACAACAGCTCCAACCATATCTCTATTTATATATATGTTTCCTACATTAGACTGTTCACCTATAAAATCAGCCCTTGATTCTATTCTTGAATGAATGCCCATGGTTAAACCATAACCACTATTATTAATTTGATTAATTAGTTTATCCATTTCATTAAATTCATATTTCAAAACGTGCAGGATCGGTCCAAATTGCTCTTCTTTAATATCAGAAATTAAACCGATTTCTATAAGTGTTGGAGGAATATATTTTTCTTTTAAGCTAGATTCGCACTGAAATACACTCATATTTTTTTCTTTGCAATTTTCAATATATTGGCTCAATTTTTTATGTGCTTTGCTATTTATAATTGGACCAATGTCTGTAGAAAAATTATTTGGGTCACCAATTTCTTGAGTAATCATATTACCTTTGATCATCTCAATTAAGTCATCATAAATTTCTTCCTGTATACATAAAACACGCAATGCTGAACATCGTTGACCTGAACTATCAAATGCTGATCGAATAACGTCATCAGTGACCTGCTCCAATAGAGCACTTGAATCGACAATCATTACATTAATCCCGCCGGTCTCTGCAATTAGTGGTGTTATCTCATTTTGACTATCTATTAAGTTTTTTTGTATTTTTTTTGCTGTCGGCAGTGATCCTGTAAATGCGACACCATGAATATTAGGTATTTTTGTCAAAACATCTCCATACATTCCATCTCCAAGTATTAGTTGAAGAGCGGAGAGAGGCACGCCGTTTTCATGAAATTTCTTAATTACCAAGTACCCTAGTATTGATGTATTTTCAGAAGGTTTGACAATAACATTATTACCACATGCAAGTGCAGCAGAAATCTGCCCGGTTAGAATAGCTACAGGAAAATTCCAGGGACTTATGCATAAAAATCTTCCTTTTGGAGAATATGAAATATTATTCTTTTCTCCAGTTGGCCCCTCTAGAAATGCTTTAGAGTCTATTGTTTTAATTTGCTCAGAATAGTACCTCAAAAAATCTATGGCTTCTCTGATTTCATCTATTGCATTCTGAAGAGTTTTTCCTGCCTCGTTTATTAAAAAATAAATTAACTCATATGGTTCTTTTTCAATGTCATCGGCTATGTTTGATAAAATTTTTGATCTTTCTTCAACTGACTTTTTGCTCCATGTCTTATCATCATCTTTTTCCAAAATGTTTTTTATGAACATTGGATCATCAAAAACAACTGAACCAATTTCTGAGCCAGTAGATATAGAGAGGACTTTTTGAGATACCGATTTCTCATTCTGTCTTCCAACATATATGGATTCTGCAGAAATCTTTTTAGAAACAAAAGTATTTAGATCTTTTTCAAGTTCTTGAAGATTATAGTTTTCTGAAATATCAAAACCTGAAGAGTTTTTTCGTTTTTCAAAAATTTCTTTTGGTAACGGTATATCTTTTGTTTCTTTTTTGATTCTGAGCGCAGGATTTTCAGCTAACCAAGCTGCATCTGTTTCAGGATCTAACAGCCTATTTATAAATGAGCTATTTGCTCCGTTTTCAAGCAGACGTCGAACCAGATATGGTAATAGATCTTTGTAGCTACCAATAGGAGCATATATCGAAGGTTTCTTTTTTAAATTTATGACTTCAGCTGCACTTTTATATAGAAGCTCTCCCATCCCATACAGTCTCTGGAATTCGTATTCCTTATTTTTTGCAAGATGATAGATTGATGCAATAGTATGCGCGTTGTGAGTCGCAAACTTTGCATATATCTTCTCATTCTTGAGAATCTCTTGAGCACACGTAAGAAAGGAAATATCAGTTATTGATTTTTTTGAAAATACTGGATAACCATCATACCCTGAAACTTGCGCATGTTTTATTTCATAATCCCAGTAAGCTCCCTTAACTAAACGCAAGTGCATTTTTTCTCTTTTCTTTAAAATTTGATTTAACCAGTGAATAACATCAATTGACCTTTTTCCGTATGCCTGCAGAGCAATGCCGAAGCCAGGCCAATTTTGCAACTTTTTGTTTAAAGCAAGATTTTCAATTATTTGAAGACTCAAAGAAAGTCTGTCTTGCTCCTCAGCATCAATTGTAATTTCAACATCTTTAGAACGAGCAAAGCTCACAAGGTCGATTAATTTTGGAATTAGCTCTTTTTCAAGATCTTTTATTTTTCTCATCTCGTAGCGAGGATGAAGTGCTGAAATTTTAATTGAGACGCCATTATTTAGATTTTTTATCAGATTTAACTTTCCAACCTGATCAATAGCATCCATATAGGAATTGAAATAGTTTTCTGCTTGATCCATTGTTCTTGCAGCTTCACCAAGCATGTCAAAAGAAAAAGTATCCGTTTCAAGATTTGAAAGTTTTTCGATATCCTGAAAATCTCTTCCTATTACAAATTCCTGACTTAATATTTGCATGGCAGTTAAAACCGCCTGTCTTATTGGCAATTCACCTGATTTAGATATTAACGTTGATAAAAAACTATTAGGATCGTTTGACCACTCTGAAGGAGTTGAAACAACTTTGCCCGCCAAGAGAAGTCCCCATGTAGACGCATTTACAAATATACTGTCTGCTTTATTTAGATGATTGATCCAGCTTCCCTCAGATAACTTTTCAGAAATTATTAAATCTCTCGTTTTTTTATCAGGTATCCTCAAAACAGATTCCGCGAGACACATAAGAGCAACACCTTCTTGATTGTCTAATCCATATTCATTCAAAAATGCATCTAGCATTGTTCTATCACTTTTATTTTTTCGGCATAGCTCAATTATTGAAGTAGCGTTGGCACTTATTGATTTTTCCTCTAAAAATTTTGATCTATCTAAAAGACCATCAAGTAATTCCTTCTCACACTGGAATTTATTTTTTGTACTTAACATAGCCATTATTTTAATCGTTAGTGATTAACTAGCAACATTGTGATTCTATTAATCATTCAAAAATACTATGATAGTAATATGAAAGAGGCATTAAAGCTCATAAAAAGAGGAACTGATGAGGTTTTAACAGAATCGGATTTAAAAAAGAAACTTAAATCAGGAAGACAGCTTATTGTAAAAGCTGGATTTGATCCAACGGCGCCAGATTTACATCTAGGCCACACTGTCTTATTGAATAAGATGAGACATTTTCAAGATTTAGGACATAAGGTTGTTTTTTTAATTGGAGATTTTACTGGTCGAATTGGTGATCCATCTGGCACAAATAAAACCAGACCAACGCTGGATGCAAAAGACTTAGAAAAAAATGCCAAAACCTATGAAAAGCAAGTTTTTAAAATTCTCAAAAAAGATCTTACCGAAGTGCGTTTTAATTCTGAGTGGTGCGAAAAATTAGGAGCCGATGGATTAATTCGTCTGGCATCTAAATATAATGTTGCAAGAATGTTAGAACGGGATGATTTTAGTAAAAGATTTTCATCAAATAAAAGCATAGCAATTCATGAATTTTTATATCCATTGGTTCAAGGATATGATTCTGTAGAGTTAAAGGCAGATATAGAACTTGGTGGGACTGACCAAAAATTTAATTTACTAGTAGGAAGAGAGCTTCAAAGAGATTACGAGCAAGAGCCTCAAGTGGTAATCACTGTTCCTATATTGGAGGGCCTAGACGGAGTTAAAAAGATGTCTAAATCGCTAAATAATTTTGTTGCCATTGATGAAGAGCCTCAGGAAATGTTTGGAAAGATAATGTCAATTTCAGATGATCTAATGTGGAGATGGTTTGAATTATTAAGTTTTATGCCTGAAGAAAAAATTGAAAAGTTAAAAAAAGAAATGAAAGATGGCAAAAATCCAAGAGATATAAAATTTTTATTAGCTGAGGAATTAGTTGATAGATTTCATAAAAATGGTGATGGACAAAAGTGTAAAGAATCTTTTCTGAAAAGATTTCAAAAAGGCCAAATACCAGATGATATAAAGTTAGTAGAAATAAAAATAGATGGAGATTCAATTTTGCTAGTAAACCTTTTAAAAGAGGTTGATATGATTTCGAGTATTTCAGAGGGTAACAGGTTGGTTAGCCAAGGTGGAATTAAAATAAATTCTGAGAAAGTAGAAGATCCAAAGTTAGAGATACCCAAAAATTCTGAAAATATTTATCAGGTAGGTAAGAGAAAATTTTTAAAAGTAAAAGTCTAACCATGAAGTATTTATATTTATTTTTTTCGTTATTTATTATCAGCGCATGCGTTCAAGATAGTCCTAATATTAAACAAATAGAAAATTTACAGTTCTTTATCGATAACAAAAAAGATGACAGCATAATTGAAATAGAAAAAGGCCTTCAATATTCTGTTTTAGAGAGTGGTGATCCTAAAGGCCTAAGCCCATCTATGAATCAGATAATTACCGCACATTTTCATGGCACACTTACAAATGGAGAAGTATTCTGGACATCACTTGAGACTGAGCCTTTAGAGATAGAGTTATCAAAATTAATTGAAGGCTGCCAAAAAGTTATTTCCTTAATGAAAGAAGGTGATAAATGGCGAGTATTTATAGATCCAACAATGGCATACGGAGAAGAAGGTCGACCTGGCATTCCTTCAAATTCTATTTTAATTTTTGAGATTGAGCTTCTAGCAATCGACGCTTAAGAATGGTGGGCCTGGGAAGACTCGAACTTCCGACCTCTCGATTATCAGTCGAACGCTCTAACCAAAACTGAGCTACAGGCCCTATAAACGAATGAGCATTCTACCTTTGAATTAAAGTTTCGACAATTAATCTAATTAACTTTTAAAGATTTATAGAGAGTGTAATAAATATATCCCAAAGGAATAATTAATATATATTCTGTACAGGCTAGCATTACCGTTTGAATAATACCTTCTGGGACTATGCTCGAAATAGTAAGAGCAGATAATAACGTTAGCGAAATAAAGACTAAAGTAAACATAAAAAGTTTAGATCCATACTCATCTGTGTTCTCCCAAGATGAACTTATGGATTGAGAGACTTTTTGATTTTCCAGCATTATATAAAATGGAAATAAAGCAAGCCTCGCAGTAATATAAATACCAGGAAGAATTAACAATAAATAACCAAGGGCTGAAACAATAGTTACCAGAATAAAGGTTCCAAATAATGGAAAGAATTTAGCTAATCCAGCTTGTAGTGCTCCAATTGGATTAATCTCTTTTTTACTATCAATAGCCATATAACTCAGATAAAGACCACCAAGAAACGCCATTTGAAGAACTAGGCCCGTAATTGATACTAATCCAATTACAGCAGAGTTAGAGCTTAAAAACTCCATAAAATCTTCAGGCTGTGTCATATCACCCAATGGTATTAATAAATAACCGACAGTCGATTCAATAGCTATCAGCGGGAGAGCTAGCAAAAGAAAATATTTCCAATTCTCAAATGAGAATTTCCAAGCATCTTTGAATTGATTCATATGTGAATTGTAAAGTAATATGCACTTTATGTATAAATATCATCTAAATCTAGTTCTTTTAATTTCCATAATTTCATGCAGCTCACCAGAAGGCGACTTAAATTATCCTCAAACAAACAAAGTCAGTTTTAAAGAAAATTTGCATGGATATGAGGTCAGTGATGACTATAGATGGTTGGAGGACTTTACAAGTGATGAGTCGGTTGATTGGATAGAAAGACAAAATGCATTTACTAAAAAATTTATAAAAAAAAATAAATACAAAAGAAACCTAGAGAATTATTTAAATCAGATATGGGAGAGTGAATCGATTTCCACTCCCTATAAAGTAGAAGATAAAACTTTTTTTTATTTTAATGATGGTTCTTTTCAACAAAGTAAGTTGATGATTCAAGATTGTGATGAATGTGAGGCAAGAGTCCTTATTGATCCAAATCTTTTTTCAGAAGATGGAACAGTCTCTTTAGGCGGAACAAGCGTCAGTAATGATGCAACTCATATAGCTTTTTCAATTTCAGATGGAGGTTCTGATTGGAGAACTTGGAAAGTAATGAACATAGAAACTGGAGTGGTATTAGAGGACGAGCTGAAATGGGCTAAGTTTTCAGGCGCATCTTGGGAGAATGATAATAGTGGTTTTTACTACAGAAGATATGAGGAACCAGATGGCGAACTCTTGAAAGAATTAAATGAGGCTCCAAAACTAATGTTTCATAAAATTGGAACAGATCAATCTGAGGATGAATTAATTTATGAAAATCTTGAAAATCCTAGATGGGGATTTGGAATAACCGTAATAAAAGACAGTGAAATGAAATTATTGTCTATTTCTGAGGGAACAGATGATAGAAATAGAATTTATCTGAAAATGGACAATAACAGCGAATTTATGCCGATTATCGACGATTTAATTGGCACATATAGCTTTATTGATAGTAAAGATAATATTTTATGGTTCTACACTACTGAAGGCGCTCCAAATGGCAAAATTGTAAATTTAGAGGTAAAAAACGGTTCATTTATTTGGAATGAAGTCATTTCTGAGTCTGAAAATGCTATTAGATCTGTCAATATTATTAATAATTCATTTGTTATAAATTATTTAGAGGATACTTTTTCACAAATTAGTGTTTTCAATCTTTCGGGTGAATTCGTTTCTAAATTATCTCTTCCCAAACAAGGAACCATAAGTGGCTTCGGTGGTGGTATTGAAGACACCAGTTCGTACTTTGCAATTACGAATTATGTTACTCCCAGAGAAATTTACGAAATAGATTTAACAGATTTATCTTTTAAATTATTTTGGAAAGAGGAACTAGCAGACTATAAGTCATCTGATTATGTTTCAAGACTAGAATTTTATCCATCAAAAGATGGAACACAAATCCCAATTCACATAAGTCATAAAAAAGATTTAAAGATTGATGAGAATACACCTTTACTAATTTATGGTTACGGCGGTTTCAATATTTCCATTCTTCCAAACTTTAGTAAAAGTCATACGGCATGGAAAAATCAAAATGGAGTTTATGCAGTTGCAAACTTAAGAGGCGGAGCAGAATATGGAGATGCCTGGCACGAGGCCGGCATGTTATTAAATAAACAAAATGTGTTTGATGATTTTGCATACGCAGCAAAATTTTTACATTCAAAAAATATAGGCTCACCAAAAACTACAGCTATTGATGGAAGATCAAATGGTGGACTTTTGGTTGCAGCTACCATGTTGCAAAATCCTGATCTATTTAGAGTTGCTATTCCACAGGTTGGAGTTTTAGATATGCTTAGATTTAATAAATTTACAATTGGTTGGGCTTGGGAAAGTGATTATGGTTCATCAGATAAAAAAGATGAGTTTGAAAATTTGTTAGCTTATTCGCCGCTACACAATATTAAATCTGATGTTTGCTACCCAACTACTCTTATTACTACAGCTAGTCGAGACGATAGAGTAGTGCCTTCACATTCTTTTAAATTTGCAGCTAAACTTCAGGAATATCAGTCGTGCAATAATCCAATTCTCATAAGAGTAGAGGACAGAGCCGGGCATGGCGCAGGTACGCCGAAAGATAAAAGAATAAATCAAATTTCAGAAATCTATGGATTTGCTTTAAATACTATAAATAACTGATATAGGGTTATATATTTAATTTCAAAAAATCTAAATTTTAAAATATAAATCTTTGCTACCAAATTAATAAAATATTTATTAATATAATAAATAGATGCAAAGGGGTGGCTAATTTTGCCTGAGATCATAAGAAACTCTTTGAACCTGATCAACACAATAGTTGCGGAGGAATTGCATATGTATATCAGAAAAAGAATTTTATTTTTATTACCTTTAATTTTTTCTTTATCAGTTTTATCTAATGATATTGAAGAGA
>Ga0209433_10000140_pt1 | contig 21501 bp, 20 predicted proteins | sample METZYME_5_50m_FD_187552 | JGI IMG/M metagenome (GOLD analysis project Ga0209433, IMG submission 187552) | Marine microbial communities from oxygen minimum zone in mesopelagic equatorial Pacific - METZYME_5_50m (SPAdes) (version 2) | ecosystem: Environmental > Aquatic > Marine > Oceanic | place...
TAGTCGAGGGTTATTCTGGAAATTTAATTGAGTGGTTACATCGTGGTGATTTGGATATTTCGTTTCTATATGGGCCTACCCATGATTTGCATTTGCGTTGCAAAGAGCTCCTCTATGAAGATATAGCGCTGATTAGTGCTCCTGGTAAATTGAAAGGCTTGGGCAAAGAAATAGAGCTTAACGATATTGCTCATTTACCAATTGTTTTACCAAGTCGCCCCCATGGCATACGAATACTTGTTGATAACGCAACAGCCAAGGCTGGTGTAAAATTGAATGTTGCAATAAGTGGTGACGCTTTTGAAGTATTAAAGTCACTTGTTAAAACTGGAAATTATCATGCATTTATTCCCTTTTCAGCCATAAACGAGGATTTAAGTGAAGGTACACTCGAGGCGAGAACTTTTGTTTCTCCAACCATAAAACGGCAACTTATTTTAGCAATGGCACCCGATAGAAAAAATACCCGAGCCGCGCAATCTGCATTAAAAATTGTAACTAATGAAATAGAAAAAATGGTTAAAGAGGGGATTTGGAAAGCGGAACTCGTTGTAAATTAAATTTATTTTGGTTTTTTTGATCAGATTTTTAAATCAAGACGTGGTTTCCAAAATGGCCTGAAGAGCTCAATTTTCGGGCAACGGTTCATGACAACTTGAAGGCCTGCATTTTCCGCAAGTTCTGCAGCTTTATCATCATAAACGCCTATCTGTCCCCATAAGACTTTGGCACCAATAGATATTGCTTTTTCAGCAATTGAATAGAGTTCTTCCTTGGGACGAAAAACATCTACCATGTCAATTGGTTTTTCTATTTCCTCCAGTGAATGGTAGACTTTTAAGCCTCGGATCTCTGATATATTTGGGTTTGGGTTTACGGGTAAAATATCGTAGCCAATTTCATTTAGTTGACGAAGCACGCCATAACTAAACTTTGTTTTATCACCACTTGCACCAACCATTGCTATGGTCTTCACTGATTTTAATATATCAGCAAGATATTTGGGGTCGTAATCGTAAAGGCGGTCAATATCAGCTTCAGGCATTAAACTTCCTCCGACGTGGCAATATCTGCTTTCAATTCATGTGGCTTCAGTGGATCCAAGAATGGATTACGGTACAGCTTGTCGTGACTTTCTACGCCGATCTCTAATGTAATATCTGATGTTGCACGCGCCACACATAATATGACATATCCATTCTCTATCTGTCTGTTATTAAGAGCGACCTGGCGACGCTGATCAATATCGCCCTTCACGAGCTTTGCAGCACAGGTGATACAACCACCATATTCACAGCCATAGGGAAGATCGACGCCTTGATCTCTTAGTTGTTCTAGTAACGGACGCCTTCCATTAACAGTATATATTGCACTATCTCTGTTAGAAAGGGTTACTCTATGCTCGGTCATAACCAGATATCACTCGTACAATCGCCACCAGGATAGCGCGCTTCGTGGCAGCGGCTTGGACCATTCGGTTCCTCACCAAAATTTACCATAAAGTCTGGGTTAATCTTCATTCCACCGTTGATTGGGTCGCAATCAATTTGGACCATTACGCCACCCTTTTTTCTTATTTCTGGATAGAATTGATTATCCCAAGTCGAAAAAAGTGAAGTCGTTACATAAAGTCGCTTCCCGTCAAGACTTAACTGAAACATTTGTGGGCCCCCCGCAACTTCAATACCATTGACCTTTGGCGCCTTACCGAGCAGACCACCCATGAAAACCTGACCAGTCAGAACTGGCTTATGAGGATCAGAAATATCATACTGACGCATATCACCATGCAACCAATTGTTAAGGTAAAGATACTTATCGTCCATTGAAATAAGAATTGCGGACATTACTCCTGGAAGCGGGATGGGCCAGTCGGGATGCATTTCATTTTCTACGTCAATAACCTTTTCCCATTTCCACTGACCATTATCGTCTTTCCACCAGTGTATCACGTTTGTTGACAGTGCAGCTCCACAAAATCCATGGGTACTGTCTGGGTTATGATGAAATTTTACCTCTAGAGGAAGAAGACCGTCTTCGCCGAGATAGAAACTTTCAATTGGTTTTTTCTTTTCAAAATCCCAAAAATGTAATTCACGACCGTATTTAAGGTGTCCAACTTCTTCCAGATCGAAGCCAGGCATAAATGTATTAGGTGCTGCCCACTCAGAACTAACCATGATGTTATGCCTAGGTTGATACCAAAAATCATAACCAAACTTGATGTCACCCATAGAGTTTTCCCATCGGCCCACAATATTAAAGTCCTTGTCGAGCTGTAGATACCCTCCTGGGGCCTCACCTTTGGCATCGCCTAGAAAAGAGATAATAATTTCCGAACCTAAACAATGAACAGTATGGGGACCGGATAAATTGGCTTTTGCCTTGATGTCTGCTCCATCTATTATTTTGTGAAGTCGAGGAGCCCGCGGATCAGTTGCCGTATCAACAATGTGTAGTTTGTTTGATCGAACACCAGGAAGAATAAGAAACTTACGCGACATTGAGCTATCATCGTGACAGCTTGAGCATGCATTCCATCCCATGTGGTGTAGCTCATCACCTATACCAGGCATTTCAAGTCTGTGAATAACTTGGCTATACGTAGGACTTCCAGGGTCTACGTCTACAGTCGCTAGATAATCCGGTTTTTGAATACCTGTTCCCGTATAAATTGCGATTGTATATAGTAACTTTTCATTAGGGGCTTTAATTGCTTCTTGTGGGCTTGCATAGCCTGGTCCACAACATTCCATAAATTATACTCCCAAGCGATCTGCGATTGAGGTTATTCGATACATCTCACGCATGACCGGTTTCTCTATTAATTTTCCATCGATGACAACAAGTCCTGTATCTGCGGCTTCAAATTCATTAATGATTCTGCGCGCACGGGCAATTTGTTCTTCTGTTGGTGTGAAGACCTCGTTCAGTGTCGCGATTTGCTTGGGATGGATTGAGCCTTTTCCAGTAAATCCTAAATCCCGGACTCGTTGCGCTTCTATGCGCATTCCATCTGGATCATCCAAGTCGAGATAGGGCACATCTAGAATATCAAGTTCGGCTAGTGCGGCTGCATGAGCTACTCGTGAACGAGCGTAAAACAATGTCTCAAATGTGTTTGGACAACGTAGTTCCGCAGCCATATCAACACCTCCAAAAAACAAAGCGTCTATTCTGTCTGAACACTTTGCTATAGCATAAGCAGCCTCAAGTCCCTCATTAGTTTCGATAATGACGTGAAGTCGTGAACTGTGCCCAGCTTCAGTAAGCAACTGATCCAGTATCACCACTTCATCGGGGGTTCGTACTTTTGGCATCATCAAAGCAGGAGGTGGTGTTTTTGTTGCAAGGATCGCATTTACATCTTCAATACCAAAGCGCTCTCGCATGGAATTAATCCTCACCATTCTTTCAACGCCGTCATCTGCTTGTGGCTGTTCAAATAAAGCAAGGGTATTTTTTCGAGCTTCTGCTTTATCTTTTGGAGCAATCCCATCTTCTAATTCCACACAGACAATGTCTGCACCACTTGCCAAAGCTTTAGGAAACATGTCTGGTCGCAAGCCTGGTGTGAAAATAAAACTACGGCGAGGGCGAATAATGCGGTTTGTCATGTTAGAGTCCTTTCAGGTTATGGCGTAGTTTCTTGTTTAGCTAAACGGCTAGCTTCAATAAATTCTGGGTCATCTTCAGTTCGATATTGAGGTAAATTGTCATGTATAATATCCCAAGGAATCTTACTCTCTATACCCAAGTGACATCCATTTGGCTGCCAGTTCTGAGGATTATCAAGTGTTCCAATGAAAACAGCATCTAAAGATTGGTAGTTAAAAATTATGGGGCTGCCGCAGTCAGGGCAAAAGCCTCGCCGTGCGATATCTGAGGATTGGTAATATTTTGGAGATCCTTTTGTAAATTTTAAATTCCCTTTATCAAACGCCATAAAAATAGCAGATGTATTGCCGTAAGCTCTTTGACACATGCGGCAATGACATACTGAAATCCATTTGGGTTTAATCAGTGCCTTAAATCGTATTTTTTTGCACAGGCATCCGCCTAATATTGGCTTTTCCATTACTAACTATGCCCTAATTTTATAAATTGTGTGTAGCGCATCAGCGTTCTCTCAGTTAATGCCATGTAACGTTTTTGTTTCAAGATAGTCTTCCAGCCCCATTAGTCCGCCTTCACGGCCATTACCCGATTGTTTATAGCCACCAAAGGGAGTGCCATAATTGATGCCACCACCATTTATGTGAATGGCACCAGCATGCAGGCGGGATGAAATGCGTTCTGCGCGAGTAGCACTTCCAGTTTGTATATAAGCCGCCAAGCCGTAGGGGCTATCATTGGCAATCGAAATTGCCTCCGTCTCATCTTTAAAGGGGATTATTACCAAGACAGGCCCAAATATTTCTTCTTGTGCAATTGCCATTTCATTGGATACATCAGCAAAGACTGTTGGCTTCACATACCAACCAGTTTTATAACCTTCGGGTTTACCAAGACCACCTGTTAAAAGAGTGGCACCTTCATCAAGTCCTTTTTGGATCATTGTCTGTACGCGTTCGAACTGAATTTGATCAAACAGTGGGCCAATATGATCACCCTCTTGAGCAGGATCACCAACAGTAATTGAATTTGCCGCACTCTTTGCAATTTTTAGAACCTCTTCATAACACGAACGCTCAACCAGAAGCCGTGTTGGTGCATCACAGGATTGCCCAGTATTAAACATGCATTCGTCTATCGAGGCAGTAACGCGCTCCTCAAGATCGCAATCGGCAAATATGAGATTTGGTGACTTACCACCAAGTTCGAGAGTCACTCTTTTAACTGTTTCAGCGGCATCTTGCGTGACTGCCCTGCCGGCACGGGTAGAACCGGTAAAAGACATCATTTGTATATCAGGGTGGCGAGACATCGCCGAACCAACCGTTTCTCCTAAACCATGTATTAGATTGAATACTCCCGGCGGGTAGCCGGCCTCATGAATGATCTCGGAATAAATCATTGCGGAAATTGGTGTATGTTCAGAGGGTTTCAAAATGCAAGTGCAGCCAGTTGCTAGCGCTGGAATAACTTTCAAAGCGATCTGATTTATTGGCCAATTCCAGGGCGTAATCAGCCCACAAACTCCAATAGGTTCACGGATCAATATATCACTATTTGACAATTGGCATCGCTCTTCTAACATTTCAAGTGCTTCAATATACCCTTGAAGATGTCCAATCGCAGCATCAGCCTGCGCATCTCGTGCCATAGTTATGGGGGCGCCCATCTCCATGCGCATTGCCTGCGCAAGATCCTCAAACCGCTTCTCTGTTACGCTCTTCAGCTTATTTAAAAGCGCCAAGCGATCAGCCTTGCTGATCAATGAGAAACTGTTAAAGGCGGATTTAGCTGCGGCAACAGCGTTGTCCACGTCAGCAGTATTTCCCAAGGCAACAGTACCAATTTGCTCCTCTGTGGCTGGATTTAAAACTGGCATAATATCGTCTGAAATTGGGTTTACCCACTCCCCAGCGATGTAAAATTTTGAAAGATTTTTCATTTGATTTTATTCCACTTTGACCAGGCGTACTTTTCATATTGCTTGTCAACTGGCGTACGCGCCAAATGGTTGATGTAATTACTAATCGTTTTTTGGGCTAAGCCGAGTACAACTTCCAACATATTTTGATGAGTGTAACCTGCGCTGAGGAACTTTGAGATTTCAGCGTCACTTGCGTTACCATGGTTTCGTAACATCAGCAAAGTAAAATCACGTAAAGCTTCAAGGCGAGCCGTTGGGAGAGCTGTTTCATTTCGCAGAGCATCTGAAACCGCCTTATCAATCTTCATCGCCTTGGCCATGTAAGTGTGCGCTGGAACACAGAAGTGACATTGATTTTCAACATTTATGGTCTGCCAAATCACAGTTTTTTCTTCATTAGTAAAGCTTGATGCCATGAATGCCTTGTGCAGCATCGCATAAGCGGTCAGAGTTTCTGGAGACTCAGCCGTTACTGAATAAAAACCGTTTGGCCCTGACTGTTCAAGCAATTGCCTCAGAAGTGGTTTGCTTTTCTCTGGAGCTGTTTCAAGGTTGTGCTTTGGGAATGTATTAGGCATTATTTGGCTCCTTTCCCTCGTTTAGCGAGCTTTGTTCAATGAGGTTTTTACCAAAAGACACATTTCGGCTAAGCTGGCGGCTCTTGGGTTTGTTCTTGCAGCGCTATCGAGTAATGCTTTCCTAGCAATACGTTCCTCACAACCCTTTGGGACACTGATTTCACTCAGGGATCGAGGTATGTCAATTTCATCAAGACGTCGCTCAATCTCTGTAATAAAGTCCTCAACAGATAAGTCCTCAAGCTCCATGGCCTCACCCATACGCTTCACTTTGTCTTCCATACCAGGCAAATTAAACCTCAGGACTACAGGGAGAATAATTGCATTAGTTAGACCGTGTTGAGTATTGAACTCTGCGCCGATCATGTGTGAAATTGCATGAACGTGTCCAAGCCCTTTGAGAAAAGCAATTCCTGCAAGGCAAGATCCAACCAACATTGCACCTCGCGCAACTAGATTATCTGGTTCTCTCACTGCCACGGGCAACCATTTACTTATTAAATTCAAGCTTTCCAGAGCGAGACCATCACAAAGGGGATGAAAACCTGGAACACAATAGGCCTCAATCGCGTGCACCATGGCGTCAGCTCCCGTCCAGGCGGTAAGGTTGGCAGGTAGGCTAACGGTCAATTCTGGGTCTAGCAGAGCTAAAGATGGTTTTAATTGTGGATGGCAGATACAGAATTTCATGCCTTCGCCTGTATGAGTGACCATTGCCGTACTTTCGGTTTCGGCGCCTGTTCCTGCTGTTGTGGGAATGGTGATCAGTGTTGGAAATGCTTTATCAGGGCTTATAGCTACGGGCTCGGCTTCCCATTCAAAATCCCAAAGATCTATTTCATTTTTGGCTGTTAGGCAGATCGCTTTACCACCATCCATAGCACTGCCACCTCCAATTGCGATGATCGCATCGTGATTTCCAGACCGAAATGCCTCGCGCCCAGCGCCTATTTCATCGTCACGCGGATTTGGTGAGATATCCGAGAATATGCCTGATGCAAGTCCCGCTCTGGCCAAGTAATCATACAGTTGCGAAATGAACTGCAAGTCGCTGCTACCTTTGTCTGTCACGATCAACGGGTTGGAAAGCCCCATCGCTGCGCAGCGTTGGCCGATTTCGGACAGCCGACCTGGCCCATACGCAATTGGTATTGGAAACATCCAATCTTGCGGTTCTAAAATTTCAGGGTTAGTCATGATATGTTTTGCTTTATTGGATCTTACTGTGGTCGTTCAGGGATACTGCGATCCACGCCACGTACGATGTTTTTCTCTTGGTCGAAGAATGGCGGTTGGACGACCTCACCCTCGTGCACGCTGCCGTCGGGCAAGCGCATCGACAGCGAACGACCTATCCAATCGCCGGGTGCATTGAAACGTACATAGCCCACACCAAGCCCAAGCGTAGGTGAGGGAATGCCAGCGGTGATGTGACCGACCTCGATGTCTTTATCCAAAACGACGCTGCCCGCTGCCGGTGTGTCAGTGGCACAAGTCAGGCCAAACAGGCAACACCGCGTGTCTTTTCCAACTAGTGCTTCGCGTCCGATGAAATCACCTTTATCCATGTTGATGAAGGGCGCCAGACCCGCTTCAAATGGCGTCATATCTGACGTTAAATCGGTGCCATTGCCAAGGATACCACCCTCAATCCTGCGAATGGTTAAGGCACGTGTCGACGAAAACTCCATACCGTGAGGTGCTCCGCAAGCCATCAAGTGATCCCACAGAGCAATATGATCAGTGTTGGCCCCGTCGGTGTAGACTTCAAACCCAAGTTCATTGGTAAAACCGGTGCGAGAGATATAGAGACGCTGACCTCCCAATTCGAAAAACCCAGAACGGAAATACTTCATGGTCTCGTCGATAGCGCCGCCAGAGGCCGCGTTCATGATATCAAAAGAGGCCGGGCCTTGAATTTGAAGAACACGGCTGTGTGGGTCTGAAATAGTGACATCAAAGCCGCCACTGTGAGCCAACAGCCACATTTCAAACGGGCCATCCGCCTGAACATACCAGAAACGGTTTTTACCCATCCGAAACATTACGCCATCCATGAAGACGCCACCATGGGGTGTGCAAGCAATGGCGTAATATCCGCGCCCTTCGGTCATAGTTGCCACTTTGCGGGCAAAGATCTTTTCAAGGAACGGCACAGCGTCAGGTCCGGATATTTCAACAGGTTTTTCAGGTACGTCGAAAATCAGCGCCTTCTGTCGTAAGCACCAATATTTATGAAGGTAATCCTCGCCTATAAAAATCGGAAAATAACGGCCTGCATAAACGCCGCGGATCATCTCTGGACAATCGGTGCGTTCGATAAAGGGCGATTCCTCAAAGCGCCGGGCGCTTATAGATACATTATTAAAAAGATCAGAAGCTTCTTGAAGGTTGCTCACGATGTATCCTTTTCTTTCTTTTTTCTAAAGGGACGTAGAATTATTTTATTGTCAGGCCTAATGCTTCGCTTCTTTTCTCGCTTATTGTTTTAGTAATTCGGTCAACAATCATAGCAATGATTGCCATAGAAATTCCGGCAATTAAGCCCTTGCCCATGTTACCATCTGTTAAACCTATAAATACAATCTGTTCCAGCCCATTTGTACCTATCAATGCTGCGATAACTAACATCGCAATCCCGTACATAATTGTTTGGTTTAATCCCAACATGATAACTGGCATTGCGAGTGGTATTTTTACAAGAAAAAGTAATTGCATTCTCGTCGAGCCCATCATTTTAGAAGCCTCGATAACCTCACTAGGTAAATTTCTAATGCCATGTTCGGCATAACGCACAGAAGGTACTATGGCATAAATTATAATTGCTAAAAGCGCTGTAAAATCACCAATCTTAAACAGCATCACAAATGGAATTAAAATCACAAATAGCGGAATAGTTTGCAAAGTATCGTTTATGGGCCTGACGATAGCTGAAACAACAGAGCTATGTGCTGCCCAAACGCCTAAAGATGTGCCTGTGATAAAACAAAATACGACAGCAATCCCACATAGATAAACTGAAATCATAGCTTCAGGCCACATTCCAACAACAACGATAAAACTAAGTCCAAAAAATGTGCCTAGCGCGAGTTTGTGCCCGCCTATTTGCCAAGCAAAAAAGCTATATATTATGAGAAGTGGTGGCCAGGGCATCTGTGTTAACCCAAAGTACATGAAGATCATGATCAAAAGTGTGAATACAAAAAAATCATTTTTTTTATTTTTCAACAGCCAAAGGGACAGCATTAAAAGAGAGCCAAAGTAAAATATTTTGTGAACCATTTCTAGCTGAAAACCCCAAGTAAATGGGCTAACGGCTTGCTGGAGCCCAATTTTGGTCGGTAACATAATAAAAAATAATGTATAATTTTTTATTTGCTTAATTTCAGCCCTAAACGTTTCGACAAAAGTATCAAATAAATCGTTGATATGGCTCGCTAACCATATACTCAAATCATATGGCCAATCATCCAGGGCCTCAAAAAGCCTTGCAATTATAAATAGGATTGCACTCCCAGCTAGTGCAAAACTTAAATAACTAATCTTGATATTTTTTGGAGGTCTAAGATCCTTTTTTTCTTGATCAGACTTCTGGGCGAAACCGGAGGTTATTCTATCGATAATTATAGCCATTAAAGCGATAACCACTCCTACAACTAAACTCTGTCCAACCTCAGCTTTTCTTATGTAGTACAAAACTTCCCAACCAATATCGGCTGTTCCCCCAATAATTGCAGCAATAATCACCATGCTGAGGGCTGCCATTGTTGATTGATTAATTCCTAGAAGGATTTGTTTTTTACATGAAGGCAGCATTGCTTGCCAAAAAAGTTGTTTGGGATCTGCACCAGACATAATCGCAGACTCAATAATATTATCAGGAACTCTTTTTAGCCCTAGTATTGTATTTCGTACCATAGGAGGAAATGAATATAATATACTAGCAATCAGACCAACCACCGTTCCAAAGCCAAATAAAAGCAGAATTGGCAGAAGATATGCAAAGGTCGGAACGGTTTGGAATATATCAAGGATTGGCATAATAATTTTTTCTGCCCGTTTTGAAAAATATCCCCAAACTCCCAGTCCAAAGCCAATGAATACTGCCAATGGAACAGATATAATTACTAGTGAAAGGGTATTCATACTTTCTTCCCAATACCCTATTAGAACCATGTAAAAAGTAGCGCATAGTGTAAACAAGGCTAATCTAATACCTGCAGACAAATAAGCTGTGAGAGTGACTAAAAAAATTACTACTATCCAGGGCAAACTGTGTAAGAGCCATTGCGCAGCGTTTATAGGTAAACTCAAAACCCAAGAAATATTTAAGAAAAACCAGCCAAATTTACTAACAAATTTTTCCATCAAAAAATTTATCCAATCCGAAAATGGTATAATCAACTCTTTCGGATACTTCGTTGACCAACTCCATTCTTCCTTAAAAATTAAAAAAATTACAGTTATTAGAATTATCCCGATCCAACTCAAGGTTTTATTTTTAAGGATTGCAGATCTCATAAGATTTTCTTTTCTATTTAATTTTCTGCCGTTGCTAAAGCAGCAACAAAACTCTGCGCAGTCGCCATACCAATCTTTTTCCCACTACGGTCAATAACCACAACACCAGTTGATTTTTTTGAAAGTAAATGGAGCATCTTAGCCACAGGCATATCAAGTGGTACTTGTTCAGCTGTTTCTGAGATCTTTTTACCCTTGTCTATAATATCAGAAGCCTGCAAAACGCTTTCCCATGGAATATCTTTGGTAAATTCTCTGACATAATTGTCTTTTGGGCTTAAAATAAGATCTACCGGTTTTCCAATTTGTACTATTTGCCCATCTCTCATTAGGGCTATTCTATCAGCAATCCTTAATGCCTCTTGAAAGTCATGAGTTATAAACACTACAGACTTTTTTTGAATTGACTGTATCCGTAAAAACTCATCTTGCATTTGCTTCCTGATCAAAGGATCCAATGCGGAAAAGGGTTCATCCAAAAACCAGACATCAGGTTCGACGGCGAGTGATCTGGCTATTCCAACCCTCTGTTGCTGACCACCTGATAATTCTTTAATGAAATTATTTTCTCTACCGGCTAAGCCTACTAAATCAATTACTCTTTCTGCCTTCTTAATTCGTTCTTTTTCTTTTAAACCTTGCAACTTTAAAGGAAATGCAATGTTTTCAATAACATTTAAATGTGGCAAAAGTCCAAAATTTTGAAAGACCATGCCCATTTTATGTCTCCTTATATCAATTAATTCCTTCTCACTTTTTTCTAATAGGTTCTCTTCATCCAGAAAAATTTGACCGGCGGTTGGTTTGATTAAACGTGAGAGGCAGCGGACAATAGTAGATTTGCCAGAACCCGATAATCCCATTATTACAAAAATTTCGCCAATATGAACGTCGAAGCTCACATCTGCATTTGCCACTATGTGACCATGATCTGATAGCTCTTTACTTAAAGCTGAAGGGTCTTTTTCCGTGTGAGAGTCATTTGAAAAAAAATGATCGGGGTTGTCGCCATAAACTTTCCAAACGTTCTGGCACGACATTTTTACTTTTTTTGATACGCTTTGAATATTCTTCATCTATACATCACAAATTAAAATAATCTGAGGGACACGCAGGTCCCTCAGATTATTTGTTGACAGAAAAAGAGAATTAATTCATCCAATTTTGCCAAATATTTTTATTTTCTGAGATCCACTCAGCGGCAACTTCTTCCACTTTTCTACCTTTTTCGTCAACTTCCAAGATGGCAGCGTTTTCATCTGCATTCGTCAGCTGCATAGCTTTAAACATTTTGAAGGCAGCAGGCCACTTATCTTCAAATCCTTTCGAAACTATTTTTTGGACTTTAGCTTGTTCGAAGCCACATGCAGTTTCTTTTTCTTGAGATTCTTCGACGCACTTACCTTCGATTGGGTTCCACTCAACCCAATTAAAATCATATGCTGCGAACAGCCAATGAGGTTGCCAAAACATCATAATGACAGGTTCCTCCGCAGCTAACGCTGACTTCAATTCTGCCACCATAGCCCCTTCACTACCGCCTGGAATTGGTTCAAATGGCATCTCTATACTTGCGATTATATCTCTAGAACGAGTTCCCCAACTAGCAGGATATGTTATTAATCGGCCTTTTGGGAAAGTTTCAGCTGAGCCAAACGCTTGAGCACATTCATAAAGTGCCTTATAATCTGGTAACCCTGGGCATCTTTCATCCATGTATGGTGGGTAAATCCAACCCTCTTTAGGTGACAGCCCCAATTCTCCAACTACGACAATGTCTCCTTTTTCCACCAAACCATCATACAAGTCGCCAACATTATTTGTCCAAACTTCGGTAGACAGATTTATATTGCCGGAGGCAATGGCGGGATGCTGCGTGATAGCATCAGAAACAACTATCTCTACATTATAACCCATTTCCTTTAGTAGGCCTGCTGCTACGTGTGTTGAAAAGTGCTGACCTGTCCAATCTTGAATTGTTACTTTAATTGGATCATCGCTTTCAGGGATATTACCCGCGAAAAGTGCTTGACCAGATACTATAAAGGCTGTTGCAGCAATGCTGAATAGCTTTGAAATTTTTAACATTTTTTCCTCCCTAAAAAATGTACGGTGATTCACTTTGAGCTTCGCTCATTTATCTTTCTAACTGTACATAAAACTTACCATTAGACAAATATTTGTGTCAATGGTTGTTTCTATCGGTTATTACTAATAATATCGAAGTAAAACAGAACGATACTACTGGAGTTGCCTGAATGCGCACAAACACGATCCGAGAGATCAGACGCGGTGAACTTTCTAGAGCAGCCTTTGAGGCGGTTATTAGATATGGCTTACGGAAGACCACACTGGAAAAGGTAGGAAGTATAGCAGGTGTTTCTAAAGGTGTTGTACTTCACCATTTCAAAGATAAAGGCGCGTTGCTCGAGGCGGTTTTCCGTAGATCGAATATGTTGTTAAGTGGATCTGTCGTTGAGCTTTATCGTTACGCAAAAACTCCTTATGAGAGACTTTGGGCAATTATATTTGCCAACTTTTGTGATAGCATATTTAATCGACCAGTGTGCCAAGCTTGGGTATCTTTAATCTCTGAAGTGCCTCATAATAAAGGGTGCCAACGCGTTCAGCTCATAAATAATGAACGCATCAAAAGTAACCTCATTCATGAGTTGAAACATTTTCTGCCAGAAGATGAGGTACAGGAGGTGGCACGTCATATCGGAGTTCAAATTGATGGCATCTGGGTACGTGCTGGCCTTCTACCTCAAATCATTGATACGAGCACTGCAATATCTGAAATGGAATTTACTATATCGAAGATGCTGCCATATGATGAAGTTAGCGCTGCGAGGCATAAAGAGGCGCGCAAGAAGATCGAAACCGTTGCAGATATTGCTTTAGGATCGAAAATATTTAAAGAAAAATTTCTTACAGTCTAAATATATAATATTCAAAATTCAGGCTGAATTTGTATCACTGCCTCTTAATGCTAAGAGTGGTTCTAACATGCTTGCTCCGGCAATAAGTAAAACCCCCATAAGTTCGCGGATGCCAAAAGGTTCACCTGCCAAAAGAGCTACTGAAATAGCCCCAACGATAATTTCAGTCATAAACAAAAGCCCCACTACACCTGGACTAAGATACTTTGGCCCCCAAAGTGATGCGTAGGTTCCGGGCAAAACGAGAAGAGCCATAAAAATAAGCAACAACGGCAGCGCTGGTAAAACCTGTTCAATTTTTGGTATTTGACTTGGTGCTAGCAAGAAGGCTGCACCTGCTGAAAAAATCAGAGACCATTGAAAAAATCCGGCAGTCAGTTCAATGGCAGAGTGGCTTTCAGACATTCGGATGCGTACCATTGCAACAGCCCAAAGGAAGCCAGATCCAATGCCAAGCCAATCTCCTATATTTTGGGGGATAGGGAAGCGCGCGCCTAGACCAAAAATGGTCAACATCCCAAGTATGGCCATCAACATTGCAATTATACGACTTGGGGTAATTAAATCGCCTAAAAATATTCGGGCCAATATCGTCGCCCATATTGGCGTAAGATAAAATAACAACATTGCACGCACGACATCGGTGTATACGATTGAAGTTGAATATAGTAATAGTGCTCCACCTGACAACATCGTGGTAAGCTGTAATGAAATCCCTCCTTGCTCGACATGCTGCCATCGCGATAAGACTATTGGAATAAGGCATATCGTTGGTATTAGAAAATAGACGACAGTAATCCACAGCCCGTTAATACCAGCATCTTCGAGGGCTCTGAGAGGGATCCAAAATAGTCCCCACACTGCTCCAGCATAGAGACATGCGAGTTTAGCTTTGAGTTCAACCGAAGTGGAAACATGTAGCATCGCAGTGGCCGCCCTGGCATTAAATTTCCGCAATTAAATTTCAGAAGTGTTGTGATGTTTTGTTTTCCAAATCAGAATTAATTTACACAACTTTTCTGTTGTTTTACAACTAACCATTGGTCAGTATATTGTCAAATAGTAAGTATATATGTAAAATGGTAAACATTAATTATCCATGCGGGTAATGACCAAATTAAAATGCATTGAATTAGTGAAAATTTTTTTGGAAAAGGCCAAAAATGGAATTCGACTACATTATTATAGGCGCAGGTTCAGCAGGCTGTGTTTTGGCTCACCATTTAAGCAGCGATAAAAGTAACCGGATTCTATTGCTTGAAGCGGGACCGGAAAATGGAGCGCTTTCACTTAAAATGCCAGCAGCCGTTTTATCGAACTTGACAAGTACAAAGCACAACTGGGCGTTTAAAGGAGAGCCCGAGCCTGAACTGAATGATCGTGTGATCCAACATGATCGCGGTAAAACTATAGGCGGATCTTCATCCATTAACGGTTTGGTCTTTATCCGTGGGCATGCGTTAGACTACGAAGGTTGGCAACAGGCTGGATGCCCAGGTTGGGGATATGCAGATGTTTTGCCCTATTTCAAACGTATGGAAACCTACGGTGGTGGGGAAGATGATTTTCGTGGCGTGGATGGCCCTCTGCACGTTTACCGCGCGGATCCTCAGGATCCAATCACGTTAGCTTTTATAAAGGCTGGTCAGGAAGCTGGATATCCAATAACAAATGATGTTAGTGGCTATTGTCAGGAAGGGTTCGGTGTCTCGGATCGGACCGTTTATAATGGTGAACGCTGGAGTACTGCACGTGCCTACCTTGATCCAGCTCGAAAGCGATCAAACCTGAAAATTCAAACGCAGTCATCTGTTCAAAAAATTATTTTTGACGGAACCAAAGCGGTGGCGGTGACCTATACAAATGGAAGTGGAGCCTTAAAGAGCGTTCAGGCTAGAAAAGAAATTATTCTAAGTGCCGGTGCGGTTGGATCACCTCATATATTAATGTTATCTGGTATTGGTCCCGCCGCACATCTTCAGGATATGGGAATTGATGTTCTTCATGATTTGCCAGGCGTAGGTCAAAACTTGAATGACCATCCTGATTTTGTTTTGAAGTATAAATGCAAACAACCTGTTTCATTTTGGCCGAAAACAAAGAGGCTGGCCAAACTTGGGGCAGGAATTCAATGGATATTGACACGTCGTGGTATTGTAACATCAAATTTATTTGAAGGTCTGGGCTGTATTAGATCAGGCAAAGATGTGGATTACCCTGACCTTCAGATTATAATATCTCCAATCGCAGTCGATGACTCAACCTGGACTCCACTACAAGAGCATGCCTTTCAAATACATGTAGGGTTAATGCGTGCTCATAGCCGAGGCAGCATCACGTTGCGATCCTCCAATCCGAACGATCCTCCCCATATTTTGGTAAATTATCTTAAAGATGATCGCGACCGAAACAGAATGCGCAAAGGCATCCGCTTGGTTCGGAATATTGTAGACCAACCCGCTTTTTTTGACCTCAAGGGTGACGAGATTTTTCCAGGTTGTGATGTGAAGTCCGATGAGGATCTTGATCAGGTCTTGAGATCAAATACGACAACACAGTGGCATCTTTCATGCACGGCTCGTATGGGGGCGGCAACAGACAAGGGGGCAGTCGTTGATGCTGGCGGTCGGGTCCACGGTTTGTCTGGTTTGCGGATCGTGGATGCGTCCATAATGCCCGTTGTTACCAATGGGAATACAAATGCCCCTACAATAATGATGGCTGAAAAACTGAGTGATGAAATCTTAGGACGTGACCCTTTGCCAAGGATTGATGCAAATATATGGCAGGGCACCGAGTTAGAAAATATGCAACCATGATGGATACATAATCGGACAAGGAACAACTTAATGATTGGGTACGTGATGGTTGGCACAAATGACCTGACTAAGGCAACAAAATTTTATGATACTATTTTAGTCCCACTTGGACTTTTGCAAGCTGAACGCACTGCAACTTATACGGCTTACGCTCCAAATGGGTCAAAACACGCTGTTGAATTCTACGTTACCATTCCCTTCGATCAAAAATTGGCAACACATGGAAATGGAACAATGATTGCGCTTTCAGCCCCAACAATGCTCGCGCTCAAGCAGTTTCATAGACTTGGGCTCTCGAGCGGAGGTGCTGATGAGGGTGCCCCTGGCCCCCGTGAAGAAGGCAGTGATGTCAGCTACGCTTATATTCGCGATTTAGATGGCAATAAAATTTGTGCATTTTATGGTGGAGCAGAAAAGCTATCCGCTCATGAATGACCATCCCGCTCTTAATCCTGCCAATATTTTTGCAACTTATGTCGGCAGCAAAGAACTATCGCCATTTCATAACTGCTACGCAAATGAAAATACGGTATTACGCCTGGCAGCTGGGCGTTTTTATGCCCATCACAACGGAGAGAATGTGACCTCCAGCTATTGGTCACTTAGACAGCATGCAGCGCTTTTTGATGTGCCTGAGCGTCCTGTTGAAATTGCTGGCCCTGGTGCTGTTGCATTTTTAGAGTACTTGGTCGCTAGAAAGATCAAAGATATGGACGTAGGTCGTGGGCGTTATGCATTAATATGTACCCATAAAGGTGGTATTTTTATGGATGGGATCCTATTCCGATTAGCTGAGAACCGCTTTTGGTTTGTACATCCAGATGGTGATTTAGATACTTGGCTCTTGGCCAATTGCAATAGCTTTGACGTAAGCGTAAGTGATCCTAAATCTCGAGTGTTGCAGTTGCAGGGGCCCAAGTCTTTTCAGATCATGCATGATGCGACTAAAGGCGCTCTCACTCAAAATTTCAGATACTTTCATTCTGGCTTTTTCAATGTTGATGGTCAGCAAGTCTATGTTTCTCGCACTGGTTGGACTGGTGAATTAGGGTATGAAATTTATACTCTTGGAGAGCAGACAGATTGCTCTCGTCTGTGGAAACACTTGATGCGAAAGGGTGAGCCTTTTGGAATGGTTTTTAGTTCGATGCAGGCCATGAACATTCGCAGGATTGAGGCTGGTATTTTGGATAGCGGCAGTGATTTTGACAATTCCATGACGCCCTTTGAAGCAGGTTTGGGAAAATTTGTTGATTTTGATAAAAAAGGTTTCATAGGCCATGATGCATTGAGAATTGCCACTCCAGGAACTCGGTTATTTGGCTTACGTTGTTGTGATGCTATTCCTCATGGTAGTGATCTGATTGTCTGTGACAGTATATCGGTTGGAAAAGTCACCACTGGCGCGTTCTCCCCCTATTTGGATTGTGGTATAGGATATGTCCGATTTGACAAGCCCAGTGATTGGTCCGGCAAAATACTTACATTAAGATCACGTCAATTTGGTGATGTAGCTTGTAAGATCGTCGACCTACCATTTTATGACCAAGAAAAAGCTTTGCCGCGTGGCTTGTAATTGTAAAGAATAGCCAATTAGCTAACTTAATTTTTGCTTAGCCTTGATTATCAGCAATTAAAGCCGCAACTAGAAGTTGGCACAATGCTGTTCCTTGGGTGCTAACCTAAAGAGCGACCTTCAGCTGCGAGTTTACTATTGAGTAACTGACGAACCTTCACTCCCGCACCGTCCGCCCCTAATGTTACTTCTAAATAATCAAGTCCACGTGGATCGTTATCTACATTTTTTTGAAGTTTTTGGAGAAGATCTTTATCTTCATTGAAAGCAGCTACTACACTGGCTTTTGTTTTGTTAGCAACATCTTCACTTATCTTAGGTACGTCAAAAGCTGCTCCCCAAAAATAATGAGTGTTACCTTTGGTAGAGGGAGTAACAATGTGGCAACCTCGCATTATAAAATCTGATCGGCGACCTCTCTCGGGCTTTGGATCATGAACCTTCCAATCAGAAAATGAAATTGCAAGTGATGGCATTGTTCCCTTTTGAACTCTCTTGATTGGCTTGTCTTCAGGTAAACCCATCCCTGCGCAAAACAATGGAGAAAGGGGCGCTAAGTCAAATTCTTGTTCGTAACAAATTGACTCGCCCTCCCAGTAAGTATCTGGAGCAGTAATCCAATCATCTTGCTTGAAAGTATTTTTATGTAAAAAAGCAATATGAGTTAAATCCATTACATTTTCTCGGATTAAAATCCAATTTGCGGCTACTTCCATGTACCCTGTTATGAAACTCCAATCTTTATCCACCTGATATGCAACATCAGGAGGCTCTCGATCAATAGCCTCTGGATCACCCATCCATATCCATACAAATGCACCAGCTTCCCTCACAGGGTAAGAAGGAATTTGTGCTGTTTTGGGCATCATTGTTTGAGTGGGTGCCTTAGTACAATTCCCATTCGTATCAAACTCCATACCATGGTAGGGGCATATAATTTTCGAACCACTTACATGTCCCTCTGATAGGGGCGCCCATCTGTGCGGACAGCGGTCATAAAGTGCCGCAGCTGTTCCATCTTCTAGGCGATAAAGAACAACAGGTGTTTCAAGCAACCATCGTGTAATTGGTTTAGTGGTTACCTCTTCACTGTAGGCAGCAACCCACCACATATTACGGGGATAGTTGTCCACTAACATACCATTCGGTATTCGTTGACCCGTAGGGTTTTTCCCTTGCATATTCATTTTTAGTTCCTCTTTAATAATTCTTTTTTGAATTTTTCTATTTCTTCATCTTTCATTTTATAACTGTGATCTGCGTCTGGAAACTTGCCTGTTTGAACCTCATAGACATATTCTGAAAAAGCCTTGGTAGCAGCTTCACTCAAGTTAGCATAACGCTTCGCAAATTTTGGTTTAAAAGTATCAAAAGCGCCTAATAAATCATAACCATTTAACAACTGGCATGTTCCAGCTGATCCTGCACCAATTGAGAATGTAAAAATAGAAACTGCGTCGTCTACGGCCTTTCCTACTTCATAGGGCATTGCTTCTATTTCCAGACCAATGGCTCCAGCGTCTTCAATTGCCTTAGCATTTTCAATAATTTCGATAGCCGCATTAGCTGTTTTACCCTGCATCTTAAAACCACCGAGAAGATGTACTTTATGAGGTAGAAGTCCGACGTGGCTCATTATGGGAACTCCTGCATCAGCGACTGCCTTAATTATACTTTTTCCTTCTTTTCCAAGTTGCAACTTAAGCGCATCAGCTCCGCTTTCTTTCATCATTCGTACGGCATTTTCTACGGCATTTTCTTCAGTCGCATATGAGCCGTATGGCATAGATGCTATAGTCATTGTATTTGGGGCACCGTTACGCACTGCAAGGATATGCATTATCATTTGATCGACTGTAATCTGCAGTGTATTTTGATGGCCATGTAATGTCATTCCAAGACTATCTCCAACGCCGATAATATCAACGCCAGCGCGCTCCGCCCAAGCAGCTGACATGGCTTCCCCGACAGCTACCATAGCTAGTCGTTCGCCATGGGCTTTCTTTTCGTTTAATTGGGGTATTGTAAGTTTGCTTTCTCGCATCAAAACTCTTAAAGTTGTTCCAATTGGAACAATAATTAATTAGTTAATTGAGAACTGACAAGTCAATAAATCAGAAAGAATTTTGAATACTATTGGATTTTCAAAATATGGGTAGAGTAAAAACGGAACTAGATTATTCAAATATTTTTGAATCTGTTGAATTTCCTGATGCCTATAAAGTTTCATACTTGGCAAATGCCATCGTTTTTCCAACATATGAGGACGTTAGAAAAGATTTTGGTTTAGTCAGAGCAGAGTATCATTTGTTGTTATGTTTGGCACATTATTCTGAGCTGACGGCGCAGGATGTCGCCAGGATTACTAGGCGGCCAAGAAATTCGATCTCTAGAGCAGTTCATAGAATGCTGGACTTAGGTTTTTTGAAGAGGGTTCCGGATCCAAGTGATGCAAGACAGGCAAAATTACAGATAACTAATCAGGGCAAAATTATGCACAAGAAAATTTCAGAATACTTAGTAGCCCGTGAAGCTGAAATTTTCAGTGTCCTCTCTGAAAGCGAACGCAAGCATTTTCGAGATTTAATCAGAAAATTGGCAAATTTTGCATCAACGTTAAAACGCTAGTTTCCTTGGTATTTCTCAACTTCCACTTCGATGTTATGTGCTGCAGAGCCTTGCCCCAAATCTGATGTGCCTGTATCAGCAGTAAGAACATTCGGGTTTCCCGAGACATCTAATCCATCTGCATTTGGTGAAAACCAAGCGCCTGTAGCTAATGAAACTACTCCCTTTATAATCGTTTTTCTAATCTCTAAAGAAGCAAGGCAAGCGCCTCTGGAATTCCAAACTTTGACCAATTCGCCTTCTGATAAGCCTCTTTTTCCCGCATCTTGAGGGCTCATCACTAAAACTGCATATTTGTTTATGTCTTCAATTGCAGATTGTAGTTGGCTATGTAATTTATCGTGGGGTTGAGGTGAAAGTAAACGAAGAGGAAACTTCTGGTTAAAAAAAGGCTTATTAAAAATGGGATAGCCAGGGATTTCTGGGTAGTTAAATTTTGCAATTTTTTCTGAATAGATTTCAATTTTTCCGGATGGTGTGCCGAGTGGATTCTTTATGGGGTCGTCACGGAAAGCTTTGAAGGGCACGTAATCTTCTTCGTCCAGATCAATCGACATCCTCTCGAAATTTTTTTCTTTAAGTGTTTCAAGATTCGCGACATTAATGCCCAGACTTTTAGACTGCTTATAAAATTTATCATAAATATTTTGAATCCATTCTTCGGATGATTGATTTTCTGTAAATTTTTCCTCGCAATAAAGTTTTTTAGATAGGTCTGCAAAAATATCATAATCATCTTTTGCTTTACCCACTGGTGAAATCATTTGTGGCATATAGAACAAATAAGGATCACCTTTTGCCCAACCTATATCTGATCGCTCAAATTGCGTAGTAGCTGGGAAAACTATGTCGGCTCGCTGAGCTGTCGCTGTCCACCAAGGTTCATGAACGATTACAG
>Ga0209433_10000141_pt1 | contig 21483 bp, 22 predicted proteins | sample METZYME_5_50m_FD_187552 | JGI IMG/M metagenome (GOLD analysis project Ga0209433, IMG submission 187552) | Marine microbial communities from oxygen minimum zone in mesopelagic equatorial Pacific - METZYME_5_50m (SPAdes) (version 2) | ecosystem: Environmental > Aquatic > Marine > Oceanic | place...
GAAGCATGTCGAGATAAGCTTGGCTGGGCATTGGATGTCACTAAAAGATAATCTTGCAACTCTCAAATAAAATATTTATCTGGTTAATAGCTTTAGCTTGTTTAGTATCTTTTTTTTCAAGCTTTGGCTCTAAATTAAATCTCATAGAGCCGATATTTTTTAATAAATTTCTGATAAGTTTTAATCAGATTCAATTTTATGACTTCCAAACAACTTATCTAACTAGCAATGAATGGTGGAGACTCATAACACCAATGCTTATTCACTTTTCTCCAACGCACTTAATATTTAATTGCTTATGGATTTATATTTTGGGTAAGGAAATAGAAAATTTTGATGGTAAATGGCTTTTTTTGATCTTAATTATTATTACTTCAGCTTCTAGTAATTATGCGCAGTATGCCTTTTCTGGTCCATCAATATTTGGAGGTCTATCTGGAGTTGTATATGGACTATTGGGCTTTTGTTTTGTTCAAGAAACATTTTCAAGAGTTAATAAATATTCATTCCCACCGGCAATTTATTTATTTATGTTTATTTGGCTATTTATTGGTTTTACAGGATTCTTAGATCTATTAGGTTTTGGAAAGATAGCAAATTTTGCTCATCTAGGGGGACTAATTTCCGGAATCATATGTGGTTATTTATTTCAGATGTATAATAGTCGAAAAAATTATGAGTGATGCTCAATTAAAGCAAGTAGTTTTTCCGGTCGCAGGACTTGGTTCAAGATTTCTTCCAGTAACAAAGTCTATTCCAAAAGAGATGCTACCCATAATTGACAAGCCCCTTATACAATTTGCTGTTGAGGAAGCAATACAGGCAGGTGCTGAAGAAATTATTTTTGTTACAAGCCATACTAAAATTGCAATTGAAGATTATTTCAGTAAAAACATAGAGCTTGAAGCAAGACTAAGAGAGTCTAATAAGAACGAATTAATTCAAACAATATACCCCGACTATTTCGAAGATATTAAATTTTCCTTTGTAAGACAAAATGAACCAAATGGTTTGGGTCATGCTATCTTGCAAGCAAAAAATTTAATTAAAGAAGATTTTTTTGGAATTGTCTTAGCAGATGATCTTATTCTCTCTGAAGTTGGCTGCTTAAAACAGTTGAAAGATATTCATAGCAAAACAAATTCATCAGTTCTTGGAGTTTTTTCTGCACCAGATAGCGAGTTAAGAAATTATGGTGTTATTGATGCTACTCAAGAAGATGAATTGCTTAAATTAGAGAGTATCATCGAAAAACCAAGTATAGATGAGGCGCCCTCAAACCTTGCTGTATTCGGAAGATATATACTTTCTAAAAGCATTTTCAATATTCTTGAGGAGACTAAGCCAGGGCTTAATGGAGAAATACAGCTTACCGATGCAATTAGATCATTTTTATCTAATAATCCCGTTTTTGCCTTGGAGTTTCAAGGAAGGCGTTTTGATTGTGGAAGCAAGGAGGGTTACGTCTCCGCGATAGTAGATAGAGCATCTCATCTAGAAAATTTTAGAGAAATTATAAAAAAATAAATTGAAAGCACTAACACAGATTTTTCGAATCTTTCCACCAGAGGTTTCCCATTATTTGGCATTAGAAAGCTTAAAATTACTTAAAAATTTGGGAATCATAAATATACTTTTTCCAGTTAAAAATCCTCCAGATGGTCAAAAAGATTATCTTAATTTACATTTTAGGAATAGATTAGGCGTTGCAGCAGGTCTTGATAAAAATGGTGATTATGTTGATGTTCTGGATTCCCTTGGATTCGGCTTTATTGAGCTCGGAACAACTACACCAAGGCAACAACTAGGCAATGAGAAACCTAGAGTTTTTAGATACACCCGTCAGGAAGCAGTAGTCAACAGATTAGGATTTAATAATAAAGGCGTAGATTATTTAGTTTCTAAAATAAAAAATAAAAAATATGATGCAGTAATTGGAGTAAATATTGGAGCAAATAAAGAAAGCATAAATGATAAAAGGATCGAGGATTATGCCTACTGCTTTGAAAAAGTATACAAATATTGTGACTACGTTACTGTAAACATCTCCTCGCCAAATACTCCCAAATTAAGGAAACTCCATAATCCACATGAGCTTGAAAAGATTTTTAAAAGAATTAATGAAATAAAATCTACAAATCAGGTTGATATTCCAATTCTTCTAAAAATATCACCAGATGAAAGCGATGAGACCATTCTCAAAATTGTTAACATGCATGAGACTTTAAAAATTAATGGATTGATAGTTTCGAATACTTCAATTGACAAGGACATCCTTGATGGGTGCTCTCATGAAGGCGGGATTTCTGGCAAACCTTTGTTTAACAAATCTAATCAACTTCTAAAAAGGATACATGAATTTGATAAAGATATTTTTTTAATTGGCGTAGGCGGAGTTTTCACAAAAGAGGATTATAAAAATAAGTTAAAGTTAGGAGCCAGCTTAGTACAGATTTATACTGGTTTTATTTTTAAAGGACCTTCAATTTTAAAAAATATTTTATCGAGATGAATACCTATATCATCATAGGTTTAGTGATATTGTTTTTAGTTGGCTCGATTAATCTTGTTATTCCTACAAAAAAAACACGAATGCTTTCAGATTTGAGACTAAAAGCAAGAAAAAAAGGATTTCAAATATCATCCCTAACTTCTAAACAGAAGTTTGTTACGAAAAATCTAAAATTTGTGTGTTATACCCTCAAAAACATAACTAATCTAAAAAATGCACACTATATTTATAAAGAATCTTCTCTTGCCTTATATGATCCAATAAAACTTAAATTTGAAGATAATTTTGAAGAAATAGAAAAAAAAATATCAAATTTGCCAGACTCAATACTTGAAATTATTTTCAATGATTCATACATATCGTTTTTATGGAATGAGAACCTTGGCATTGATGAATTGGAGAAAATTGAAAAACAATTAAAGAATTTTTCTATATAATTTCTTGCCAAAATTGTCAGAAACATGTTATTTCTAAAAAGAGAGAGTTAAATTTATGTCTAAATCACTTGTTATTGTAGAATCTCCTGCGAAGGCAAAGACGATATCAAAATATCTTGGTAATGAATATATTGTTAAATCAAGTGTAGGTCATATCCGAGATCTGCCTAAGGGAAAATCTAAAGCCAAGAGACAAAATTCAATTCCAAAAGATGCTAGTCCCGAAGAAAAAGCAAGATTAAAGGTAGAGCAAGAAAGAAGAAGAATAATTAGGAGAATGGGTGTAAATCCAGATGATGGATGGACAGCTAACTATGAAATTATTCCTGATAAAGAAAAAGTAATTAAAGATTTAAGAAAAGCTTCAAAGGAAGTTGAGAAAGTTTATCTTGCTACCGATCTTGATAGAGAAGGAGAGGCTATTGCATGGCATTTAAAGGAAGCTTTAGGTAAAAATAAATTTGAGTATCACCGAGTTAGATTTAATGAAATTACTAAAAGCTCAATATTAGAATCTTTTTCAGACCCTAAAGAAATAGATCAAGATCTTGTAAATGCTCAACAAGCCAGGAGATTTCTTGATAGGGTGGTTGGATTTGAACTTTCACCATTATTGTGGAAAAAAATTGCAAGAGGCTTGTCAGCAGGCAGAGTTCAGTCTGTTGCCTTGAGATTGCTCTGCGAAAGAGAAAAATTAATTTCTCAGTTTCAGCCTGAAGAATTTTGGGAAGTGTCTACGATCTTAAAAGATTTTAATCATGAAGAAATCCTGTTTAAGTTAAATAGAAAAAAAAGTGATCCTCTTCTAAAAGAAGACGAAGCAAAGCAGATAGAAGAGCTTGTAAATAGCTCAAATTTAGAAATATCTGAGATTACTAAAAAACCTACAACAGTTAAACCAAGAGCGCCCTTTATAACTTCTACTCTTCAGCAGGCTGCTAGCTCAAAGTTAGGATTTGGCGTCTCTAGAACTATGCGTGTAGCCCAAAAACTCTATGAAGCAGGCAGAATTACATATATGAGAACCGATGCTCCTAGCTTAAGTAATGACTCAATTGATGATGCAAGATTATTTATTAAAGATACATTAACCGAAGAATACTTAACTGATAAACCACGCATATATTCCAGTAAGGAAAATGCTCAAGAAGCTCATGAGGCTATAAGACCAACTAGTGCAAGCTTAACTCCAGAGAAATTGACAGGTCATTCAGAAGAAGAAGTTAAATTATATGATTTAATTTGGAGGCAATTTATTGCGTGCCAAATGCCTGATGCAAAATATTTATCAATAAATGCTAAGGTCATCCTAAATGAGTATGTTTTCAGTGCAAGGGGAAGAGAAGTAATTTTTGATGGATACACAAAAATATCTGTGCCTAATAATAAAAAGTCAGATGAGGAAAATCTTCCCAGCTTAGAAGAGGGCCAATCTCTCAAAATAGTTGAAGTTAAAAATGAGAAAAAGTTTACAAAACCACCTGCTCGATTCTCAGAGGCAGCACTCGTTAAAGAGCTTGAAAGTAAAGGAATAGGAAGACCATCAACTTATGCAGCAATAATTTCTACTATTCAAGCAAGGGGTTACGTAAAGCTTGAAAATAAAAGATTCTTTGTTAATAAAATTGGTTTAATTGTTTCTGACAGATTGATGGAAAGCTTCAACGAAATCATGGATTATGATTTCACAGCAAATCTCGAGAATGAGCTTGATGAAATAGCTTCTGGAAAGCTTGAATGGAAGTCAGTTTTAAACAAGTTTTATCAAACCTTCCAAGATGATCTTAAAAGTGCAGGATCAGATGAAGATGGCATGAAGCCAAACGATCCCACAAAGACAGATATTATCTGTCCTACATGCGACAAGAGCAGTATGCTTATAAGAAATTCAGCTAATGGCGTTTTCCTGGGTTGCGAAGGCTATCACAAATCTGGTGATGAACAATGCAAGAATACAATGAATCTTATAAGCGGAGATGAAGCAATAAGTGTTGATGATCAAGAAGAAGCATCTAATCTTTTTATAAAGAAAAGATGCCATGTTTGCGAAACAAGCATGGATAACTATTTAATAGATGAAAATAGAAAGATTCATGTCTGTGCGAACAACCCTGAGTGTTCAGGATTCCTGTTAGAGGATGGAAAATTCAAAATTAGGGGTTATGATGGCCCAACACTTGAATGTCATAAATGTGGCGCTGAAATGCAATTACTAACAGGAAGATTTGGTAAATATTTTCTTTGTCAAAATGATAACTGTGGAGCAACAAGACAGCTGATGAGAAATGGTGAGCCTAAACCAATTGTCATGGATCCAATAAATACAAATATTGCTTGTGAGAAGGTTGAAGATATATTTCTCCTGCGAGACAGCTTAAAAGGACTTTTCCTCGCTGCAAGTCAATTCCCCAAGAATAGAGAAACTAGAGCTATTAAGTCCTCAGAACTAAAAGTTATTGAAGATGTTAAGGAGCTTCTTCCTGAAAAGCATCATTACTTAATAGATGGCCCTGATAGTGATCTGGACGGGTCACCTTTGATAGTTAGATATAACAAAAATTTAGATATTCATTATCTTTCTGCAGAAAAGGATGGAAAGAGGACAGGAAATAATTATTTCTTTGAAGAGGGTAATTGGCAGAGAAAAGAAAAATAAAAAAACCCTTGAAATCTTTTTAAGACTTATTAAATAAAAAGAGTAGCTTGCTTTTTATTAAGTTGGTGTTACGCTGAACTAAATCATAAAAAATGAATAATTATCTAGAATTAGCCCAATTATCCGATGGCACAATTGTCCTAAGGAGATCCGATGACAAGGATAATCCTTTAGTTAAAATAAAGTTCTCAGGTGAGTCAAAACAGTTACTTCAAGGTCAAGAACTTCATATCGCTAAAGAAATGATAAGAGCTGGTATTGAATCAATAAGCGGAAATGTTTCTGATTTTGACGAATTTTTTGAATCTCAGCTTGATAACATTAAGAAAAAAGAAGTTACGCTCCACTAATTTTCTCGGATTAAGCCTACGCTTTTTCCTTCGATAAAAAATCCTTCAGTATCTTTGTCGATATCAATTTCACTATAATCGTCATTTGCTGGAATCAGCTTTATTTGTTTACCTGACGATTGGAAATACTTTAAGGTTACTTCATCATCTATCCTTGCTACAACTATATCTCCATTTCTAACATCAGTTGTTTTTTTGATTGCAACAAGATCATCTTCCATTATCCCTGCATCTTTCATACTAAGTCCTTTAACTCTTAAGAAGTAGTCGAAATCAGACAGGAAAAGTGATTCTTGGTAAGGAATATGTTTTTCAATATTCTCATCTGCCAGTGTAGGCGAGCCAGCAGCTACTAACCCAATAACTGGAATTGTCTCCGATTTCTCAGAATTATTATCTGTTAAATTAATTCCTCTTGATGCGCCATTTTCAATTGAAATATATCCTTTTTTTTCAAGAGCTCTCAAATGACTTTCAGCCGCATTAGGTGATTTGAAACCCAGCTCTCTGCAAATATCTGCTCTTGTTGGAGGAAAACCGGTCTTTTTGATATAAAATTTAATACATTGAAGGACTTTTTTTTGCTGTATTGTTAATTCTTTCATAATTTTTACTGAATATATGTACAGTATAAATAATATTTATCTTATAATCAACTTGGTATGAAAAAATCAAAATTAGTAATTGGAATTTCCTCAAGAGCACTCTTTGATCTCGATGAAAGTCATAAGATTTTTGAAAGAGATGGAGTTGATGCATATAGAGAATATCAAATACTTAATGAAGACAAGATACTTAACCCTGGAAACGCTTTTGCACTTGTAAAAAAAATTCTTGAAATAAATAATTTATATAAATCAAAAGATAGGGTTGAGGTAATACTTTTATCGAGAAATTCTGCTGATACGGGTTTGAGGGTGTTCAATTCCATTGAGGCTCATAATTTAGATATTACTAGAGCCGTATTTTGTGGAGGAGAAAGTCCACATAAGTATGTAAAGGATTTTAATATAGATCTTTTTCTATCAAGCAGCGGTGAAGATGTTCGAATGGCAATAGAAAGTCATGTCGCATCAGCAACAATAATTTCTGGTAAAAGTAATTTCAAACAAGATGGGCACTTATTAAAAATAGCATTTGATGGAGATGCAGTTATTTTTTCAGATGAGTCTGAAAAAGTTTTTCAGGAGAAAGGAATCACTGCTTTTATTAAAAATGAGACCCAAGGCGAAAAAATCAGTTTGGAGCCAGGACCAATGAAACCTTTTTTGATGGAATTAAATAGGCTGCAACGAGAGTTTACACTTGAAGAATGTCCTATCAGAACAGCGCTAGTTACCGCTAGGTCAGCACCTGCTCATAAAAGAGTAATTAAAACTTTGCGGGAGTGGGGAGTAAGAATAGATGAGTCACTGTTTCTTGGCGGCATGTCAAAAGAAGATTTTTTAAAATCATTTCAGGCCGATATATTCTTTGATGACCAGCTCAAAAATATTCATGATGCTTCAGGTAAAATTACTTCAGCTCATGTACCCTATGGTGTAAAAAACGAGGTGAAATAATTGGAGATTGTTTGTTTAGATATGGAAGGCACCTTAACCGAAGAAATTTGGCAACAGGTTGCAGAAGATACTGGCATAGAGGATTTTGCTAAGACAACTCGAGATATACCAAGTTATTCAGAGTTAATGAATGAGCGCATACAAATTTTGAAGAAAGAAGGAATAACTCTTAAGGATATCCAGCTTTCCTCATCAAAAGTTAATCTATTGCAGGGCGCAAAAGATTTTCTCGATGAAATAAGAAAAACCTTTCAAGTAGTTATTTTGTCAGACACCTTTCATGAAATAGCATCTCCACTTATGGAGAAATTAAGTTTTCCTTTATTACTCTGTCATACCCTTAAAGTTAAAGAGGGAATGATTGATTCCTATCAATTAAGGCAAGAAAAAGCTAAACAAGAAGCAATTAGAGCTTTTCAAAACCTTGGCTATAGATGTTTTGCAGCAGGCGATTCTTTTAACGATATTCAAATGTTTGAGGTGTGTGAAAAAGGTTTTTTTATAAATGCTCCAAAGAAAGTAACCTCTCAACATCCTGAAATTGAAGTCGTAAACGGCTATACTGAGCTAAAAAATAAACTATTAGAAAACTCAATTTATCAAAATGAATAAGCTTTCTCTAAAAGAATATTTAAGACCAAAACTTGAATTAAGTGATGGAAATAATAATCTTCTTCTCCATAGTTGTTGTGCTCCATGTGCTGGAGAGATTATGGAGGCAGTTGCAGCCGCAAACATAAAAACGACCGTTTATTTTTATAATCCAAATATTCATCCATTGCAGGAATATGAAATTAGAAAAGAAGAAAATAAGAGGTTTTGTGAAAAACTCGGATTTGATTTTATTGATGCAGATTATGACAAAGACAACTGGTTTCAAAGAGTTAAAGGCCTAGAGAACGAGCCAGAAAGAGGAAAAAGATGCACTGTATGCTTTGATATGAGATTTGAAAGATCAGCACTTTTTGCTCATGAAAATAATTTTAACTATTTTGCAACAACGCTTGGTATTTCAAGGTGGAAAGATATGAATCAAATAAATGATTCTGGAAAGCGAGCGGCAAAAAGATACAAGGATGTAAATTACTGGGATTTTAATTGGAGAAAAGAGGGTGGCTCTTCAAGGATGATAGAAATTTCAAAACGAGAAAAATTTTATCAGCAAGAATATTGTGGCTGTGTCTATAGTCTCAGAGACACAAACCGATGGAGAAGGGAAAATAATAGAGATAGAATCATTAGAGGAGTAAAGTTCTACTCATAAAAATGCCAACAGAAAAAAATTTTAGACAATTACTTGCAGACAATAAGCCTTTAAAAATAGTGGGTGCAATAAATGCTTACTCAGCAATTCTTGCAGAGAGATCAGGGCATAAATGCATATATTTGTCTGGAAGTGGCGTCGCCTCAGCATCCTATGGAATTCCAGATCTAGGACTTACATCTCTGGAGGATGTTTTGATAGATGTAAGGAGAATATCTAAATCAACCTCATTACCCTTGCTGGTGGATATAGACACTGGTTGGGGCGATGGTAATGATATTTCGCATAGCATCAAAAAGATGATTGAAGCTGGTGCTGCAGCTGTTCATTTAGAAGATCAGATTGAGGCAAAAAGATGTGGACATAGACCTAACAAAAAACTTATTACAACAGATGAAATGTGCGAAAGAATCAAAACAGCTGTTCAAGGCAGAGGTGATTCTGAACTATTTATAATTGCTAGAACAGATGCTTTTGCCTCAGAAGGAATTAATGGGTGCATTAAAAGAGCAAGGGATTATATTGATGCAGGAGCCGACGGAATTTTTCTTGAAGCTATAACTTCGCTTCAAGATTACAAAAAACTCAAAGATGCTATTCAAAAACCAATTCTCGCAAATATAACTGAATTTGGGAAAACCCCTCTTTTCAAAGATAAAGAATTAATGGAGGCAGGTGTTGATATGATGTTGTTTCCTCTCTCCGCTTTTAGGGCCTCATCTAAGGCTGCTGAAAAAGTATATGAATCAATCTTAAAAAATGGGACGCAGGAAAGTGTTTTAGATATAATGCAAACGCGCGATGAACTTTATGAAAGACTAGATTATTTAAATTTTGAAAAAAATCTGGATGAATACATAAAGAATATGGAGAAAAAATAATGGGAAAGAAGCTTGAAGGAGCAGGATTAAGGGGCCAAGTAGCAGGACAGACAGCGCTCTCAACAGTAGGCAAAGAAGGAAAAGGACTGACATATAGAGGTTATGCAATCGAAGACCTTGCAGAGAAAGCAACATTTGAAGAAGTTGCTTACATGCTTCTTTATGGAAAACTTCCTAATCAAACCGAATACGACAACTATACTGAAAAGCTTAGAAAATATAGAGATTTACCTCAAGAACTTAAAGGCGTTTTATCTGTTATACCAAAAGAAACTCATCCCATGGATGTTCTCCGAACAGGTTGTTCCGTGCTGGGAAATCTTGAGCCAGAGGGTGATTTTGCTAACCAAAATGATATTGCAGATAGGATTCTTGCTTCTATGCCCTCAATAATGACATATTGGTACAGAGCATCTCACTTTGGCGAAGATATAAACACGCTTACTGACCATCCTACTATGGGCGGACAGTTCTTGAGTCTTTTGACTGGAAGTGAGCCAAGTGATGAACATACTAGAGCTCTTGATACTTCTCTAATTTGTTATGCTGAGCATGGCTTTAATGCATCAACCTTTACAGCTAGAACTTGTGCATCAACGCTTTCTGATATGCATTCATGTATTACTGCAGCAATAGGCACATTAAGGGGACCTCTTCATGGAGGAGCGAATGAAGCAGCTATGGAAATGATTGAGCGTTTTTCTTCAAGAGAAGAGGCTAATGCTGGTGTTAAGCAAATGCTTGAAAACAAAGAAAAGATTATGGGATTCGGTCATGCAGTTTATTCCGATGAGGATCCCAGAAATAAAATCGTAAAAGCATGGTCAAAAAAATTAAGTGCAAGTGCTTCAAATCCAATAATTTATGATGTATCTGAAGAAATTGAAAAGGTTATGAGTGAAGAGAAAAATCTTTTTGCCAATACCGATTTTTATATGGCATCAGCATATAATTTCTTAGGTATACCCACTCCAATCTTTACACCACTTTTTGTAATTGGAAGAACTTCCGGGTGGGCTGCAAATGTAATGGAACAAAGAGCTGATAATAGAATTATAAGACCTAGTGAAGAATACATTGGTCCCGAATCAGCAAATTGGATTGAGATTCAAGACAGAGATTAAATGTTAAAAAATTTTAATATTCTTCTAACATCGTTAATATTATTTGCTCCAAGCGTAAACTCTAGCGATCTGAATGCTCTAGAGTGCAGAGAGGGAAAACCAGAAGTTTTTTTTATTTCTCCCAGTGAAAATATAGTTTCATCAACAGGAGTAATTGATTTAGAGTTTGGTATTAAAAACTTTAATATTGCACCAGCCGGTCATATCGCTTGTGATTCAGGCCATCACCATCTTTTAATTAATGTCCCACTTCCTGATTTAACAAGACCCATACCTTCAGATGAAAATCATATTCATTACGGAAAAGGGCAAACTTCAGATACTATAAATTTACCAAAAGGTGTTCATAAATTACGATTAGTGCTTGGAAACTTTGCGCATATACCTCACGATGCTCCCATCATATCTGACGAATTAATTGTAGAGGTTAGATAGTGTCACAATCTTTTGATATCAATTTAAGGCCCAATCCTGATGAGTTAATAATACAAATTGCAGATTATGTAATGGATTATGAAATCCAATCAGATGAGGCATATGAAACTGCAAAAAGCTGCTTAATTGATACTTTAGGATGTGGTTTATTGGCGTTAAGCTTTCCAGCATGCACTAAATTGCTCGGACCAATTGTTGAAGGTACTGAAGTTCCGTATGGTGTCAGAGTCCCAGGAACTTCACATTTATTAGATCCAGTCAAAGGAGCATTTGATATAGGATGCATAATAAGATGGCTTGATTTTAATGATACTTGGCTAGCTGCTGAGTGGGGGCATCCATCTGATAATCTTGGTGCAATTCTTGCCTGTGCTGATTACGTATCGCAAAAAAATATTGAATCAGGTGCTGAGCCTCTTAAGGTTAAGGATATTCTAGAAATGATGATTAAGGCTCATGAAATCCAAGGCATTTTGGCGCTTGAAAATAGTTTTAATAGAGTGGGTTTAGACCATGTTGTTCTTGTCAAAGTAGCTTCAACAGCAGTAGCAACAAAGATTTTGGGCGGAAATAGAGAAGACGTAATTAATGCTCTAACCCATGCCTGGGTAGATGGACAAAGTTTGAGAACCTACAGACATGCACCAAATGCTGGATCTCGAAAAAGTTGGGCTGCAGGAGATGCAACAAGCCGAGCTGTGAGGCTTGCTATGATTACTTTATCAGGTGAAATGGGGTATCCAAGTGTTTTAACTGCTAAAACGTGGGGATTTCAAGATGTTCTTTTTAAAGGCGAGTCTCTAAAGATTCCTCAGGAATTTTCTACATATGTTATGGAGAATGTTTTATTTAAAATAAGTTTTCCTGCTGAGTTTCATGCTCAAACAGCAGTTGAAGCCGCAATAAAGATTCATCCTAAAATAAAAGATAGGTTAGGGGAAATAGATAAAATTGAGATTACGACTCATGAATCAGCAATAAGAATTATTTCAAAAGTAGGTGATTTAAACAATCCTGCAGATAGGGATCATTGTCTACAATATATGGTTGCTATAGGCCTCATTAAAGGTGATCTTGTCGCTGAGGATTATGAAGATGATGTAGCTCAGGATCCAATAATTGATGAGTTAAGATCAAAAATGGTTGTTTCAGAGAGCAAAGAATATTCAGAAGATTATCTCGACCCAGATAAAAGATCTATAGCTAATAAACTCAGAGTTTTTTTCAATGATGGCTCTTCAACAGATGAGGTTGAGGTCCAATATCCCATAGGTCATAGGAGAAGAAGAGATGAGGGCATTCCAATCCTTGAAGAGAAGTTTTTAAGAAACCTTAAAACTGTCTTTGATGATGAGAAAGCGCAAAAGATCTATAGTCAATTCATTGATTTTGAGAAGCTGTCATCAATGAGTGTAGTTGACTTTCAAAAGCTTCTGTCAGTCTGAAACACTTATAATCTAAGCGTTTTTTTAAAAATAGCATATAATAATTCGCTATGTCTGGTAACACATTTGGAAAAATCTTTTCTGTCACGACTTTTGGTGAGAGTCATGGCGAAGCTATGGGGTGCATAATTGATGGATGTCCACCTGGTATAGAAATAAGTAAGCATGATATTCAGTTAGAGCTTGATAGGAGGAAACCAGGACAATCAAATGTAACTACGCAAAGAAAAGAAGATGATATGGTAGAAATTTTATCAGGGGTATTTGAAGGTAAAAGTTTGGGAACACCAATATCATTAATCATAAAAAATGAAGATCAGATTTCAAAAGATTATTCAAATATTAAAGATACTTTTAGACCAAATCATGCTGATCTAACTTATCAAGGGAAATATGGCCTTAGAGACTACAGAGGAGGAGGTAGATCAAGTGCCAGAGAGACATCTATGAGAGTTGCTGCTGGAGCAGTAGCAAAAAAAGTTTTAAATAGCTCAGGAATAGTAACTCAAGGTTTTGTTTCCCAAATTGGCAAGATAACTGCAGATTCAATAGATCTAGACTATGTAAGTAAAAATAAATTTTTCTTTCCCGATAAAACTAAAATTGATTCTCTAGAATCTTTTTTTGAAGAACTTATTAAAGATGGCGACTCAATAGGAGCTAAGTTAGGTGTAAAAGTACAAAACTGCCCAGTTGGTCTTGGCGAACCTGTTTTTGATAAGCTAAATGCAGATTTAGCTAAGGCTATAATGAGCATTAATGCGGTTAAATCCGTTTCAATTGGTAATTCTGAAGATATTCCAATATCCAAGGGGTCTGAGTTAAGAGATGAAATTACTAAAACTGGTTTCAATTCAAATAATTCTGGAGGAATTTTAGGAGGAATTTCAAATGGAGATGATATTGATATAAGTTTTTTAATTAAACCAACATCCAGCATAAGCAAAGCCACCTCTTCAATAGATAAAGATGGGAATGAAGTTGAGCTTAAGATAAAGGGCAGGCATGATCCTTGTGTGGGAATTCGCGCTGTTCCTATTGCTGAAGCCATGGTTAATCTTGTTTTAATTGATCATTTTCTTAGAAACCGAGCTCAATGTGGCGATGTTGATCAAAAACTCCCATTTAATACTGAATGATGGGGTATACCATTTACGACAAGCTCTGGAGCGAGCACCTTATAAGACCTTATGATGATGGAGACTCTCTAATATATATTGATAGACATTTTCTTCATGAAGTTACCTCTCCACAAGCTTTTGAAGGTCTTAAAAAGAAATCACTTAAACCATGGAGAATAAATGCAAATATAGCTACACCAGATCACAATATACCAACCATAAGAGACAATGAGTTTAATATTGATAATATCGAGGATGATATTTCAAAATTACAAGTAGTGGAGTTAGATAAAAATTGTGATGATTTTGGCATTAAGCTATTCGAAATTAACTCAAGCAATCAAGGCATTGTTCATGTAATAGGTCCTGAATTAGGCCTTACCCTTCCAGGTATGAGTGTTGTTTGTGGTGACTCTCATACTTCAACTCACGGCGCTTTTGGCTGTCTTGCAATGGGTATTGGGACATCGGAAGTAGAACATGTTCTTGCAACACAAAGCCTTAAAGTAAGAAAGCTCAAAAACATGAGAATAAACTTCGAGGGAAAAATTAAAGATGGTGTGTCCTCAAAAGATATTGTTTTATATCTCATTAGGAAGATCGGTACTGCTGGTGGAACAGGTTATGCAGTTGAATTTGCAGGATCATATATTCGAGATATTTCAATGGAAGCTAGGATGACTATTTGTAATATGTCTATTGAAGCTGGAGCTAAAGTTGGTTTAGTGTCGGTCGATGCAACAACAATAGATTATGTTAAGAAACATTCTAGTCTTCCAAAAAATTTACTGGATCGCGCTATTGAAAAATGGATGACCTTACAAACAGATAAGGATGCAAAATTCGATAAAGAAATTAATATTGATGTTTCAGAGATTAATCCCCAGGTTACTTGGGGAACATCACCTGAGATGGTTATTGATTTTAATGAAAAAGTTCCCTCAAGCTCATTTTTTGATGATGAAAAAAGAAAAAGCTTAGATTTGGCAAAAAGTTATATGGGATTATCTGATAACCAGGAACTAAGTGATTTAGATTTTGATAGAGTATTTATTGGTTCATGCACAAATTCCAGAATTGAAGATTTAAGAGAAGCCGCAGAAGTTTTAAAAGGTAAAAAGGTTTCTAAAAGTATTCAAGAAGCAATAGTAGTTCCAGGATCAGGAATGGTTAAAGAGCAGGCAGAAAAAGAAGGAATTCATAAAATATTTATAGAAGCAGGCTTTGAATGGAGGGCTCCAGGCTGTTCAATGTGTTTGGGTATGAATCCAGATCAATTAAGTCCTTATGAGAGATGCGCATCAACCTCCAATAGAAATTTTGAGGGTCGACAAGGAAATTTAGGTAGAACCCATTTAATGAGTCCAAAAATGGCTGCTTTAACTGCAATAAATGGCAGGATTGTAAAAGAGATTTAATATGAAAGATCTTATTGAGGGTATCGTAGCTCCAATTGATAGAGACAACATAGATACTGATCAAATTATCCCTACAGAGTATCTTAAATCTATTAAAAAATTTGGGTATGAGGATTATCTTTTTGATGGTTGGAGATATATGGACCAGGGTTATCTTGGAGTAAAGAAAAGTGATAGGAAGGCTAATAATGATTTTATTCTAAATAAAACACCTTACGATAAATCAAAAGTTTTGCTTGCTCGGGATAATTTTGGTTGTGGCTCAAGCAGAGAACACGCGGTTTGGGCTCTAAGAGATTTTGGCATCGAAGCTGTAATAGCAAGTTCTTTCGGCGATATTTTCTTTAATAATTGCTTTAAAAATAGTGTTTTGCCAATAAAACTAGAAAAAGCTGAGATCGAAGAACTATTCTCATTATCAAAAGATCACCCAATCATTATCTCGGTAAATATTAGAGAAAAAGCAGTAGTGTTTGAAGACAAGCTCTCTATAAAATTTAATCTTGATGATAATTTAGCTGAGAGAATTATATTCGGTCTTGATGAGATAGATATTACTTTGAAAGATTCAAAATTAATAAAAGAATTTGAAGAACATAGAAAAGAAAGCAATCCTTGGATTTTTGAATGAGTAAAAGAATTCTTATTTTGCCTGGTGATGGCATAGGTCCTGAAGTTACAGGCTCAGCTATAGAATTATTAAGCTTTCTTCAAAGCTTTTTCACTCTTGATCTGACATTTAAAATTGAAGATGTTGGAGGTACAGCATTTGATAAGACTGGATATCCTCTTCCAATTAAAACCTTAGAGGAAGCTAAAAAATCTGACGCAATTCTTTTTGGGGCAGTAGGTGGTCCACAATGGGAAAGCCTTGATTGGGATAAAAGACCAGAACAGGCTTTATTAGGATTAAGAAAAGAGCTTGGATTATTTGCAAACCTTAGGCCTGCCTTCCTTTTTAATGAGCTGGCTTCAGCTTCACCTATTAAAAAAGAAATCATAGATAATCTTAATATACTAATAGTAAGAGAGCTTACGGGAGGTATTTATTTTGGTGAGCCAAGAGGAATAAATAGTTCTTCAAATCCTCCAAGTGCTTTTAATACCATGATTTATGATAAAAATGAGATTGAAAGAATTGGAAGGATTGCTTTTGAATCAGCTATGAAGAGAAATAAAAAACTTTGCTCAGTTGATAAAGCAAATGTTTTGGAGGTCTCAAAGTTTTGGAGAGAAATCATTTCTAATCTTTCAAAAGATTATCCTGAGGTTGAGCTTACCCACCAGCTTGCTGACAATACTGCAATGCAATTAGTGCTTGACCCAAATCAGTTTGATGTAATTGTTTCAAGTAATTTATTTGGCGATATTTTATCTGATATTGCAGCTACTCTGACAGGATCAATTGGAATGCTTCCATCCGCGTCTTTGAATAGCTCCTCTCAAGGTATGTATGAGCCATGTCACGGCAGTGCGCCTGATATTGCTGGCAAAAATTTGGCAAATCCATTAGCGATGATTCTCTCATTAGCTATGGCATTTAGATACTCACTAAATAATAATCAGGTTGCAAACATAATTGAAGAATCTATTAAAAATTTTATTTCAAAAGGACTCCGGACACATGATATTGCAAGCGATGCTACTTTTTTGAGGACCGACCAAGTTGCTCCCAAGCTCATTGATATTATTGAGGAAATATCTAGTGCAAGATAAATCAAAAGTAAAAAATATTTTATCTTTCTTTTTCTTTATATTTCTGTCCCCATTTTCTTTCTCTGAAATAAATTTCTCTTCGACACAAACTTTTCAAGATGAAAAAACTATAAAAGTAATTATTTCAATTGATAGTCCAAAAGATTTAACTGAGAGCACAATAGATATCTATGAATATCAATCAGCAACCTCAATTAAGGACTTACTTTTTAATCTTGATTTTAAAAAAGTCGACGACAATGCATACAACTTAAGCTTTGAAAAAATAAATGAGGTTGATAGTCCCTATATTTTGTTTACGGTTAAGATTAACGATAGTACAAAAGATTTTTTTATATTCCTATCGGATCAAGGTTATGAGTCTTCATTAGAACAGATTAAAGCTAATGATCTTGATTTGGATTTTAAAATAATTGAGGAAAATGTTTCAGAAGAAATAATTATCCCAGCTGAAAAGATTTCAACTGTATGGTCAATGGCTGAATCACTCAACTATGATGATCTAACAATCTATCAGGTAATGTGGAGTATTTTTGAAAATAATAGGTCTGCATTTATTGACGATAATATAAATTTAATCAGAAATGATATTGACATTGTTGTTCCTGAGATAGTTGCAATTAAAGAAATTGATAGAGCATATGCAAAGTTTAATGTTAGAGAGATGATAGATTCCAACATGACAGAAACAAGTCAGATGCTTACATTAATAGCTCCTAATTCAGAAGAATACGAGAGTAAAAATATTGAGGATGTGAAAGATAATGAGGTTGAGAGTTTTGAAATCCAAATCGAAGAGGAAGCCAATTTAGAACCAGAAGCTATAATTGAGTCTCAAACAAGAATAATAGAGATTGAAAGAACTGAGGAAATAAATACTCCTAATGAGGAAATTAATAGCGGAGCAAACATTATGCAACTTATAACAGTGAGCATAATTAGTTTGGTATTTGGGTTCCTAGTTGCAGTATTTTTAATTAAAAGAAATTCTGGCCTTGTGAAAGATAAAACTAAAAAAGATGGCGATGTCTCATCAATGCCTAAAGGTCTAAGTATTAAAAATGATCCTTTTATCCAGCAGTTTGATTTGGCAATTTCTTTATATGAAATGAAAGATTATGAAAAAGCAAAAACTTTGTTAGACGAAATAATTAATAAAGCAAAAAACCAAAAGCTTATTCAGCAGGCTATTGATCTGAGATCAAAATTATAAGGATCTAGAATTGAAACTAGCTTTCAAAATTCAATATAAAGGAACCAATTACTCAGGTTTTCAATCTCAAAAGAATGCTATTTCTATTCAGGATAAAATTCTCAAAGCATTTAATAATATTTCTATAAACGATTTACAAATGAACTTTTCAGGAAGAACTGACAAGGGCGTACATGCTCTTGGCCAAATTTTTGATGTTAATGTCAATGAAGAAAGAACAAATACACAATGGATCAATGGTCTGAACTCGAATCTACCACCTGATATTTCAATTGTAAATATGGATAGAGTTAAAGACTCATTCCATTCAAGATTTGATGCAATTGATAGAACATACTCCTATCTCATTTTTAACGATCAATCAAAGAATGTTTTATTGGATGACTTTTATTATTGGGAGCAAGGCAATCTTGATATTGATAAAATGAAAGAACAGTCTCAATGCTTAATTGGAAAACATGATTTTTCATCTTTTAGAAGCTTAAGTTGTGGATCAAAAAACCCAGAAAGAAATGTAAAAAAGATAGAAATTAATAAACAAGGAAATATCCTAGAAATTAAAATAATCGCAAATGCATTCTTGCAAAATATGGTCAGAATTATAGTAGGTACATTGCTAGAGATAGGAAAGAATCAAATAAAGATACCTTTGAAAGATATTCTCGAGAGTAAGGATAGAAAGAATGCAGGCACAACTATCAACCCTAAAGGATTGATTTTTCTTGGCGCTAATTATGGAAATATTACATCACTTAAGCCAGAAAAGAGTCCCTTTATAAGAATATGAAAGTTAAAATTTGTGGCATTACAGATATAGGCACTCTTAGCCTTATTGTTAAAAATAAGATTAACTTTGCTGGGTTTATTTTTCATGAAAATAGTCCTAGAAATGTAACTTCTGCATTTTTAAGTCAAGTAGAAAAATTTGATTTTAATCAAACTAGACCAGTTTGTGTATTTGTTAATTCTGAAAGATCTTATATTAATTCAGCACTGAAATTTTTTAATAATCCAATAATTCAATTTCATGGTGATGAATCCATAGATTTTTGTGAGTCATTTGAATGTGAGTTTTGGAAAGTGTTAAGAGTAAGAGATTCAAAATCTTTTGAGGATATCAAATATTTCAAATCAGCTAATGCAATTCTGCTGGATACATATAAGGATGGAACATTCGGTGGGACAGGAATCACCTTTGATTGGAGCTTTATACCATCTGATTTAAATTTTCAAAATAAGCTAGTGCTCTCTGGAGGACTAACAGCTGAAAATATTAAGAGTGCCATAAATATAAATCCATGGTGTTTAGATCTAAATTCTGGGGTAGAATCTTCTCCTGGCCTAAAAGATCACTTAAAAATAACAGAAATATTGAGTTTAATTAGAAAAAATGAAAAATAATTTACCTGACAAAGATGGTTTCTTTGGCGAATACGGTGGGAAATTTGTTCCAGAGACTCTGATGTTTGCTTTGAACGAGTTAGAGCAGACCTATACAAAACTGAAAGAAAATAATGATTTTAATTCTGAGTTTCATAAAGATTTAACCGAATTTGTAGGCAGACCATCACCTTTATATTTTGCAAAAAGACTCACTGAATTCTATAACAGCGGCTCTATTTGGTTAAAGAGAGAAGATTTAAATCACACTGGTGCCCACAAAATAAATAATACAGTTGGACAAATCCTTCTAGCAAAGTATATGGGTAAGAAGCGAATAATTGCTGAAACAGGAGCTGGTCAACATGGAGTTGCAACAGCGACAGTTGCAGCTAGGCTAGGCTTAGATTGTCATATATACATGGGTTCCGAAGATGTTAGAAGACAATCACTCAACGTTTATCGAATGAAACTTTTAGGTGCCGAAGTTCATGAGGTTAATTCAGGCTCTGCAACACTTAAAGATGCACTTAATGAAGCTTTAAGAGATTGGGTTACAAATATTGAAGATACCTATTACATCATAGGAAGTGTCACTGGACCTCATCCTTATCCAATGATCGTTAGAGATTTTAATGCCGTAGTAGGATACGAGCTAATTGAACAATCACAAAAATCTTTTGGAAGAATGCCAGATTCTATAGTTGCTTGTGTTGGAGGCGGATCTAATGCAATGGGGATTTTCTATCCTTTCATTGATATGAAAGATGTAGAGCTGATAGGAGTTGAGGCAGCTGGAAAAGGAATTGAAACTGGCGAGCATGCAGCTCCTTTAAATGATGGATCGCCAGGCGTGCTTCATGGAGCCAAAAGTTATTTGATGCAAGATGAAAATGGACAAGTAAGAGGAACTGCTTCAATTTCTGCAGGCCTAGATTATCCTGGAGTAGGGCCTGAGCATTCATGGCTAAAAGACATTAAGAGAGCAAAATATGTTGCTGTTTCTGATGACCAGGTTATGAAAGCATTTCATATGGTAAATAAAATGGAAGGAATATTACCAGCTCTTGAGACAGCTCATGCATTCGCTTACTTAGACGATCTGATGCCGACAATGAAAAAAGACCAGCATATTGTAATCAACGTCTCGGGAAGAGGCGACAAGGATCTTAACAGCGTAGTCGAGATAGAGGATATTCAGCTTTGAGAAGAATTGAAAAAAAATTAACAGAGCTTTCAAAAAATAATTTAAAAGCTTTTGTTGGTTACATAGTAGCAGGAGATCCTGACTCACAAACTTCTCTTGATCTTATGCATCTCAGTGTTAACGCTGGTGTTGATATCCTAGAAATTGGTGTTCCTTTCACTGATCCAATTGCTGAAGGCCCTATAATTCAGCAAGCTCATGATAGAAGTCTAGAAAATAATACCAATCTTGAAAATATTATTGATCTTATTAAAAGATTTAGGGAAAAAGATAATGAAACGCCAATCATTTTAATGGGCTATATAAATAACTTTTTAACCTATAAAGATCTTATTAATACATCACATGAATCTGGCGTAGATGGAATTTTGGTAGTTGATATCCCTGGCGAACTTTCTCTTAAAGACTATGGGATAGATAATCAAAACCTAGATATTATTTCTCTTGTATCGCCGACAACTGCCCAAGAAAGGATTCAAAATATTGTTAATAATAGTTCAGGCTTTATTTATTATGTGACTTTAAGAGGAGTTACTGGATCCTCTAATCTCGATGGAAAGGAAATCGCACAAAATATCGAATATATTAAATCTTTAACTAAGACTCCAGTTATGGCAGGTTTTGGAATTAAGAGTAAAGATGATGCTAAACTTCTTTCTTCTTTTTCTGATGGAGTTGTTATAGGTTCTTCGATAGTTGAACTAATTCATAAAAATTCAGAAAATAAAGACTTTCATGAAGTAAGTGATTATATTAGTAATA
>Ga0209433_10000142_pt1 | contig 21447 bp, 27 predicted proteins | sample METZYME_5_50m_FD_187552 | JGI IMG/M metagenome (GOLD analysis project Ga0209433, IMG submission 187552) | Marine microbial communities from oxygen minimum zone in mesopelagic equatorial Pacific - METZYME_5_50m (SPAdes) (version 2) | ecosystem: Environmental > Aquatic > Marine > Oceanic | place...
GGTTTTTTAAGAGATAAAAAAAAAGGCCTCACAATTGTGAAGCCAGGTGATGGGGAACCTTATTTTTAAACCAATTTGATCAATAATGCAAGCCCCCACCTGTAGTGGAATTTGAACCAACAAGCAACACTACAGGTAGTGCTAATGCAGGTCAGATTCATTTTTCATCTTAAAATCAAGATATTTTTGATTTATGAATAAATTTTTTCTTCTTAATAAATAAATTTTCTTGAATATGACTAGTTTCAATGTATTATTCATGTAGGACTTAGCGATTTAGAGTATATGGTTGAATTGAGTCTTTTAACCTTATTGAATTTAGTCGGAAATAATTTTTGTGATTATAGAGACAAAGGAAATGACAATTATAAATCGCTTTTATTGGCATATAGTGATGCTAGTTATAAATTTGGATCATTGGAAGTGAAAAAGGTGATAGAACAATCAGATAATTTTAAAGTAGCTGCAATAGCTGTAGCTGCAGTTAAATGTCCAAAATATATTATGGAATAATGCGATTTGAAGTTAAAACAGATCAACGAAGATTCTCTGAATATTTTTTAGTAACCTTTGTATTGTTTTTAGGAGTTTTATTTTTTAATATCGTGCTTAGTCTTCAAAAAATATCAAGATATTATGAGACAAATTACTTATGTAAGTTAATTCTTGTCGAAAAGTCATCACATAATTTTAAAAAATTAGAAAGAATTATTAACCAAAAGAATAAGCAGAAGATATGGGATTTTTGTAAATTAATTTCTAGATAGAATTCTTTAACTAGATGCTGAACTATAAAATCTCAAAGCATATATCCAAAATCTTCTTGATGCGATAATAAAAATCGATGATACTAAAATTTCTAAAATTATCTTCCAAAAAGTAGATATTCCTAATATCACTTCTGAAGGAATAGCTGTAATGAATGTAATAGGTATTACAGTACTAAAAAATACTCTTAAAGGGAAAGAGAATGAATTTAAGGGGAATCTACCTACGTAGAGAAATGAACGAAGTACCTCTGTCGCATTCCATGTCTTTACAAACCATATTGTTGTAGTTGAAATTAAGAACCAAAGGCTATACAGGATACTTATAGAGCAACCAAGAGTAAGTAATAGTAAAAATAAAGAATCTACTTTTAGTGTTATGTCGTTTATGTAAAAACAATAAATCAAAACAATAATACCTAATAATATCTCTAGAATTCCAGTAGGCGATATTCTTTTGAAAGATACCCAGAATTGGCTATCTATAGGTTTAATTAAAACGAAATCTAAAGTTCCTTCTCTAATATATTTTACAATCTCAGTTAAATTTGGGCTAAACCAAGTATTTGTAATGCCATTTAAAATTGTATAAATAGCTTGAATTATTAACGCTTGCTCAAAACTCCAACCTCCTATATCCTTTGCATTGTTAAAAAATATTGAAAGTAGAAATATACTCCCAGAAAGTCCAAAAATCGCCGTTAATAAATCTATGAAAATATTTACTTTATACTCTAATTCAATTGATAAAGAGGTGTAATTAAATAACTTATAAACCTTAAAATATTTTTTTATATTCATAATCCCATTGCGGTAAATTTTTTAGAGCCTTGACTCCATACTTTTATGAAGATAAGGAAGAATAAGATAATCCATATTATTTGAACGCATAATCCTGAAAATATGTTCACATTGTTCTCGGATAAAATTCTTGCTGGGAAATCTATTAAATATGGAAAAGGAGTAAAATACACCCAAGATTTAACAAATTCAGGGAAAGATTCTACAGGTGCTAATAAACCTGATAAAAATAAAGTTGGAATAAATATTAATTTTTCAAAAGAACTAGCTTTTTCTGTCCAAAAGCAAAAACAAGCAATTATGGATTGAATCAAAAATTGAATTAAGAAAGAAAAGAAAGTAGAAATTAATGATATAAAGATTGTTCCAATTGAAGGAGACCATAAACTTTCTGGATTAAAAATAAAAAAGAAAATTGCAATTATTAATGCGAATGGAAATCTAGTAATTTGTTCCGCAATATGTTGCGCAAAATATCTAAAAAAGGGATGTATTGGCTGAATTAAATAAGGTGAGATTCTTCCTAAAAGAGCATCTTCTTCAAATGTAAAAACAACCCAAACAACAGAAAATTGTCTAACAAAGAATGCACTAAGAAAATATCTAGACAGCATAATATTACTTATATTTAAAGATTCATTTAAACCATTATTTGTCCAAATATTTAGCATGAAAAAAGGAATAACTCCAGATATTGCCCATAAAGCAATTTCAACTCTGTATTCCATCATGTTCGAATATTGAGTTTTTAATAAAGTTCCAATCTTGTTTGGAGTTAAATTGTACATTTAATTATTATTAGTCAATAATTTTCCAATTATTTCATCAACTGGAGGTTCACTAATTTGTAGGTCCTCTAACTCATATTTATTAAGAATATTTTTAAGTGTTTTTTTTATATCTTCTTTTTTAATTAAAAGTGTAATTTCATTACTTTCTAAATTTTTAATATCTAAACCCAAATTTTTAAGGCTTTCAATATCTTTTTTTGATTTGCAAATTATTGATAACTCCTTTCTAGGAGAAAGTTTTGTCAATAATTTTTCAAGTTTTCCATCATAGGTCACTATTCCTTCATGTATGCAAATAACTCTCCTACATAAATAAGTTATATCTTTCATGTAGTGACTTGTTAAAAGAATAGTGGAGCCAGTTTCTTTATTATATAGTTGAAGAAATTTTCTAAGATTAGCTTGTGCATTAATATCTAATCCCAATGTAGGCTCATCCAAAAATAAAATATTTGGATTATGAATTAATGCGGCTAAAAGTTCAGCTTTCATTCTTTGACCTAATGATAATTTTCTAACTGGTAAATATAATTCTTTATTTATTTCTAACATTTCTGATAAAAATTTTATTCTCTTTTTTGCCTCGGACTTTTCAATGCCATAAATAGCGGCATTTAAATAAAAGGAATCAATAGGAGGTAAATCCCAAATTAATTGTTGTTTTTGACCCATTATTAATGAAATTTTGTTTAGAAATTCTGATTTTCTCTCATATGGTCGATATCCATCAATTGATATAAATCCATTAGTTGGATAAAGTAGACCACATAGAATTTTTAAGATTGTTGTTTTTCCTGCTCCATTAGCTCCAAGAAAACCAACAATTTCTCCTTTTCTAATTTCAATATTTATATTTTTAACTACTTTTTTTTCATTGTATTTCCTATTAAAAAAATGTTTTAATGTCCCATTAAGTCCAGGCTCTTTTGAAGCTATAAAAAAGGACTTGGAAATATTTTTTAATTCAATTATTTTATTTGAGTTCATTTGTAATTTAAGAAAATTATATTCTCATTATGAGATCAGGAAATTTAAAAATATTTTAAAAAATATCCTTAAAAGAAAAGATCAACCAAGAAGCAAAATTTAATGGATTTAAGAGATCTTTCGGCTTTTGTTTTGGTTTATATTTTATATTTTCAATAAAATCTATTAAAAATGAGTTAGCTTTTTCAACTTTTTCTGTTCTATTAATTATTTTTCCATCTTCATCTAAAAGTTGAATTTCATTTTCAAAAAACCATTCTTTCTCACCATTTGATAATTTAACTACAACTCCAACTCCTTTACCATCTGTTAATCTGAAATCTTCTACCAGGCAAGTAGAATTTTGATTAATAGCATCAATAGTTTTTGTGCTTAACCTATCTTTTGATAAATCAACATTAATTTTTACCTGCGAACCTATTTTTACGAGATCTAAAAATTCCATTTATATAAGTTATCATATTAATCTAATATTCGTAAAAGTTTACCCTTAATTCACATATTAAATTAGTTTTATTTACTTGATAAATTAGAGACCTTCTCAAGTATTTTCTTTATGGATAACAAAATTATTCTTAATGACGTAAAAACCAATGCTATCCAACCCAGTAATACAGCAATTGATAAAAGGGTTGAACCAAGATCTTTTTGAAATAAATCGTTCATAAATTATAAGCTTTTAATTATAGTTTAGTTTTATAAGTGAATTATATTTATAAAATAAGATTAATTTTATTTTATGAAATTAAATAGTTATTTATTTATTATAAATCAAATAATTTAAGGGATATGATTTAAAAATTAATTGATATTTTAATTTTATTATTAAATATATATCGAAGTTATTAATTTATTACCTAAGACCTCTACTCCTACTACCTTTAAACCATTTATCACTTGATAAATACAATGTGTTTGGGACTAAAAGGTTATTCAGAAAATTAGAATTTTTTGTATCAATTTCCTTATTTTTAAAAATAGTCTTCATTTTGTATTAATTCAAATTACATCTACTTTTACACTTTTTAGATTTTATTCAATATATTTTTTGAAATTAATATATCTTTTCCGAAATTGTATTTGTTTTTACAACTTTTTTTTTTAAACTTATTTTTTGATGAAATTTAGTTGACTTTTATTACTTTTGGGCTATTTTATGGAGAGGTTTTTTTAAAGAAATGAATAGAGAACTAGATTCTTTTGATATGTTTGTTGATGACATTATTACTTCTGATGAAAATTTATTAAAAGGTGAGCTTGATATCTTATTAATGCAATATGTTTTTAGCTCATTAGAGCTTGAAAATCTTAAGAATATAGATTTAGATTCAAAAGATTTATTAGCAGCATGAATTTATAATTAAGTGTTTAAATTCTTTTATAACAAATTCTGGTATCCTGTTTTTGGTGGAATACTATCAAAATTTGTTTTTTTAATAGAAGGTTCAAACAATAAAAGATTTAAATCAAAAAATATCAAAAAAAACATGAATAAAAGAACTTAGCAAATAATTTAAGGAAATATATTGAAAACCTCAAATATTATTCCTTATAGTAAAATTTTTTGCATGTTTGTATTAGATATATTTTTATAGTGACTTTCTTAAAAGAAAACAATAATTTAGATTCCTTGCTTAAACCTTATACAGTTTATTACCGTAATTTTGAGAATATTAGGTTAGAAAATTGTTTTTATGCAAGTGATGCATATGAAGCTAGAACACTGGCAATTAAATTTAATAAATACATTCATGATCATCCAAATAGCATTGATTTAATAAAATGCGAAAATGATGAGTTCTTTAATAAAGTTTCTTATTAAACCTTATTTTTAGATCTAATTAATATCTTTAGAACCTGCTTTAGTTAAATTTTCTTGAAGTTTATTTTCACAAGATAAAACTCTTGACCAACTAGGTAATTGTTGGCTAGCAGGTTTTTCAAGAAAATTCTGAGTTGCTGGCTTTAGTAAATTTGCAAATTTATGTACAGAAAGCTCCTCTTCATGTCTGTCGTAAGGAATTTTGTTAACCGCAGAATCTAATCCAAACTGCTTAACTCTATCCTCTCCTACCCTTTTGTAAAGGACCTCAAGTGTGGATAGTTGAGTACTTGTCAAAGTTTGAGCCTGATGTTCCATTAGCCCCCTTAAAATACTAGATAATATTTCAGTACACATACGTTGTAAACCTTCTTTTTTAGTTTTTCCGATAGTTTTATGTTTATGGTCAAATAAACCTAAATCAACTTGAGCAATCTTTGAAGTTCTTACATTTCTATAAACTTCTGATAATAATCCAATTTCTAAACCCCAATCACAAGGTATTCTTAAATTCATTGCAAGATCTTTAGTGAATGCAAATTCACCAGCTAATGGATATCTAAATGACTGGAGATATTGCAAAAAAGGTCCATTACCAACTAATTGTTCTAAACTATCCAAAAGAGGACCTACAAATAGTCTTGTTGCTCTTCCTTGCAACTCATTTGTTTCAAGAGATAATCTGCTGTAAAAGGCCTTTACATAAGATATTCCAAAAGAATCATCTAATAGTGGAAGTATCATTTTTGATGGATATAAATTACTGAAAGTTCTGATGTCTGCATCAAATAAAGCGACCACCTCAGATCTTCTTGTGGCTACTCCTATTCCTTGCCAAACAGCCCAACCTTTTCCTGGAGTTCCTAATAATTCTAAGCCATTTTTTTCCTGCGATTTAAGAAGTTCAATTACTGATGGCGAATTGGTCCATTGTATATGAACAGGAAATGGCATCGAATCAAAGAAGGCTTTGGCGGCTTTAGCTTGTTCTTTAGATTTTGCTGAAAGTGCTATGACTAATTCATTTAAACCATTTAAATCTTTAAGAACTTCTTTAATATCCTTAAGTGCTGGTCTTTCAAACTCTTCATATAAGCATGGTATTAAGATTGCGGTTGGTCGATTCTTTAACTTTTTATTTAATTCCTTAAGCAAATCTTTACTTATACCGTATTCATGAATTGTTGTAATTAACCCTTGTTGAAAGTCCATTTGCTATTTGATGTGCAGAATAGTGTTAATAACTTCGATGTTTATTCAAAGTAATGAAAATTGATTCAGAGAAAAGATTAAATAGATCTAAACTAAAAGAATTGCTTGAGTCAATCTACCAAGATCATAATAGCGAAGAAATTAATTTAGTTTTTAATCAATTGTTGCAGATATTAGATGAATTCCAAAAGAAGTCTGGATATGAAGAAATAAATAATTTAATTACATGGGACCAAACTCACTCTGTATTAATTACTTATGCAGATTCCATCCAGAAGCATGGAGAACCTTCTTTATGTACTTTGCGCAAAATCTTAAAAATATATTTTAAAGATCTATCAAGTGTTCTACATGTATTACCTTTTTTGAAATCTACTAGTGATGGTGGATTCGCTGTTTCAAGTCATAAGCTTTTAGATGAAAGATTTGGTGATTGGAGTGATATAAAACTTCTTTCAAAAAGTCATATTCTTATGGCAGATTTAGTCCTTAATCATGTTTCTTCTTCTCATCCTTGGGTTCAGCAATTTATAAAAAATCAGGAACCAGGTTTGTCAAATGTTTTTGCTCCTTCTCAAAGTTTGAATTGGGATAGCGTTATTAGGCCTAGAAGTTCATCACTATTTTCTAATATTAATACTTCTAAAGGCCCAAGAAAGGTATGGACTACTTTTGGACCTGATCAAATTGATTTGAATTGGCATAATCCAAAAATGATTATTGAATTCCTAAATCTTGTCATTACTTATATAAATAATGGAATTAAGTGGTTTAGGCTTGATGCAGTAGGCTTTATTTGGAAAGAATCTGGTACGACTTGTTTGCATTTGCCCAAAGCACATTTACTTGTTAAAACTCTAAGAATTCAACTTTACAGTTTACTCCGGGATGGAGTACTAATTACTGAGACTAATGTTCCTCAAAAAGAAAACCTATCCTATCTTGAACCTGCAGATGAAGCTCATATGGCATATAACTTTCCATTACCGCCTTTGGTTTTAGAGGCTGTTATTACCTCAAGAGCAGATATATTAAATTCTTGGATAAATAAATGGCCAAAATTACCAATTTCTACAACTCTTTTTAATTTCACCGCTTCTCATGATGGAATAGGATTAAGAGCTCTCGAGGGTTTAATGAATGAAGATCGTATAAAGTCATTATTAGTTGATTGTGAAAAAAGAGGAGGTTTAGTAAGTCATAGAAAATTATCTAATGGAGAAGATAGACCTTACGAATTAAATATTAGTTGGTGGAGTGCAATGGAGGACTCAAGTCGTGATAATAAGCGTTATCAGTATAAAAGATTTATTTTATCTCAGTTAATTGTTATGGCTCTTAAAGGAATTCCAGCATTTTATTTACCTGCTTTGCTCGCCTCTGATAATGATGTTAAGAGCTTTTCAAAAACAGGCCAAAGGAGAGATCTTAATCGAGAAAAGTTCGAACTTGATAAACTACTATTAGTTTTAAATAATAGTGATTCTTACGCAAGTAAAAATTTAAAATATTTATCACATGCGATGAAAACAAGATCAAAACTCACATCGTTTCATCCGTCCTCCTCAATGAGATGCTTATCTAATGATCGAAGTGATATAATCGCGATTCAGCGAGGTGATGGTTCAAATACTTTAATAGCAATACATAATTTCACTGAGAACAAATTAGATTACTCAATTAATAATGATCAATTTAATAAAAATAAAGAAAACCACTTATCCTTTAAAGATTATTTAAGTGGAAGAATTTACAAAAACTTGAATTTTGTTTTAAATCCTTTTGAAGTTTTGTGGATAGGACTAGATTCAAAATGATTAAAAATTCTAGAATTTGGATAGTCACTGATGTAGATGGAACGTTAATGGATCATTCCTATGATCTAACTCCTGCAAAAGAAACAATTATAAAACTTAAAGAATTAGAAATACCAGTAATACTTTGTACTAGTAAAACGGCCTCTGAAGTAAAAGTTATACAAAAAGATTTGGGATTAAATGATCCATATATTGTTGAGAATGGAGCAGCAATTTATTCTAATTCTGATACTGAAGGAAGTTGGGAGATAATTTTAGGGGAGAGTTATCAAAAATTAGAATATATTTTAAAAAAACTTTCATATGATATAGATTTTCAACTTATACCTTTAAATGATCTTTCTGATAGCGAAGCAAATTCTCTCACTGGTTTATCAGGTAATTCATTAAATCTTATGAGAGATAGACATTGGAGCATGCCTTTTCTTAATCCACCAGATCATCTTGAAGAAGACTTAAAACAATTTTGTAAAAAATATGAAGTTGTTATTTTTCGTGGCAATAGAATGAGCCATCTTCTTTCAAAAAATTCAAGCAAAGGTAAAGCCATAAAGAAACTTAGGGAATTTTCTAAAAATAGTAATTTAAAAATAATTGGATTAGGAGATTCTCCTAATGATCTTCCCCTTCTGCAGGAAGCTGATTATAGAATAGTAATTTCTAGTATTAATGGACCAAATAAAAAACTTTTAGAAGATTTAAATGATTTAAATTATGTTATCTCTGAGGAACCTCATGGAGTTGGGTGGCAAAAAGAGGTAAAAAATATATTAAGAAATCTAATCCCTCATGATTATCGATTTTTCTCATGAAAAATTTAGAATTAAATTTTCCTCTAGATATATTTGAAGAATTAATTATTAACATTGGTTGGGATTCTCTTGAGAATTGGTTTAATTTTTGGAGACAAAAAGATGATTTATTTTTTAAAGTTTCTCAATTATCCTCTTCTAAATTTAAAGATGATTGGGTATGGGGATTGATATTGCCACTTTTATCTGATGCTTATAAACTTAATCAAAATAACTCAGAAAGAAAAATAATAGGTTTATCTGCCTTGCCAGGGACAGGTAAAACTACCTTGGGTTTATTGGTTGAAGAACTTTCTTCGCATTTAAATTTTAAGATAAGTGTTATATCACTAGATGATTTTTACTTGCCTGCCAGTGAGATGAAAAATGCTGTTTTAAATAATCCTTGGAATGTTTCTAGGGGATTCCCTGGTACACATTCATTAAATTTAATGGAAAAAAAATTATTAGATTGGAAAAAAACTGGAATCTTGAATGTTCCAATTTACGACAAATCACTTAGATCTGGACTAGGGGATAGATCTAGGTGGAGAAGAGAAACCCCAGATTTAGTTATTTTAGAAGGATGGTTCTTAGGAATAAAGCCTTACTCTGAAGGTAATCATAATAAAAATGATTTAGATTCTTGCTTGTCTAAAAATGAGATCAACTTTAGAAGAAAAATACAAACTAATTTGATATCTTACCAGAAGATTTGGGATTTATTAGAAAAGATTTGGCATGTTAAACCAGAGTATTTTGAATATATGAAAGATTGGAAATGTGAGCAAGAAGAGGAAATGTTAAAAATAAAAGGTTCCTCTTTGAGGGATCAAAAATTAATTGATTTTTTAAGAATGTTATGTTGCTGCATACCTCATAAAAGCTTTGATCTAATAAATTCAAATACCTTAGTTATAATTAATAAGAATAGAAAGCTTATAAAAGTTTCAATTAATAATAATTAATTTAGATAATTTATTTATTATTTTTTTATAAATTACAAAAAATATTCAAAATTTAAAATTATATTTAAATTTTCTTTTAATGCTATTGAAAGCTATAACTTTAAATCTTTAATTAAATATTTTTTTTAGTAAATAAATATAATCTTTGAGTTATTTCAATGTTTTTATCTAAAAGAGAATTGTCTTCGACTCAATATTTTTTGCAAAATACACTTATTAATATTGATATTATTTATAAAGTTAACTTAATTATGATGAATTTGTTAGGATCATTTGCTTTTGGTGGTTTTGTTCCATCTGCAGCTCTTGCAGGTGTTTTGCTTTTAGTAGGTCTTGGAGCTTTCTTTTATTTAGGAATTAAAGGTCCAACCGATTATTAAATTTCAAAAAATTATTTATATCAAATTTGAACTATTATTAAATTAATTAATTACCTAAAGAAAATTTTATATGGAGTTAACTACTGTTTTATTTTTATTTAGTTTCCCTTTTGTTTTGCTAACGGCATATTTTGGTACAAAAAGTGATTTTTATGAAAGCGAAAACTATAAAGGCGATGGTTGCGCTCATGATGTAAAAAGATAGAATCAGTTCTTTTCACCAGTATTAATACAAGTCCATTTGCTGTCAAATTGCCAAACTGGTTTATATATCTCGTTAGTTATTTTCTCTCCAGCTATTTTACAAGTCTCTATATCTTTCATTGGTAGTGAATAAAGTGAAGGGCTTGTTATCCCGCTAACTTCTGGTCTGTTTCCAGGTCCTTGCCTGTATGTTCCAATTACAAGCAAATAATCTGCTTTTATAGATTGAAAGGGAAAAACTACAGTTGCTATTAATAAAAATTTAAGGAAAGGTTTACTAATCATTTTATTTTTATGATAAACCTTATAAAGTAAATTTATCTTTAATTACTTAAATATATTTAAAACTTTTATTAACACTTTTTAAAAAGAAAGAATATTTATCCTTTTAAAATAATTTTTTAAATTTCTTCTTTACAAATGAATAATTAAAAGAATAATAAATTTGATATGATTAAAATTAAAAAATTGCTCTAATTAATGGATATTCTGAACACTATTCAATTAGGTGAAGTTGAAGTTCCTAATTCAACACTTGCTATCATGATATTCTTCTCTTCATTTACTTTCCTTGCGGTTGGTATTAGTTCCTTTAAGCTGTATAAGTCCTTAATTGGTTCTGAAGAAAATAAATAATCGGAACGGCGGGATTTGAACCCACGACCCCCACTACCCCAAAGTGGTGCGCTACCAAACTGCGCTACGCCCCGCACTCTATTAATCATATATCTAGAGTATTAAATTATTGAGTTAATATAATTTTTTTTTTAGAATATTTGGTATTCAATTAAATTAAAAAGTCCTTTTATTTCTTTACTTTTTATATGAAATTATTATGTATTTCAAGTTGATTATTAAAGCTTAATTTGTTTATTATCAGACCTTAATACGCACTTTTCAATTGTCCAATCAAAATTTTCCCAAATTTTTGGATCTAGTTTATAGTTTGATCCCTTAAAATCACCTAATTTAATATTTGTTGGAGAGGCAGAGCAATATTGCCTGCTTCCCTCTAAAGCAAGATATTGTTGATGATAAATCTCTGCATAATAGTAAGTATCTATTTGTTTAATCTCGGTTTCAATACTGCCTAATTTATTTTCTAAAAGAGTTTTTTGATAGAAATCCTTACTTCTTATTATTGTTTGTTCGTTTTCTTTGCTAAAAAAATAAATGGCTGATCTATATTGAGTGCCTGAATCATTACCCTGCCTATTTTTTTGGGTTGGGTCATGGCACTCCCAAAACATTTTTAGTAAATCACTAATATCAATTAAAGATTTATTCCAAACAACTTTAACTACTTCAGTATGGCCTGTGAAACCAGAGCAAACATCATTATATTTCGGGTTTTTAGTAGTCCCTCCAGCATATCCCACAGATGTAGTAATAACACCAGGTAGTTTCCAAAAGCATTTTTCAGCACCCCAAAAACATCCGCAACCAAAAATTAAAGAGTCTTCCCCTTCTTTAGGTTCTTTATAAATGTCTGTATTTAATATTCTATGTTCAAAATTATCATTATTTTGTTTGTTATTTCCCAAGAAATTTTTAAAGTTTTGAAGCATTACATAAACTTATTCTTTTAAATTATAGGAATAAAATTAATCCAATGAAAAATTTTTTGAATATTTTTTTAATTATTTTCTATATTCTTTACAGCCAATTCTCTCTCCCAAAGTTTTTTATAAAGTCCGTTTGATTCTATAAGATCTTTATGTAAACCCTCCTGAACAATTTTCCCTTCATCCATAACGATAACTCTATCGCATGTTGCTGCAACAGATAATTGATGACTAATCATAAGAATAGTTTTATCATTATTTCTTCTTATCTCATTGATAATTATAGAAGCAGTTTTATTATCTACACTTGCTAATGCATCATCTAAAACAATTACTGGAGAATCAATTAATAAAGCTCTTCCAAGAGCGGTTCTCTGTCTCTGGCCACCACTTAGTGTTATACCCCTTTCTCCCACAATTGTTTGAAATCCTTTAGGAAAATTATAAATATCTTCAATTAGACCTGCTCTTTTTGCAGAACTTTTTATTATTTTATTCTTTGCTTCAGGATTGCCAAATTTAATATTATCAGAAATTGTTGAAGTAAATAAAAAAGCTTCTTGAGGAACAATTGCAATATTTTTTCTTAGGTCCTCTAAGTTAATTTTTTTTATATCATTATTATCTAAAAAAAGTTGATCATTAGAAATATCTATTGTCCTGCCCAAGCATTTCGCTAATGTAGTTTTACCACAACCGACAGGACCAACTATAGCTACTAGTTCTCCTGGATTAATAGTAAAGGAAATACCATCAAGGGCTTTTGAGTTGGAATCTTTATACTTAACGAACAATTTTTTTGCTTTTATTTTTCCTCTTACTGGCTCACTTAAAGGTTTAGAATCTGGAGAATTAAATATTGAAGGTTTACTATTAAAAATCTCTTCAATTCTATCTAAGCTTACTTGACCAAGTTGGAATGTATTTATAGTGAACCCTAAAAGTGCTGTTGGGAAAACTAACCTCTCCACATATAAAATAAGTGCGACTAATCCTCCAATTGTTATAAATCCATTTTCTAGTTGTGTAGTTCCTAATGCTAGTAAAAGTAAAAGTGATATAGATGAAATTCCTTGTAGAAGAGGAAACAATGTACTCGCGGTTCTCGCCAATTTTATAGCTGCATCACGATATGTTTTATTAAATTTGCTAAATTGTTTCTTCTCTGAGTGTTCTTGAGCATATATTTTGATTGCACTTATTCCAGATAAATCCTCTTGAATTAAATCGCTTAGTTTTGATAAAGCTTCTTGTTGTAATTTTCTTTGGTTTACCATTCTTCCACCAAATAATCCTACGATTCCAAGAATTAAAGGAAAAATCATTAATGATGTTACAGTTAGTGTTTTATTTATTAAAAACATTGAAGGAATTGTTAAAAGATACGCAAGAACAATATTGCATAAGCTTAAAACGGTAAAACCGAGTAACCTTCTTACATTTTCTACGTCACTTGTTGCTCTACTAATAATATCTCCACTACCTTTTTTTTGTATCCAATCAGGATCTTGAACAAGTAAATGGTCAAAAAGTTTTTGTCTCAAATTTACTTCAACTTTCCTTCCTATACCAAATACTATTTGTCTTGAAAATAGACGTATTAAACCCATTATTGTTGCTAATAAGATTAACCAAAGGGATTTAAAAATAATAAATTTAGTTGAGAAATTCTCCTGAAGTTGGTCTATTATGCTTTTTACTTCTAAGGGAATTATTACACTTAAAATATTTACTAATAGGAGAGCAATAGATCCGATAAATAATTCCCTTTTATATGGTCTAAGATATTTTTTTATTATTTTAATTTTTAAATTTTTCATTTGATTTTCCCAATATGATTAAGATAATGTTTCATTTTTAAATTTGTGAGCTAATTTTATAAAGATAAGATTTTTTTGCTATGGAAGATGAACAAATTCATCCGCTTCATGATTCAGACAAAGAGATAGTCGATTCTCTAATAATTAAAAATAGTCCTGATGATTTTGATTTAATAAATTTAGCAAGGTTAATAAAAAGATATCAAAATTTTATTGGTGAAAAAGATTTAAAAGCTGACTTAGAAAAAATCCTTACTTTTTGGAAAATTTCAGAAGAATCATTATTTTCTAAGACTAGGATAATATGGTCAAATGATTTTAGTCCGAATAATAGATCAGACGATTTAGTTGGTTCTGGTTTCGATACATCTAATTAATTTAAAAGTATTCAATCAAATGTCTTCTCAACAAGAAATTACTTCAATACTTGACAACTTACTCTATGGGCATGATCTTAATGAATTGTCAGCTCGTAGATTAATGAATTTATGGTTAACTAATGAAATCCAACCCGTACAAACTGGAGCCCTTCTAGCAGGGTTAAGAGCTAAAGGAGCTACAGGTATTGAACTTGCATCTATGGCAAAAGAGCTCTTGGACTTTTGTAATCTTCCAATTCAAAGACCAGAGTTATACATGTTAGATACTTGTGGAACTGGAGGTGATGGTGCAAATACATTCAATATTTCTACAGCAGTAGCATTCGTTTCTTCCTGTTGTGGGGTAAATATTGCAAAACATGGAAATAGAAGTGCTAGTGGGAAGGTAGGTTCTGCGGATGTACTTTCAAATTTAGGTTTAAATTTAAATGCATCATTAGAAAAAGTAATTTTAGCTGTTGAAGAAATTGGGATTACTTTTCTTTTTGCACCTGCTTGGCATAAATCACTTATAAATTTAGCTCCTCTTCGTAAAAATCTTGGTATTAGAACTATTTTTAATCAATTAGGACCATTAGTTAATCCTCTAAGGCCTAATGCTCAAGTTCTTGGAGTCGCCTCAGAGGATCTTCTCTATCCTATGGCAGTTGCATTAGATAGAATGGGCATGAAGAGAGCTATAGTAATACATGGTCATGGATCTTTAGACGAAGCTTCTCTAGAGGGAGATAATAAATTGATATTTGTGGATAATGGACAAATAACAAGGTCTTCTATTAATATTTCTGATTTTGGTTACAAAAATTTTGATAATAATAATCTTACTGTCTCAGACAATACCAGTAATGAAGAAATATTAGAATTAGTTTTGAATGGTAAAGCTCATGAATCCCAAGTTAATGTGGTTGCCCTTAATACTGCATTAGTTCTTTGGGCTGCGAGGAAAGAAGAAAATATTGAGAAAGGGATTGGTATAGCTTTAGAAAAAATGAATCAAGGTATTCCTTGGGAAAAATTGCAAGATTTAAAAAATTATTTAAATGAATAAATAAAAGTTATATGAATCATCAATATTTAAAAAGAGATGCAAAGCTTGTTCTTGAAAATGGTTTCATTTTTGAAGGTTATTCTTTTGGATCAAAAGGTCTCGTTATTGGAGAGATTGTATTCAACACAGGAATGACAGGTTACCAAGAAGTTATGACTGATCCAAGTTATTTTGGACAAATAATTACTTTCACTTATCCAGAAATTGGAAATACAGGAATAAATTTTGAAGATTCAGAATCAGAAAATAATATTGTTCAGGCAATAATTGTAAGAAATTATTCAAATAATTTAAGTAATTGGCGTTCAAAACTAACATTTAATGATTGGTTGGTTAAAAATGATGTAATTGGCTTGCATGGAATTGATACCAGGGCTCTAGTGAAAATTCTTAGAAAATATGGCTCTATGAATGGATTAATTACAACAGAAAAAATAACTACGGATAAATGTATAGAGATCTTAAATAAAAGTCCAAAAATGAAGGGCTTGAACTTAGCTAATCAAGTAACAACAAATAAAGAATACTTTTGGAAAAATAGTTTTTCATCTGAATTCAGATTTAGCGATAAACTTTATTCATCGCAGAATTTAACAGTTGTTGTAATTGATTTTGGAATTAAAAAGTCTATTTTAGATAGATTAACTTTTTATGGATGCCACGTAATTGTCCTCCCGGCTAATTCATCCTTAAAATCAGTTTTATCTCATAACCCTAATGGGGTCTTTTTCTCAAATGGCCCTGGAGATCCATCTACTGTTGTTTCAGGGATTAATTTAGCTAAAGATTTGATAAATCAAGGAGAGATAGCTATGTTCGGGATCTGTTTAGGCCATCAAATTTTCGGACTTGCTCTAGGAGGTAAAACATTTAAATTGCCATTTGGACATCGTGGCTTAAATCATCCTTGTGGTTTAAATAATAATATAGAGATCACAAGCCAAAACCACGGTTTCGCAATAGATGCTGAAACTATTCCTAAGGATATCGCAGAGGTAACTCACTTTAACTTAAATGATAAGACTGTGGCTGGTTTAAAAGTTAAAAATAAACCTATATTTAGTGTTCAATATCATCCTGAAGCTGGGCCAGGTCCTCATGATTCAGATTATTTATTTAAGAATTTTGTATCTCTAATGTTAGAAAGATGTTGACATCTCATTTTCATTTGATTTGATAATTACATTAATAGATTATTTTTTGGAGGAAAAATCATAGAGGACTACCAAAGACTTACAGTTTCTCTAAGAGGAAACATAATGGTAAAGGTAAAAATTATGATTTTTACCTTTACTGGACAATTGGATGCATTTTCTGAAAAGCAATTTAAGACATTCATAACCAGTAATTTAGTGAATAATCCTTTGCCTTTTGTAATTGATCTTACTAAGATTGATTTCCTAGACTCTTCTGGTTTAGGAGCACTTGTTCAAACCGCTAAAGAGTGTAAGAAATTAAAATTAAATTATTCTGTAATTGGCAATTCTAGGGTTGTTCAGACTATTAAACTAGTAAGGCTTGGTGAATTCTTAAACTTACAGTCAAGTTTAGATGAAGCTATAAAAAGATTAAAAAGTTGACAAATTGGATTAAAAATCAAACCCCCTCAAAGCCAACCTTTGAAATAGGAGTTATACAACTTGCCTGGCTTGGAGATTCTGTCTGGGAATTACATCAAAGACTTAGATATATCAATAAACCTGCTAAATCTAAAGAATTGCATTTATCTGTAGTTGAAGAAGTAAAAGCTTTATCTCAAGTCGAATATTTACAATATATTGAGCATCTATTGGAACCCTCTGAGATTGATTTAGTAAGGAGAGCTCGAAATAAAACTAAAAGAGCACCAAAATCAATTGATCCTTCTATTTATGCAAAATCAACAGGTTTTGAGACACTAATAGGTTGGTTGTTTTTAAATAATCCAAAAAGGTTATCTATACTTTTTGAACATTTGGAGCTTAAGTAAATTAATTATGAAAATGAAAGGCAAATCTTTAAATAATTTCAAGAGAAATACTAATTCTAAAAATAATAATGATATTAGTAGGAAATTTCAAAAATCTCAAAAGAAATCTTCAATGTCATATTCATCAAATAAATTTAGTGAATCTGAAAAAAATAAAAATTCAAAATATACAAGATCAAATAAAAATCAAACTAATAAAAAGTTTGATCAAAACATTAAAAATTATGATAAACGTCCGAATTTTTTTAGTGAAAAAAATTGCGACGATCTAATTTGGGGTAAACATTCTGTTTTATCAGTTTTGGAGAGGGAAAGACCAATAAATAGAATATGGTGTACTTCAGAGATTAGATCCTCAGAAAAGTTCTTTCAAATTTTGAAAGACGTTAAGAGTAAGGGTGTTCTTATAGAGGAAGTCCCTTGGTCTAGAATTTCACAAATAACATTTGGTGCTGTTCATCAAGGTATTGCTTTACAAATTTCATACTCAGAGACCGTTAGTTTAAAGGAATTAATAACTATTTCGAAAGAAAAAGAACTAATGCCTATTATTCTTTGTTTAGATGGAATTACTGATCCTCATAATGTAGGAGCAATAATTAGATCTGCAGAGGCTTTTGGATGTAAAGGTATTATTATTCCTCAAAGAAGATCAGCTGGGATTACTGGAACAGTTGCAAAAGTTGCAGCTGGAGCCCTTGAGCACATATCAGTTTGTAGGGTTGTTAATTTAAATAGAAGTTTACAGATGATGAAAGAAGAGGGATTTACTGTGATTGGATTAATGGAAAGTGGTCAAATGAATATCTCCCGATTTTCTATAGATAGCCCAATAGTAATTGTTGTAGGTTCAGAGAACAAAGGCTTATCTCTTCTAACTCAAAAGAATTGTGATTATCTGGTTAAAATTCCTCTTAAAGGAAAAACTTCGAGTTTAAATGCTTCAGTCGCTGCAGCTATATCTTTACATCAATTGACTAAAGGATTTTATAAAGAAACCTCTTAGCTTGGTTTTTTAGATAATTTCCGTACAAATATTGTAATTTCCATACATTAAGCATTATTTAAAAGTTTAATGTTGAAAAGTTAGTGCAAAATTGTATAGAATTTAACGATACTCATAGACATTCTTGGAACAGATTAATTGATTAGAACTTTTGGAAACAAACTAGGTTTGGCTTGGTGGGCCAAAATTGAGACTCAATCTCCCGAGGTAACTTATTGGTTCGGCCCGTTTCTTACTAAAAGAAGTCTTAGAGGCAGCTTAAATACTTTTTTAGAAGATTTAAATAATGAAGGATCAAATGATATCACTCATACATTAATCAGATGCAAAAGAACGGAGCCATTGACTATTGAATAGAGATATAATCCTTTTTATAAAATTTTAATTGAAGCTAAATGGACTTTAAATCTTTTCGGAAGGAAATTTTATCTGGTAATGGATCTGTTAAAGATTTAATAGGAGATTTTTTTAAGAAGATTGATAACTCTAATCAGAACTTAAATGCTTATATTTGTATTACCAAAGAGAAAGCCATATCTCAAGCCGATATAATAGATAAAAAAATAGCTAATAAAGATAAGTTACCCCTACTAGCTGGTATTCCATTATCAATTAAGGATAATTTATGTACGAAAGGTACCTTAACAACATGCTCTAGCAATATGCTTAGAAATTTTGTTCCTCCATATGAATCAACTGTAACTAAAAATTTATGGGACTCCGGAGCGATATGTCTTGGGAAAACAAATTTAGATGAATTTGCAATGGGAAGCTCAACAGAAACCTCAGCTTTTGGAGTAACTTCGAATCCATGGGATATAAATAGAGTACCTGGAGGTAGTTCTGGTGGCAGTGCTGCATCAGTAGCGGCAGGTTTATGCTTGGCTTCATTAGGCTCTGATACAGGTGGTTCAATCAGACAGCCAGCTTCATTTTGTGGTGTCGTCGGATTAAAACCAACTTATGGCAGAGTAAGTAGGTGGGGATTAATTGCTTTTGCAAGTTCTCTTGATCAAATTGGACCAATAACAAACACAGTTTCTGATGCGGCGGAAATTCTTTTCTCGATTTCAGGAAAAGACAAGTTAGATTCGACTTCATTAGATTTACCTGTTCCTAATTATTTAAATGATTTGAACAATTCTATTAAAGGTATCAAGATCGGGATCATAAAAGAATGTTTTGATCATCCAGGCCTTGATTCTGAAGTTAAGCATTCCGTATTAAAGAGTATTGATAGATTTATTTCTTTAGGAGCAGAAATAAGGGAAATTAATTGTCCTAGATTTATTGATGGAATTGCTACTTATTATGTCATTGCTCCATCAGAGGCTTCCGCAAACTTGGCTAGATATGATGGAGTTAAATACGGTTATAGATCTGAGAATTCAGATAATTTAATAGAGATGACATCCCAAAGTAGATCTGAAGGTTTTGGCGATGAGGTTCAAAGGAGAATCCTCATAGGAACATATGCATTGTCTGCTGGTTATAGCGATGCATACTATAAAAAAGCACAAAAGGTAAGAACATTAATTAAAAGAGATTTTGATAGGGCTTTTAATGAAGTAGATATTTTACTGACACCTACATGTCCTACAACTGCTTTTATCAAGGGAGATTATAAAAATGATCCACTTTCCATGTATCTTTCTGATTTACTGACTGTTCCAGTAAACTTAGCAGGTTTACCAGCTATAAGTATTCCATGTGGTTTTGATAGTAAAGGTTTACCTATCGGTCTACAGCTCATTGGAAATGTTTTAGAAGAAAGTAAAATATTAAATGCAGCTCATATATTTGAAATTGATGCAAAAATTATGGATAAAAAACCCTGTATTTAAATTTGTATTAAAAATTAATTTCTTAAAAAAAATATAGATCTTTTAAGATATTTCATTATCTTATATATATGTATTAATAAGAGAATGGGTTTTGTACCATTACACAACCATAGTGACTACAGCTTATTAGATGGTGCCAGTCAGGTTCCAAAGATTGTTGAGAGAGCTAGTAACTTGGGCATGAAGAGTATCGCTCTTACTGATCATGGTGTTATGTATGGTGTCTTAGAACTAGTTAAAAATTGCAAAAAATTTGGTATTAAACCGATAATTGGTAATGAAATGTACATAATTAATGGTTCTATTGATGATCCTCAACCGAAAAAAGAAAAAAGATATCATCTTGTTGTTCTAGCTAAAAATCTTAAGGGCTATAAAAATCTTGTAAAACTAACAACAATTAGCCATCTTAAAGGTATGAGGGGAAGAGGAATCTTTTCCAGACCTTGTATTGATAAAAGATTATTAGAAAAATATAAGGAAGGTCTTATTATTTCTACGGCTTGTTTAGGAGGAGAAATCCCTCAAGCAATTTTAAAAGGGAGAAAAGATGTTGCGGTAAAAACTGCCAATTGGTTTAAAAGTATATTTGGTGATGATTTTTATTTAGAAATTCAAGATCACGGTTCTATGGAGGATAGGATTGTTAATATAGAGATTATTAAAATAGCAAGAACTCTTGATATCAAAGTCATTGCAACAAATGATGCTCACTATATTTCAAATAAAGATGTAGGGGCTCATGACGCTTTACTTTGTGTTCTTACAGGCAAATTAATAAGTGATAAAAAAAGGCTTAGATATACAGGCACTGAATACATTAAAGGTGAGGATGAAATGCTTAATTTATTTAATGACCATATTGATAAAGAAACAGTTAAAGAAGCTATAGAAAATACAGTTGAAGTTTCACAAAAAGTTGAAGAATTTGACTTGTTTGGAGAGTATCGAATGCCAAAATATCCACTTTTGGGTGATAAGAAAGCTATTGATTTTCTTAAATGTATTTCTCAAGAAGGTTTAAAAAAGAGACTTCATAAATCCTCTTTTAAGGAAATAGATGAGGTTTATAAAGAAAGATTATTTGCAGAACTTCAAATCATTGATGATATGGGCTTCCCAGACTATTTTCTTGTAGTTTGGGATTATATAAAGTTTGCAAGAGATAATTCTATTCCAGTTGGTCCTGGAAGAGGTTCTGCTGCTGGATCATTGGTGGCATATTCACTGCAAATAACAAATATTGATCCTGTTAAGCATGGTTTGCTTTTTGAA